>Ga0116190_1000514_pt1 | contig 38507 bp, 30 predicted proteins | sample AD_JPNTR4_MetaG_FD_89808 | JGI IMG/M metagenome (GOLD analysis project Ga0116190, IMG submission 89808) | Active sludge microbial communities of municipal wastewater-treating anaerobic digesters from Japan - AD_JPNTR4_MetaG | ecosystem: Engineered > Bioreactor > Anaerobic > Digestate | place...
CATCGCCAGGCTCTTCAACAGGTGCGGCAAATGGTGCCGCAAGCGGCAAGTGCCAGGAACCGCCGAAATGCAGCCGGAACTGCCGCTGTTCGCGTCAGGCTGAAAAACTGGGGTAAGTCCACATTCCTAACCGTTGACTCCACGGCGAATCTGCCGGCAACCGGGCCCCTCATGTTCCAGGGCGGCGTGCTCAGATTCAGCGGCGCTGCTCCCGCTTCGCTCAACAACTACACGGTGAACTGGGATTCCTTCAACGGCGGATTTGAACTCACGTCGGGCACGCTGACCATCAACAACACCATCAGTGGTAACGGCAGTTTGTCCAAGTCTGGCGCCGGGTCCCTGATCCTGGGCGGCGAAAACAGGTATAGCGGCGGCACGGTAGTCAAGGCTGGCTATTTAAGCCCCAAGCATAACCATGCGCTGGGCGTCGGACACGTCACCGTGGCTTCCGGAGGACAAGTGGACCTGACCGGCAATCTGACCATCACTAACGCTGTCAGCATCAAAGGCGTTGGCGCCACGAGCTCGGGCGAGGGCGCGATCAGATCCGTCAACGGCACAACCAACACCTGGAGCGGACCTGTCACCCTTCAGAATTCGTCTCGTTTAGGATGCCTCGGCGGCGGGCTGCTGGAGATCAGCGGCGTCATTGATTCAGGCACCAACAACTATGATCTTGTGGTGCGCATGCCAAACACCGCGGGCGGCACACTCCTGCTCTCGAACAACAATACGTGGCGCGGCAACACCTGGGTCAGGTGCGGCACTGTCAAGCTCGGCATTGACAATGCGTTGCCGACCGGCACTGTGCTTCAATTGGGATTGAATGCGAGCCAAACGGACGTGAAGAGCGCGACGCTCGACCTGGCCGGCTTCAATCAAAGCCTGGCGGGGGTGGTCGATTCCGGATCTGACAACCACCATCTCGTCACAAATACGGAAGAGACTTTTTCGACACTGACGATCAACACCACATCGGCGCGTTCCTTTGCAGGTGAGTTCGCGGGCAATCTGAACATTGTCAAGACCGGCGCCAGCGACTTGACGTTGTCCGGCACCAGCTCCACTTTTGGCGATCTGATCGTCAGCAACGGAACGGTGATCATCAGCTCTACGGGCAGCCTCGGCCCCAACTGCACGAACATCACCGTTGCGACCGGCATTCTGTTGCTGCAGAACTCGTCTGCGCTGGCCGACGAAGCCTCACTGTTCATCGCGAACGACGGCGTTGCAAAGGTCAATCTCGCGGAGGGTGTGAACGAGACCGTCGGCTATCTGTATTTCGGCGACAAGCTGCGCATGGGCGGCACCTACGGCGCAACGGGCAGTGGTGCGGCTATCATTGATGACGAACACTTCTTGGGGAAAGGCGTCCTCAGCGTCCGTCACGGCAAGGGCGGCACAGTGATCCGCTTGCGGTGAAGCGAAACATGCCACGTCTGCGGCTAGGGATCGCCGCGCTACTCACCGGCGCGGCGATCCTCAACTATGTCGACCGCCAGACACTCTCCGTGTTGGCCCCCACGATCCAGGCGGACCTCGGCATGGACGACCGCGATTACGCCAACGTGGTCAATCTCTTCCTCATCGCTTATACCCTAGCGTCTCTATTATCCGGGAGGCTGGTTGACCGCATCGGCACGCGCGCAAGCATGTCGCTGTTCGTGATCGGGTGGTCGCTCGCGAACATGCTGTCGGCACTAGCTCAAGGGCCGCGTTCGTTGGGGGTTTCCCGCTTCGCGCTTGGCCTGGGTGGCGCGGGCATGTGGCCGGCCGCTTCGAAGGCGGTGTCTGAATGGTTCCCAGCCCGCGGGCGTGCGGTTGTCATCGGGGCCTACACGACCGGCGCGACGCTGGGCGCCGCCATCGCGCCGTATGCGGTAATCCCTCTGGCGTCGGTGGCCTATGCCGAGGTTTGGCCGTCACTCGCGCAGTGGCTGGGCCCAGGCTCAGGCTGGCGGATAGCCTTTATTGTGACGGGGCTGGCGGGCTTTCTCCTTCTCATCCCCTGGCTCCGGCTCTATCGGTTGCCGCGCGTGTGCCCGTTGCCCGATGAGCCCATGCGTGAGGTGTCGGCCCCGGACGCCCCAACTTGGGGCTGGCGACAGGTGCTGTGTTTCAAAGGGCTGTGGCTGCTGCTGGCCGGGCGTCTTCTGACCGATCCCGTCTGGTTTTTTTCCAGTTCTGGTTCTTCAAGTATCTTAGTGTTGATCGTCAGCTTTCACAGGCGCAACTCAGTGTCACATGGCTGGTCTATGCGTCCGCCGGGGTGGGCAGTCTGGCGGGTGGCTGGCTTTCGGGCTATCTGATCCGGCGGGGTCACGCACCGGCCAAGAGCCGCATGCGCGTGATGCTGATCTGCGCCTGCCTGATGCCGCTTTCGGCACTCATCACACTCGCGCCGGATGTGAACGGGGCACGGGTGCTGGCAACCGTGATTGTGGCGGCTTCGCTGGCATGGCTCATCAACATCAGCGCTCTTGTCGTGGATCTAGTTCCGCGCCATTCGGTCGGCACAGTCTTCAGCGTCGTGGCCGCGGGCAGCACGCTCGGCGGCATCGCGATGAATCTGCTGGTGGCAACGATGGTCGCCGGTCCGGCCGCGCGCGCCGGCGGATTCCTTGACCAGGCATTAGAGACCGTGTTCGGCCCACTGCTCGCGTGTGTGCAGGGGCAAGGCTATGCGCCATGGTTCGTCATCATGGCACTGCTTCACCCCATCGCCTGGCTGGTGCTCAAGCTCGGCGGCGTGTCGGGCAACGCCAGCTCACGGTGTCGGAAGCATTCGATCGTGTGATCGTTCACCAGGCCGACCGCCTGCATCAGCGAGTAGCAGATGGTCGAGCCGACAAAGGCGAAGCCGAGGCGTTTGAGATCGCGGCTCAGCAGGTCCGACGTATGCGTCCGCGCGGGTATCTCCTTCAGCCGGCTCCAGGCATTCTGCCGCGGCGCGCCGTCCACGTAGCGCCATAGAAAAGCGTCGAGCGAGCCGTGCGTCTCTTGGATATCGAGCACGCCACGTGCGTTGCGGATCGCGGCACCGATCTTGAGCCGGTTGCGCACAATGCCGGGGTCGGCCAGCAGACGCGCCGTGTCGGCCTCGCCGTATCGCGCGACACGCGCGATGTCGAAGCCGTGGAACGCCGCGCGGTAGTTCTCGCGTTTGCGCAGGATCGTCAGCCAACTCAGTCCGGCTTGCGCGCCCTCGAGGATCAGGAACTCGAACAGCCGCCGGTCGTCATGCAGCGGAACACCCCACTCGCGGTCGTGGTACGCCTGATACAACGGGTCGCTGCCGCACCAGGCGCAGCGGACCGCGCTCGGACTGTCAAACTCGCTCATCGCGCCGCTCTGCGGTTGAGTTCGAACCATTTGCGGATCACCTTCTGGCGCTCAGGCGGCGTCGCGGCCGGGTGAGGGTCAGACTCGTTGTCGCTGTGCTCCAGACTCCAGCCGCTCCACTCGCGGAAAGCGTGGTACGACCAGTCCCAGCCGTACTCTTCGAAAATCTCCGTCACGTCTTGAAGATACTGCGCGGCTCCCTGTGCCCAGCGGATCGCGCTGAACTCGCCGATGTAAATGGGCACATTGTAAGCCAGTTGGAAATCCCGCACCGGCTGTAACTCGCTACGCAGCGCCTCCTTGTCATAATGTCGTCCGCTGATTACGCCGGGATAGGCCCAGCGATCCTTGGTGCCGTGCACGCCCTGGTGCGTGAAGGCGTGGGAGCGGTACATGTGCGCCTGGTACACGATGACGCCCGGCACATTCATCGGGCGGACGAAATGGAAGCCGTCGGGATCGTCCCACTGGTCCACCTCGACGGCGATGGCGGTGTCGCGGTCGATCTCGCGGATCGCGCGTGCGGCGCGTTCCTGCAGCGCCCAGTAGTTGTCGCACCCCTCGGGAGAAGGCCGGTTCTGGCACGGCTCGTTGATCAGGTCATACGCCCAGACCGTCGGATTCCCGACGTAACGCCGCGCGATGTGCCGCCAAACCTCGACAAAAAAATCGGCATACTCGGGCTCGAAGAACATGCGCATGCTCTTGTCCTCATCGCGACCGCCCGGCGGCGTATGCAGGTCAATGCACACCCGGATGCCGAGCTGGGCGCAATCCGCCAGGATCTTGTCCAGCGTGTCGAGGCTGTTGTTGATCCACCGCATGAACTCGGCTTTATCACGGTTGACGTCGCCCACGGCATCCCAGTTGCGCGTCATCTGGTAGCGGATCAGGTTCACGTTCCATGCGGCCAGCGTCTTCAGAGCATCCGGATCGTACGCCTGCCGGATCATGACGCCGCGCAGACGGTCGATGCCGTCGTGGCCGGCCGAGACCGGCGGCGGATTGCGCATCGGCTGCGGATGTTTAATACGCTGCCGCGGGTCGAGAGTGAGCGTCAGATTGTCGACCCAGATCGTGCCCGTGCTATCCTGCAGACCGATGCTCAGCATCGCGTCGCCAATGTCTTCGGGCACATCAACCATGGTCGAGCGCCGCGTCCAATCGCTGCTTCCCGTGGGACAGCCGACATTCGGCCAGCGCTTGCCGGCTGTGGGAGTCTCAAAGTGAAGCATGCACTTCACGCCGTTCCAGCGATCCCGCGGGACAGAGACATTTTCCTGTCGAATGTCGGCCTGCAAAATCACCCGTTTGCCGGCGTACGGCTTGAGGTCGAACGGGGCCGTCACCAGAGCCGTTCCGGGGGCGCGGCCTTGCGTCGGCGGGTTCGCGACCTCCAGCACGAAGCCGCGCCCCTCTGCCTGTATCCAGCGCGCATGCGGCGTCAGCGTGAAGGACGCGCGAGCTGCCTCGGTCTCAAATGTTTCGCGGTGCCCCCCGCCGGGCAAAATCTCGCCCGCATGGAGGAGCAACGCGCACCCTGCGATTGCCGCCGCCATCCACAGGCCGTATCGCCGCATGCGCATTCCCCCCTTATTTGGAGACCAGCCCCAGCGCTTGCTGGATGACCGGCGCGAACTTGATGATCACCGGCGTGAAGACGACGGCCACCATGCTCATCAGTTTGATCAGGATGTTGAGCGACGGGCCACAGGTGTCCTTGCAGGGATCGCCCACGGTATCGCCGATCACCGCCGCGCCGTGCGCGGGATTCTTACTGCCGTCGGGCAGACGTTTGCCGCCAAAATTCCCTTTTTCAATGTGTTTCTTGGCATTGTCCCACGCGCCGCCGGCATTGTTCAGCAGGCAGGCCAGCGAGAAACCGGCGGTGAGGCCGCCCGCCAGCAGGCCCATGATGCCGGGCACGCCAAGCACGAGGCCGGTCGCGACGGGCACACTGATCGCCAGCAGCGAAGGCATCAGCATTTCACGTTGCGCGCCTTGAGTCGAGATCGCCACGCAACGCGCGTAGTCCGGCTTGTCGGTGCCTGCCATGATGCCGGGCAGAGCCTTGAACTGGCGGCGCACCTCCTCCACCATCGAGCCGGCGGCGCGACCGACAGCCTTCATGGACATCGCGCAGAACACGAACGCCATCATGGCGCCAATGAAGAGCCCGCACAGCAGGAAGGGGTTGAGGATGCTGAGATTCAGCGTGTTGATAAAGAACGCCAGCTTGTCGGTCGCCGCCTCGTAAGCCGCGCTGTCAAAGGCCACCGCACCCTTGGCGGCCAGCTTGCGCGTCCAGACGTCCACCTCCTGCACCTCGGCCGCGAGCAGCGCCATGGCGGTCAGTGCAGCTGAACCGATGGCAAAGCCCTTGCCGGTCGCCGCCGTGGTGTTGCCGAGCATGTCCAACGCATCGGTGCGCTCGCGCACGTGCGGCGGCAGGTGCGACATCTCCGCGTTGCCGCCGGCATTGTCAGCGATCGGCCCGTAGGCGTCGGTCGCCAACGTGATACCCAGCGTGGCCAACATGCCCACCGCGGCAAACGCGATACCGTAGAGACCGGCCATCGTGTCGTGGAAGCCCCCGGCCAAACCGAAGGCGGTGAGGATCGCGAGGGCCACGGTCACGACCGGCACCAGCGCCGACATCATGCCGACCGCCAGACCGTCGATGATCACGGTGGCGGGGCCCATCGCGGCCTGCCGAGACACGCCCTTCGTGGGTTCGTATTCATCCGAAGTGTAGTACTCGGTCGAGTAGCCGATAATCACGCCGGCCGTCAGCCCCGCGACCACGGCACCGAAAACGCCCCAGGTGATGATGCCCGTTGCGGCCAGCACGGCCGCCGCGACCACGATCAGTACAGAGCTCCCCCAGGTGCCGAGGCGCAACGCCTTGAGCAGCACCATCATGCTGGCCTTGTCGTCGTCGCAGCGCACGGCGAAGATACCGGCCACCGAGAGCGCGATGCCGATACCCGCGATGATCATCGGCGCAATCACGGCGTCCACGCCCGCCAGCGCGCTGGTGGCAGGCAGGCACGCGCCCAGCGCCGCCGTCGAGAGGATCGCGCCGCAATACGACTCATACAAGTCGGCGCCCATGCCCGCCACATCGCCCACGTTGTCGCCCACGTTGTCCGCGATGGTCGCGGGATTGCGCGGGTCATCCTCCGGGATGCCGGACTCAACCTTGCCGACCAGGTCCGCGCCGACGTCCGCGGCCTTGGTGTAGATGCCGCCGCCGACACGCGCGAACAACGCCTGCGTGGAGGCGCCCATGCCGAAGGTCAGCATGGTCGTCGTGATCTCAACCAGCTTGCTGGACGGATCCATGCCCGGATGCACCAGCCAGATGTCACGCCAGATGTGGCCGAACCCGTTCAGCATGTGCTCGGTGGTGTAAACCAGGCGGTCAAGCAGCCAATACCAGATGGAAATATCCAACAGACCGAAACCCACCACAACCAGGCCCATGACCGCACCCGAACGGAACGCCACCTGCAGGCCGCGGTTCAGGCTTTCGCTGGCGCCCTGCGCGGTGCGCGACGACGCGGCGGTCGCGGTCTTCATGCCCAGAAAACCGCAAAGGCCGGAGAAGAAACCGCCGGTCAGAAAGGCTACCGGCACGAACGGATTCTGTACGCCCAACAGCGCCAATACGGCAAAAACCACCACGAGAATCGCGAAGACCATCCCGACGCGGCTGTACTGCTGGCGCAGGTAGGCCATCGCGCCCTCGCGCACATATCCCGCAATCTCCACCATACGTGCGTTGCCGGGATTGGCCTTGATCATCATCTTGTAAAAGAGTGCGGCCATAACCAACGCCAGCAACGCGCCCAACGGCGCGATCCACCAGATCCCCGGCGTACCCGTCACCGCCGCCGCGGAGGCAGAACCACCGGATGATTGAGCGTGAGCGAAACCGGCCAGACCCAGTCCGGCAGCGAGAAGGAACCCTTTACGGATCGACATATCATTCTCCATCTTATTCGCGTGCCTCTGAAGCCCAGCATATTGCATGCGGTATTTCAGAGTACACACCGTTCGGGGTGTCATCATTTCGCTTTTTTTGTGGTTTGTCAATGAGACACCCGATTTAATCTTGGGGCACGCGTGAGTGGTACGCGTGAGTCCTTGATTTCCCCTTGCCTCTGTTCTGCCTGCATGCCAAACTGAAATGGGTTCGTAAACTGAACAAGTGGCGGGGTGATTTTTCATGATCTCGGGACGGGCAAGTAGAGGGGCCGAATGAAGCGGTTGGGGGGAGCGGGGCCGATAAAAGTAGTCATTGCCATCGATTCCTTCAAGGGGTCGCTTTCGTCGATGGCCGCCGGTCATGCCGCTGCGGAAGGTGTGAAACGTGCCTGTCCGGAAGCTGTGTGTCTCGTGCGTCCGCTTGCTGACGGCGGCGAGGGGACGGTTGACGCCCTCAAGGAGGGGCTGGGTGGCGAATTTGTCGAGGTGGCAGTGGCCGGCCCGATGCGCAAGCCGACCCATGCCAAATATGCGCTCGTTCGGGAAACATCGGACGGGCCGTTGACCGCAGTCATGGAAATGGCCCAGGCTGCGGGCATCACGCTTGTGCCGCCTGCCGAGCGTAATCCGCTCGAAGCAACGACGTATGGCGTGGGCGAAATGATTCTCGACGCTGTCCGGCGCGGGACGACGAAGTTCATCATCGGTATCGGCGGCAGCGCCACGAATGATGCCGGACGCGGCATGCTGGAGGCGTTGAAGGGGCATGATCTCCGCCGGTTCTCCTTTCGCATTGCCTGTGACGTGAAGAACCCGCTTTGTGGCCCGAATGGTGCGAATGCGGTATTCGGCCCGCAGAAGGGCGCGACGCCGGAGATGGTGAAGCACCTAGACGAGCGTCTGATGAAGTTCGCGGAGGAGGCCGGCGATCCGGCCACAACACCCGGTGATGGGGCGGCGGGCGGACTCGGTTTCGCGTTCCGGCATTTTCTCGGGGCGGAGCTGGTGCCTGGGGTCGAGCTGATCCTCAAAGAGACGCGTCTTGAAGCGTTTATTCGGGATGCTGATATTGTTCTCACGGGCGAAGGGTGTCTCGACGGACAGACCGTCATGGGCAAGGCGCCGATCGGCGTCGCACGTCTTGCGAAGAGATATGACAAGCCGGTGATCGCCTTTTCCGGCTGCGTCGGCGACGATGTTGAGGCGGTGAACGACGCGGGTATCGACGCCTTCTTCCCGATTCTCCGCAGGATTACGACGCTTGAAGATGCGCTTGATGTCGATCATGCCGCCGTGAACCTTTCAGCCACGGTCTGCCAGGCCTTCCGCCTTCTAAACCTTTAACCGCTCACTTTCCTATGTTTACGACTTACGGTGCCTTGATCGGGCGTGCGATCGCGATCATCCTCATCATCCGCAAGGTGACGCCGGCTTATGCCCTGATCTGCGCGTGGTTGGCGGTGCGACGTTTGCGGCTCAGGGCGCAGCGAATATCGTGCGCACGCTTTCTGGCGAAGGCTATATCCGCGGTGCGCTGACCGTGCATGACCGGGTGTCGGCCGGCGACGACGCCAGCACTCCCGCCGGTGCAACGCGCATGGCCGAACAGTCGGCATTCGCGCCGGGTACGGTCTACGCCTGGTTATGGTCGCCCACTGCCCACGACAGGTTGCTGGTCGGCGATCTTGACCATCACCGGTGAGGAGTATCTCTTTGGCTGGACACTCGCCAACGGCGGCGGCAAAGGCTACAATGCCGTGATCAAAGCCGAGAACGGTGAGGTGGTGCTGGAGTATGAATCGACGCGCAGCACCCTGATGTGGTTGAAGCAGCGACCGTCAACAAAGAAAGGCGGAACGTATGGCGAGACGATCCGGCCGGCGCAACGGGTTTGCGCTCGTGGCGCTGTGCCTCTGCATGGTGCTCCGCGTGGACGCGGGTACGCTGGATGCGTATGTGCGGCAAGCGGACGACTCCTTCGCGTGGAGACTGCGTGACACGCAGACGCTCGACGGGATCGAGGTCGCCACGCTGGATCTGACCTCGCAAACGTGGCGCGGCGGCCGTTGGACGCATACGCTCCATATCGCGCGTCCTAACACGGTGCGTTATCCCGCGACCGTCTTCCTCGAAATCACGCACAGCGCGAGCCGCAAGAATCTGCCTGCGGTCAAACGTCTGGCCGAGACCGGCGGCACGCTGGTCGCGGTGCTCACCGACGTGCCCAATCAGCCGCTGTACGGTAACCGCTACGAGGATGCCCTGATCGCGTACACCTTCGACCAGTATCTGCGCAGCGGTGACAGTTCGTGGCCGCTGTTGCTGCCGATGACCAAGAGTGCCGTACGGGCCATGGATGCGGTGCAGGCCTGGGCGCGCACCACACATGGGCAGCAGGTCGAACGCTTTGTGGTGTCCGGCGCCTCGAAACGCGGCTGGACCACCTGGCTTGCAGGTGCGGTGGATCCGCGTGTCTGCGCGATCGTGCCGATGGTGATCGACATGCTCAATATGAAGGCGCAGACCCGGTGGTCGCAGCGCGTGTATGGGCGACAGAGCGAAAAAATCAGCGATTACACCGACTTCGGCCTGATGGAGCGACTGGACCAGCCTGAGGCAGCCCGTCTGCTAGACATTGTGGATCCCTTCAGTTATCGGGCCGCTTTCACCATGCCCAAACTGTTGGTGCTCGGCACAAACGATCCCTATTGGACCGTGGATGCCCTCCGCCACTACTGGCATGACCTGCCGGGGCCGAAGCTGGTCTACCAGGCCCCCAACGCCGGCCACGGTGCCGGTGGCACGGAGGGTGCCGCGCGTGCCCGCGCCGCTTTTCTGCAGATGATCGCGCAGGGTCAAACGCCGCCGCAGATGATCTGGCGCCGACAGGGCGACGCGTCGGGAACGCTGCATGTCGAAGCCGACCGCCGGGCGCGTGACGCGCGGCTCTGGAGGGCACATGCGCCGACCCGTGATTTCCGCAAGGCCGTCTGGAAAAGTGCGCCGCTCGCCCTTGATGCGCAAGGTCTGCGGGCGACCGTCTCTCTAGAAGCTCCATCAGAAGGGTTCGCAGCCTACATGGCCGAATTCTCTTTCGCCGAGGATGGAAGCGACTTCCAGCTCTCGACGCAGGTCTTCGTGTCGCCCGACTGGCCGACGACTCAAGGGGAACCATGGAAATAATGCTGCCAGAGTCTTGTTCGGCGGAATCGGTGGCCGAGCTGTGGCGGTCCACGCTGCCGGAAGTCGCGCGTCTGGGCAAGAACGACACCCTGGTGCTGGACGCCGGAACGGTCACAGCGTGCGACGGTGCGGGCGAGGCGCTGATTGTTGAATTGTACCGGCGCTCGGCGCGTCAGGGGTTCGCCATCACGTGCCGTGACGGGCGCGGCGTCGTGGCGCGTACGCTGGAGATTTTCTCGGTCAAGCGTTTCGCCGAAGATCCGGCCATGGCCAATCCGGTGCGCAGAACCTCGACCGCCGTGCAACTGGGCGAGGCGGCCGTGCGCATCTGGCGGGATGCCTGCGAACAGATGGCCTTTCTCGGTGAGGCGTCGGCCGCGGCCTTCACCCTGCTGCTGCGCCCCGGGCGATTGCGGCTGCGTGACACGCTGCTGCATTTCGAGCGGGCCGGTATCGATGCGCTGCCCATCACGTTGCTGATCGGCTTCCTGCTCGGACTGATCCTGGCTTTTATGTCGGCCACCTCGATGCGCCAGTTCGGCGTTGAGGTCTATGTGGCGGATCTGATTGCCATCGGTCTGTTCCGCGAGCTGGGGGCACTGATCACCGCAATCATTCTGGCGGGACGTTCGGGATCCGCCTTTGCGGCGGAGATCGGCACCATGAAGGTGAACGAGGAAGTGGACGCCTTGGAGACCTTCGGACTGCCGCCGGTGGTGTTCCTGGCCCTGCCGCGTGTCATCGCCGCTACGCTGGTGATGCCGCTGCTGACGATGTTCGCCATCATGGCCGGTCTGCTCGGCGGCGCGGTGGTGATGACCTCGATCGGTGTTCCGGCCACCACCTATTGGCAGCATGTGATCAAGGCCACCACGCTCGGCAATATCCTGCTGGGACTTTTCAAGGCCGCTGTCTTTGGCCTGCTGGTCGGGCTGGTGGGCTGTTCGCACGGCTTGCAGACCGGGCGCACCGCCGACGCCGTGGGGCGCGCCGCCACCGCCGCAGTCGTCGGCAGCCTCATCCTGATCACGGTGTTTGACGGCATCTTCGCCGTCCTGTTCCATGTGCTGGGGATCTGACGCGCATGCAGGATACAGTCATCACAGTCAAAGGTGTGGATGCCGGATACGAAACCCCGGTGATCCGCGATATTTCGTTCGAGGTGCGCGCGGGCGAAATTTTTGTCATTCTGGGCGGTTCGGGTTGCGGCAAGAGTACGTTGCTCAAGCACATGATCGGCCTCAACCCGCCGCTGGCCGGGGAGATCCGGCTGATGGGCGACCGCCTGTTCGGCGGATCGCAAGAGGAACGGCAACGCGCGCTGCGGCGTTTCGGCGTGACCTATCAGAGCGGGGCGCTCTTCGGCTCCATGACGCTGCTGGAGAACGTCTGCCTGCCGATGGAGGCGTTCACCGACCTGCCGCGCGACGCGCGATACCTGTTGGGAGAGATGAAACTGGAGCTGGTCGGACTGAAGGCGTACGCCGGATACTTCCCGTCGGATATCAGCGGCGGCATGAAAAAGCGCGCGGCGATCGCACGGGCCATGGCACTGGATCCCCGCATTCTCTTTCTCGACGAACCCTCGGCCGGTCTCGATCCGGTGACCTCGGCCGAACTGGACCGTCTGATCCTGCGCCTGCGCGACACGCAGGGCGTGACGGTCGTGATGGTGACACACGAGCTGGCCAGTATCTTTGCCATCGCCGACCGCTGCGTCATGCTGGACAAGCAGGCGCAACGGCTGATCGCATCCGGCACGCCCGCCGAACTGCGCGATCACTCTGAACGGCCGTCCGTGCGCGCCTTTTTCAACCGCGAAGGATAAGGAACCGCCATGAATGAAAATAAGGCCAACTTTGCCAAAATCGGCTTTTTTGTCCTGGCTGGCGCGGCCCTGATCGTGCTGGTGATCGGGATTGCCGGGGCTCGCACTTTCAACAAGACGGTGGTGGAAGCCGAAACCTACTTTGCCGAGTCTGTGACCGGCCTGGATCTAGGCTCCCCCGTCAAGTACCGCGGCGTGCCGGTCGGCGAGGTCAAGCGTATCGGTTTCGTCTTTAGCGAGTACGGCAGGCACAACGATGACCTGTTGACCGAAACCAGCTCACGGCAGGTACTCGTGGTGATGGCGCTGGATCCTGAACGCTTCGGCCTGCTCGGCAGCCAGGCGGCGGATCAGGTGCTGCATGCACTGGTCCAGCAGGGCCTGCGTGTCAAGATCGCCTCTTCCGGCGTGACAGGGCTAGCCTTCCTCGAACTGGATTATTTTGCACAACCCGGCAGTGCGGCCCAAGCCTTCCCATTGGCGTGGCAGCCGGCGCGCACCTTCATCCCGGCCACGACGAGCACCATGACCAATCTCAAAAAAGCGGTCGACGATGTTTTCGTCAAGTTGAGCGCCGTCGATCTGCGGGCACTGGGCGATGAGCTGCTCGCCACGCTCCACCTGCTGCAAAAAACTCTCAACAAAGCGGACGTTGCGGCCTTGAGTGCCGAGGCGACGCGGTTGCTGAGTGAACTGCGAGAGACCAACCGGTCAATCAAGCAGCTGGCCGACTCGCCCGAACTTGCGGCTCTGCCGGCCGATCTCGCCGCGACGGTGAACAGTGCGCGGGGTGCGGTGATGGGGATCGAGACCAATATCCTGCCGCTGGCGGCCAGCCTGCGCCAGGTGGCTGACCGTGCCGACGGCGTGCTGGATCGTGCGGGCGGCCTTGTCGACAGTGCGGGCGGTCTGCTCGCGACCAACGGCGCGGTGATCGGCCAGATGGTGGGCTCGCTGAACCAAACCGCCCAGACGCTGAACCGCACCGCGCTCACGCAGCAGGGAGCGCTGGGCGAGCTGGTGCAAAGCCTGCGCACGGCCGCGGAAGGGCTGGAGCGTCTGGTGGGCGAGCTGAGCGCGAATCCGGGCGCCCTGCTGTTCGGGCAGCCCCCGCAGCCGTTGCCGGAGACGAAATAAGAAGAAGGAGAGTGAAAGAATGTCTGCATTGCATGTCTCCACGATCGTTCTCACAATCGGCGTACTGATGACGGGATGCCTGGGCGGGCGCCACGCGCAGCGTCAGGCATTGGCACAGAAACGCACCTTCGTGCCGCTGGCCGGCGAGGCGGAACCGCTCGCTCCCGCGTCACGCGCGGCCGCCGTCAAGGTGCGCGCCTTCCGCGCGTTGCCTCCGTTTGACGCGCGCACCTTCATCGTGCGGCGTCCCGGTGGCGAATTCACCGCGGACTACTACAACGGCTGGCTGGCCGCGCCGCATGAGCTGATCCGCGTGCAGGCCACGCGTTACCTCGAGGCCACCGGACTGTTTGCAGCCGTCCATGACAGCGCCAGCGGCACGGTCGCGCCGCTCGGGCTGGAGGGGCTGGTCACCGAGCTCTATCTCGACCACTCGGGCGACAACCCCGCCGCCGTCGTGGCGCTGCGCCTGTCGGTGCTGGACGAACGGACGCCGTCGTTCACCGTGCTGGCGACGCACGAGGCGCAAGCCCGTGTCCCCTACACGCCCGGCACACCGACCGCCGCCTCCGAAGCCTTCGGCCAAGCCCTGACCCAAGTCCTTGAGACCCTGACCGCAGCCCTGTCAACGTGTGATCTGAACGCAATGAAACCATAGCCGGCGGCACCGGGAATAATCCGGCCCACCCGGATACCACACGAGGTTATAAACAGGTGATAATAACTCTGTTGATAACTCTCAAAATGTTATCAATCAATGAGTTATAGGTTATAATAACTTGTTGATATCTTCCCCTTGTCGGCAACCCCGATTTTGCGGCATACTACGTGGTGGTTGTTACCAACAGGATCCGAACAACAAGATGGCTGACATTTCCATAGCTTTTTGCCGGCAACTCGCGCAGGCGCGGCGTGTCAAGGGGCTCACCCAGAGTGCATTGGCCGAGGCGGTGGGGTGTAAACAGTCGGCCCTGAGCATGCTGGAGGCCGGGCACACCGCCAAGGTCTCCCAGGAAACGGTGGAGAAGATCGCCGCGTTGCTGGATGTCCCGCTGGAAAAGACAGCCGCCATGACGCACGCCCCGACCGCCAGTCCGGCCACCGCGAGCACCCACGCCTATTGCCCGCATGCCGATTGTTTTTCCAACGTGCCGTATGTAGTAAACGGCGAGCTGCACTTCTGGCCGCGCCCCCGAACGGGGGGCCTGGCGACGGCCACACACTGCGCGGTCTGCGGCGAGTTGTTGGAACGCCGCTGCCCGCACTGCGGAGCTGCGGTGACAACGACTGGCGCCTGTTGTCCCACGTGCGGTGGCGCACGGGTTGCCAATACACTGCCGCCCGAGACCGATTATGAGTCTTGGGCGGCCCAACGCCGCCGCGACATTGCGGAGTGGCGTTCGCTGATCCTCTAACCGGATGGCGTCATGACAAAAAAACTGCTGATCGTGACCGACGGCAAGGCCGGGCATGAAAATCAATCCAAAGCCTTTTGCTCGGCCTTGGGGTACGGGTATGATTGCGTGCGCGCGAGTTACCCGACCCGCTTCCACAAAGCCCTCTCCTATCTGATCGACCGGCTGGGGCTGCTCCTCGATTTCCCCTTCACCATCGAGAAAACCGATGGCTACTATGACGCCGTGGTCTGCACCGGTTCGACCGCCTTCTACCCCGGCAAGATCGCCGCGCGCCGCCGCGGCATCCCAGTCGCGGCGATCCTGTTCCCGAGCGGCTATAAAAAGCTCAACTTCGACTGTATCCTTGCGCCGGTCTTCGATCGTCCGCCCGCATTCCCAAACATTATTCCGATTCCGGTCAATCTGACCTCCACCAGCGACGAGTTTTACGCCTCGGCCACCGCCGCCTTCCGTGAATGCCACACGCCCACCCGTCCGGCAGTCGGCGTGATCATCGGAGGGCCCAATGCCGTCGCCACGCTCACCCCGGATGCGATCCAACGTGATCTCGACCGCCTCTTCGCGTTGACCGAGGGACGCGAGCGCTGGGTGACCACCTCGCGCCGCACACCGCCGGAGATTGAAGCGCTGATCGCGAGCTATCCTTTCGACTACACCCTTCTTTTCAGCAAAGACACTTTCAATCCGATTCCCGCTTTTGTCACACTTTGCGAGCGTCTTTTCGTGACCGCCGATTCGACTGGTATGATTAGTGAAGCCGTCACCCGAGGCACGGCAGCCGTTGAGGTGTTGATGACCCTTAAAAGCGGCCATTCCAAGTTCAGCCGATTCCTCCGTAACCTGGAACAGGAGGGGGCGATCCACCTCTTTGACGGAACGCTCGGCAACGCGGCCCGTAAGATCGACCTGTCGCCGATCTTCGAACGCGCCCGCGCGATGTTGAAGCTGTGACAAGGCCACTTTCAGACGCTTTACGCGAGAAACTTGCCGCCCTTCCCGACAAGCCAGGGTGTTACCTGATGCGTGACCGTAAGGGGACGATCATTTACGTCGGCAAGGCCATTTCACTGCGTCGGCGCGTGCAGAGCTATTTCCGTCCCTCGACACTGCGAGACGCCCCGCCCAAATTGCGCAGCATGATCAACAGCGTGGCGGATCTCGAAACCATCACTGTACGTAACGAGGCCGAGGCGTTGCTGATGGAGAGCAACCTGATCAAGCAGTACCGCCCACGCTTCAATATCGTCTTGCGCGACGACAAACGCTATCTCGCGCTGCGTGCCGACCCGCGTGAACCGGTACCACGCCTGACCACTTGCCGCATTCTGCGGGATGACGGCGCCTTCTATTTCGGCCCCTTCCCTTCTGCCGCCGTCGTCCGCACGGTTCTCGATTTCACCGAGAAACGGTACGGCCTGCGCAAATGCATGCCGATCCAGCCAGATGCCGAGACCTACCGCCACTGCATCAACGACATCATCCGCTTCTGTTCCGCGCCCTGTGTGGGCCGGGTCTCCCCTGAAGAATACCGGGCGCGTTTCGATGAAGCCTGCGCCTTTCTGCGTGGTGAACGGCTCACCGTGATTGAAGAGGTCAAGGCCCGCATGCAGGAAGCTGCCGACGCGCATGACTTTGAAAAGGCCGCCGCCCTGCGCGACACCTGGATCGCCCTGCGCGAGATGGTCAAGCAGCGCGTGCGGGTCACTGCCACGCCCGAGATGCACGCGGCGGATGCGCGCGCCGGCATCCGCGCCCTGCAACAGCAGATCGGCCTCCCTGCGGCGCCCACCTTGATCGAGGGCTTCGACATTTCCAATCTCTTCGGCACCCACTCGGTGGCCAGTATGGTGGCGGCGGTCGACGGCCTGCCCGACCGCCGCCTCTACCGCCGTTTCCGCATCCGTACCGTCCAGGGGGCCGATGACCCACGTTCCATCGCGGAGGTCATCGAGCGCCGTTATGCCCGTGTGCGCGACGAAGGCAAACCGTTTCCCGGCTTGATCCTGATCGATGGCGGTGTCACCCAGCTCCGCGCCGCGCGCGAGGCGCTCGCCCGTCTCGGTCTCAGCCACATCCCCACCGTCGGCCTCGCCAAAGAAATGGAGGAGATCGTGCTCGACGACGGCCGTCCGCCGCTCCTGCTGCCCCGCGACTCGGATGCGCTGCGCGTCCTCACCCGTCTGCGCGATGAAGCTCACCGTTTCGCGATCGACTACCACCGCCGCCTGCGCAACCGCCTGATCCGCGAGTCCGCGCTTGATGAGATTCCCGGCATCGGCCCGGCCAGAAAGGCCGCACTGCTCAAACACTTTGGATCGGTCTACCGCCTGGCCCGCGCCACTGCCGAAGAGATCCAAGCGGTTCCCGGCATCGACCGTGTCATGGCCGACGCCATCCTCAGGGCCGTTCAATCGTAATCGGCAAGCCAGCCGCCCAGCGGCACCGGGAGAAACCGGATGGCGGGCCTGTTCGAGACGCTGACAGAGAACCTGCGGGAGGTCACGGCCAAAACCGGTTTCGGCGCGATCATGCGCCAGGTGGCGGCGCAGGCTCCCCGCTGGCCTGCGGAACGTTTCACTGAAGAAGACTGTCGCGTTGCGGCGCTTACCGGATGCTTGTGGCACGGCCGATTTTTCTTACATCATCTAGGCCATGTGCGCATCAACGTAAGGGAGAAATTATGGACAGGTTCAATCGGCGCGAGTTTCTCATGACGCTGGGTGTGGGGGCGGTTGCTTTGAAGGTCAGCCCCTCTTTTTCCGCGACTCCTGTATCAGCAGGGGAGGCGCCAAAACTGTGGATCGATCCGCGTTTCGGGAAGATACCGCCGCGTCCGTGGCGGAAAGTACATTTGGATTTCCATAATTCCACACACATCCCGAAAATCGGCTCGAAGTTCAACGCGGAGGAGTGGGGTGACCGTTTGCTGACGGGGAACGTGAATGCGATCGTGGTTTTTGCCAAGGATATGCATGGCCTCTTCTATTACCCCAGCAAGTATGGCCCGGTACATCCGGGACTGGACTTTGATCTGCTGGGTGAGCAGGTCAAGGCCTGCCGGCAGCGCAAAATCGCCGTCTATGCCTATTATTGCACGACATGGGATCATCATCTGGCGGAAAAGCATCCCGAGTGGCGCGTCATCAAACGCGACGGGTCGGACTATATGCCGAAAAAGGGGCAGACTCCCGGTTGGACGGCGCTCTGTCTGGCGCATCAGGACTTTCTCCAACTCATGGATGACCACGCGCGTGAATTCGTTTCCACGTATGAGATCGACGGCGCATGGTTCGATATGGCCGCACCGATTTCCAGCGAATGTTTCTGCCCCGAATGCAGGCGGCAGATCATAGCGTTGGGCAAGGGTCCGAACGATGCGGAGGTGCAGCGCGCGCATAAGAACGGCCTGTTTCTCGACTGGCACCGGCGCATCCGTGATCTCGTCCGTGCCACGCGTCCCGGTTGTCAGACGGATTTCAACGACATCGGGTTGGCGTGCGTCAGCCAGCGCGCCGAGACGCTCGACAACATCGATATTGAGGCGCTGCCGACTGGTGGCTGGGGGTATTTCTATGCCCCGGCACAGATCCGTTATCAGCGCAATTTCGGCATCCCCGTGTATGGGATGACCGGACGGTTCGTGTCGTCCTGGGCTGATTTCGGCGGGCTGAAGTTGCCGCAGCAGCTCGATGTCGAACTGGCCAGCATTGTGGCCAATGCCGCACGGTGCGACGTGGGCGATCAGATGCCGCCTTCGGGGCAGTTGGATGCCGCCGTCTACCATGTGCTCGGAAAATCTTTCGGGCGCATCAAGCGACTGGAGCCTTGGCTGGAAGGGGCCGCGCCGGTTACGGAGGCGGCACTGATGATTCCGGCGGTTCCTTTCGACCGTCTGCGCGACGAATACCTGTACGGGATGACCAAACTGATGCTCGAGACCCGGCTCCAATTCGACGTGGTGGAGCCCGGACAGCCTTGGGAACGGTATGGGCTGGTCGTGTTGCCTGACGGGTTCAGTCCGGATGCCGGGACTGTTGAACGTCTCCATGCCTACATCGCTGCGGGCGGCGCGGTGATTGTCAGCCATTTGGCCGGCTTGCAGGCCGGCACGGGCCAGACATGGCTCGACCGTTACGGTTTCGCCTATGCCGGGATCTCACCGTTCAAGCCCGCCTATCTGGTGCCGCAGGAGCCGTTTACTGGGAGTATCCCGACCTACGAATACGCGCTCTATGAAGGGGCTTCACAGTGGAAGACGTCGGCGTCCGCAAAGGTTCACGCGCTTTTGGGCGAGCCGCTCTTTCAGCGAAGCAGTGAGCACTACACCAGCCATCAGCAGTCGCCTTTCGATCATCTGACCGACTATGCGGCGGTCGCCAGCACCGGGCGTGTTGGTGTTTTGGGCTTTCCGGTCGCACAGAGTTATTACCGCAAGGGATATTGGGTGTACCGGGCTGCTTTCGAGCAGGTTTTGCGCGAGATCCTGCCGACACGGCTCATCGACACGGACGCGCCGCTTTCGACCGAAATCACCGTGACGTATCAGCTTGCGGATGCGGCACTGCGGCGGCCGGAACGTTATCTGATCCATGTGATCAACTGGTCCGCGAACCGTAAGGCGCCGGGGCATCCGGAGGTCTTCGAGTCGCCGGCACCGCTCCACGATGTGCGCGTGCGTTTGAACCTGCCGCTTCATGTTTCGGTCGCACGGGCACGCGCTGTGACGGCGGACACCTCGCTGCGTGTACGCAAAGTCAAGGGCGATGCCGAGGTGGTGCTGCCCCGCGTGGAGACTCACGAGATCGTCTCGTTGGATGTGAAATGAAAGATGTGATCGGGTTAGTTCTCTCGCGCCAGTGCGCGTAGCGTAGCGCGGTCCGCCGCGTCGGCGGCTTCGCGCTTGGCCAAATAGCGGCGATACTTCGCCCACTCTTCCGGCGACCACGCGGCGGCCTCGGTGTAGTCTGCACAGAACGGCACGCCGAGATCGACCCAGAGCGCAAGACACGCGAGTTCGGGTGGCGTCAGGGCCGGGCAATGCCCTTTGTCCAGCTTTTCACTAAAGAGCTTGCTGGCACCCGAACCGGCCGAGCGCGGCCGCTGGATGGGCGGTGCCGAGGCCGCAGAAACCCAGTTGAGCAGCGCGTGGTCGGGATCGCCGCGCCAGCATGCGGGCGGCTCCTGCCGATCGGGCCGGGCATGCGTCAGCGTCAGATAGGCGCGGGTCCAGTGGCGTTTGGCGGCGGGGTCGGTGACGACGGTCGCGGTCAGATCCGGACGGTCGGGGCGGCCATCATGACAGCCGGCGCAACGGGCATTGAGGATCGGCTGAACCTCTTTCAGAAAACTGAAGCCGCGTCGCGGACCGAAGATCGGCGCCAGTGGCCGGGGCCCGGCAGCCAGCGCGAGCGTCGGACGCGCCGAAGCGCGCGGCACGCTGTTCTTGGACTCGTGGCAGCCCGCGCACGAAGCGTTCTCGCCCGGCTGCAGCGTGGTCCAACTGCGCATCGTCTGCACCATGCGCCCTTTGTCGTCAAGCAGCATGAAGTAGAGCGGCGTGCGCGCCTCGGTTGTGAAGAAGACGGACCCGTCCGCATGCACGGGCGCATCACCGATCAGGATCTTGGGATCCCAGGCGCCGTTGCCCACGGAAGGCGGCGTGGAGACCAAAGCCCCGCCACCCGGCCCGCCGTTGCCGTTGCTGCCGATCCCCGCAACACGATAGTCGAGACCAATGACGCGCAAGGTCTTCACCGTGCCACGCGCCACGCCGTCCATGGCCGGCCCCTCATAAACATCCTGCACATAGAAGGTGCCGGTTGGACGGGCGTAGTCCACAAGGCTCGGACGGGACGGCGGACGCGGGCGCGGGCGCAGCGGCACCGCGCGCCCACAGGCCAGCCCGCGGCGCGAGACCAGCAACTCGCGCTGTCCGTCAATATCCATCCAATAAACGCCGAAGCCGGTCATACGGTCTTCATGGCGCTTGCCATCGACTTTCGTCCAACCATCGGGGTTATAGGTCACCAGCAACGTCCGCTCGTCGATCGGGTACGGATAGGCAAAGAGGTCGCCATCCTGTCCGTAGGCGTCAATGATCACCGATTTCGTGGGGCGCACCGGCGCGACGAGCGTGACGCCCTCGGCCTCCTGACGTCCGCGTGCCGGGTCGATCAGAATTAACTTGCCGGGCTGACGCGAGTGGTGACCGGTGGCGATGGCGAAGATCTTGCCACTCCCCGGAATGCCGCGCGCGTGAATGATGGTGGTCGGGAACCACGAGTTCTCACCGTAGACCGCGCTCTGAGCGGTACCGTCGGGCAACATCTGAAAGAGCGGCTGGGGATACATCTGCGAGCGGTCGTTGTACTCCCAGCGCGTGTAGAGCACGCGGCCGTCCGACGTGACGGAGGGATAGTTGAGGTGAACCTGATCGAAGGTCATCCGCAGAATGTTCCGGCCGTCGCGGTCACAGCGATAGAGGTTGCTGACCTCGGTCCACCAGCAATCGACGATCTGCATACAACGCGTGGAGTTGAAGAGGATCCGTCCGTCCGGCAGATAGCACCCCTCGTAGTCGGCGATGCCGAGTCCCTCAGTCAACGGGCGAATGTTGCGTGTTGCCGCGTCCATTTCGTACAGGTGGTAATCGTCGTCGCGGTCGGAGCGCTTCAGCGCGAAGAGGATGGCCCGTCCGTCGTCATCCACGTCCGCATCGCGGATGACGCCCTCCTTCGTCTCGGTGAGCACCGTCTCGTGCCAGAGGCCGCCGTCACGCCATTCGGCCAGACAGAGCTGGCCGCCGGCGCGGAAACTGCGCTCTGACTGGGCATCGGAGAGCGCCTCCGTGTAGGCATAGTGCGAGCCCCCCATCACAAAATGGCGCGCGTAGACCAGGCGCGGGAACTCGGCCTTGACGCGGGCCAGACGGCGGGCGCGGCGTTGCGCACAGGCGGCGCGATAGGCGACGAGAGCAGCCTCGCGCGAGCCCGCGCCAACCTCCTCAGCGGGCATACCCGAAACAGTAGCGACGGCCGACAGAAAGCGCGTGAGGCCGTCCGCACTTCCCACGAGTTCCGGCCCCGTCAGAGGCGCGAGGTCTTGGCGCAGCCAGTCCGCCAACACCTCGTCATGTGCCTCGACAGCCGCCCAGAGCGCGTGAGGGTTTTGGCTTTCGGCCTCCGTCAAAGCACGCCCCAACAAGACCGTAGCCAGAGTCCGACCGTCCGGCGCCCCCCCCGGTCCGGCCCGCGCGAACAGCGCGACCCAAAAAACAACAAACGCGATTCTCCTGATACGGTGTTGCATCATACATCCCCTACGTTGTACCCCAAACCATACAGAATAGAGCGTCCATGCGGCAAGTGGTAATCAGGGCCACGGATGGAAACGAAGCGGTTTTCTTGGTGGCAAGCTGGCGGTGAGCATGCTATCGTTCTCCAACATTGATTACGTGAGTTGCGGTGGGGATCGTACGGCCCGGTTGACGCACGGGGTGGACATCAGCCCAAAGGACATGTCTGGAAAGTGAAAACGAAGGGAAAGATGAGAATGGGAAGATTCTGTTTGGCCGCGGGTCTGGCCGCTCTGCTGGCGGGATGCGCTTCGACGGCACCTGCGCCTGATACGGCGCCTGCACGTGACGCGACGAAATCGTGGAAGCCGATCGGCAACCGCAAGGCGCGGGTCGTCCAATGGGGCATCATCCACAACCATGCAAAGGGCAAGTGGGATGCGGTTCTCAAACTCACGAATGATTTTGAGCTGGTCGGCTGGGTGGATGATCGCGCGTCCAAGGCCATGCGGATGCATGAACCGGACCCGAAACCCTACGCGAAATATCCGTGTTTCACCCCGCAGCAGGTTTTCGACGAGGTGAAGCCTGATCTCATTGTCGTCGAATGCCCGAACTCAGAACTCGTCGGGGTCGCGACCGAGATTGCGAAGCATGGCATCCCGATGCACATGGATAAGCCGCTCGGCACAGATCAGGTCGGCTTCGCGAGGATGAGCCAGATCTGCGAGACGCTCAGCGTGCCGCTGCAGATCGGGTATATGTTCCGCGCAAACCCCGCGATCAACAAAATCGTCGAACTCGCGAAGGACGGAACGCTCGGCGAGATCTACGCGATTGACGCGGATCTCGACCACAACTACGGCTATCCGAAGTATCCCGAATACGCGACGCACTACCCGGGCGGCACGGCGTACCTCCTCACGTGTCACGTGATTGAATGGGCGATGCCGATCTTCGACGACGCGCTGCCGCTGAAGACTTATTCGATCATCAAGCCCGCGCCGGGCGATCCGGATTGGGCGGCGACACATACCCTGACCATCATGGAATATCCACGCGCGAACGTGACGGTCCGTGTCTGCTCACGCGGCACCCAATCGCGTCGGCACATCGCTGTTTACGGGGCGAACGGATGCGCGATCATGGATCCGATCGAGGATTTCACGAAGGTCAAGCACGAGACTGGCGGACTCACCGGAACGACGCTGAAAAACCTCGTGATCCAGTTGACGCTCAAGGAGGCGAAGAACGGCTACAAGAAGGGGTTCCAGAAGATCGAGCTGCCGTCCGCCGAAGACCGCTACGCGGGACAGCTTCAGGAACTCGCGCGCATCTTGCGCGGCGAGATCCCTTATCCTAAAGATCTCTATCGGCACGATCGCCTCGTCCACAAGGTCTCGCTCGACGCATGCAACCTGCCGACCGTGCCGATGGAGTGACGGTGTGACCTTATTTCGAGAATCTGACGACGAAGCCGCCGCCGGGCGCCATGTGCAATTTCAGCTTGTCACCGGCCTTCACGGCCACATTCGTCTCTCGCACGTAATGCGTGCCTTCGCGATCTGAATCCGGCACATCGCGGAAGATTTCCGCGCGCCACTGTCCCTTGCCGAGGAAAGAGGTATCAAGCACATAGTCGCGGGCGGAAATGTCCGTCATGCCTGCGGCATACCAGGAACCGTCCTTGGCCTTGCGCGCGGCGACCACCATCGAATCGGGGCATCCGTCCAGTCCGACCGTATCGGCCCAGACCACCGGTGTTTTCGCCATGAAGGCGAACGATTCCTGGTTCTTCTCGTAGTTCGTCGGCGAATCGCACAACATCTGCAACGGCGCCTCGTATAAAGCCATCATCGCCATCTGGCGGCAGCGTGTCCCGACAGACCCTGGAAAGTTCTTGTCCTTGGAGGCATAGCCGGCACCGATCGCATAGTTGAGCATCGCGCCGGGCGTGTAGTCCATGGGACCGGCCGTGAGACGCAAAAAGAAGGCCGCGACATCATTGAACATCATCTCCTTTTCAGCCTCCGCGCCACCCTTGAACCACTTCATCTGCTCAAGTCCGTGGATGCCCTCGTAATTCACGATATTGGGATACTTGCGCTGCATGCCGACGGGACGATAGACACCGTGATAGTCGACCAGCATTCGGTGCTTCGCGCAGGCGGCCGCAAATTTCTCGAGAAAGTTCGCGATCTCCGCGTCGCCCCGGTCCATGAAATCGACCTTAAAACCCTTTGCCCCACACTTGGCGAAATGCGACGCTACGCGCTCTTCCTCGCCATAGACCTGCGCCCAGGCCATCCACAGGATGATGCCGATGCCTTTCTTGTTCGCATAGTCGATGAGATGCGGCACATCGACATCAGGATGGAACTTCCAGATATTAAGCTTCTCGCTCCAGCCCTCGTCGAAGATCACATATTCGACACCTGTTTTCGCGGCAAAGTCGATGAAGCGCTCATACGTCTTCGTGTTACAGCCTGAATCGCCCTGATTATCGAAGCAGTTCCACCAGTCCCAAGCAACCTTCCCCGGCTTCACCCACGAGAAATCCATATCGGCCTGCGGTGCTGCCAGCGCGCGAACAATGTCCGCCTCGCAGACCTTTGCGGGCTGGTCGGCCAGGGCAAACGTCCGCCACGGGAACGAGCGCGTTCCGGCCGTTTCCGTCAGATACGTTTCATGTTCCATGACACGCACCCACCGGCCGCCCGTCTCAACCAGTTCTTTGCCCCAGCCGGCCACACGTTGCGTCTTTTTCGGCCAACCGGCGAAACGCGAATCAAACCGCACAGCACCGTCCCCATTGCCGTCGGTGCTGACCAGATTCCAAATCGGATAGTCGCGGACGTCCGATTCCGTCACCACGACAAACGTCCCATCGACGGAGTAGGCGAACGGCAGATAAACCATCCCTTTATCGCCCCACGACTTGCCTGTCAATGCGTTGGTTTTCAGTTGAGCAACAGCCATCGCGACAGGAATGGTCTCTTCATTCCCGAAGCTGCCGGTGCAATTCGCCCAGCAACGTGCATCCCCCTTAGGCACACGGATCGACGCCTTCTCGCCATCAATCCTGATTCGCCCGGAATACGCCGTCTCGAAACGGTAGGCGACGCCATCATTGCGCGCGGCAAGGCGAACCCCCCAGTCGCCAAAGTCCGCAAACGCCTCGTTGCCCGCCAGGCTGATCTTCTCCTTCTTGTAGACGGGCGCCAATTCCTCGCCCTTCTTCTTGGACTTCTGAACACGCTGCAGCACCCCCTTCAGCCACGAACCGTTCACGGTCATGCCGATCTCCGTCCGAGCCACCAGCACCTTGCCGTCGCGAAGAACAGAGTACGCCAACGGCTCCGTCCACAACCGGATCTCATTCTTGCCGTCAGGCGAAACAGCCGAAACCACCGGATGCTTTTCCGATTTGCATAAACAACACCCTGTCACTGTCATCAGGGCAAGCATCCCCACCCAAGTCATCTTTCTCATCTTGATCTCCTTTCCATTGAAGAAAACCTTACTCGATTTATCCATGTGCGGCAACATCAACAACAGCAATAAAAAACAGGTTGTTTCTCACACGAAGCCACGAAGGTGGATGCCGGTTTAAAAGAAGCCTTTGTGGCCATTGTGCCTTTGTGTGAGATTGAATTGGGTTGCGGGTTCCTTGCCCGAGTTAGTGGTAGTGCTCGGCGAGAGTAGCCTCGGCGTCGTGGATCCAGGACGGATCGAAGGCATGGCCGCGCGGCAGCTTGACGAACAGCCGCCGGGCGCAGAGACGCGTCGGCCCGCCGGGCGGCGAGACCAACCGGTCAAGCCAGTGACCGGGTAACGCACGCAAGACGCCGGCCAACATGTCAAGCAAATCAAGCGGCTCTTCGGCGGCAGGCGCCAGCACGAACTGCCACAGGATGTGCGGCTCGGCACGCACGCAACGCCGGATCAGTGCCGCGATCTCTTCGCATCGCGCAAAAAGATCCACACCCGACAGAATCAGCGCCTGCCGGTTGGCGCGCGCGGATGCACACACGTCCTTTGAGGCGGATTCCACCTCCACGCACAGCCGGTCAGGAAAGAGGTCCGGCAGGCGCACGCCCACAAAGCGACGCGTGGGCGAATCGAACCCGCCGAGCCGTTCGGCGGCCCAAGCCTCAACGCGAGCCAATCCGCGCGCATTGAGCCGATCCGTCGCCAGCACACGGTAGGGCGGCAGGCGTTGCGCACGCAATCCCAGTTCGCATGCGCGGTCGCGCAACTCGGTGCCGGGCAGCAGCAGCGTCGGCAGGAACTGCGGATGGATGGCCTCACCGAAACGCGCCAACCAGCCGAGCGAACGCTGCACATCCTGCTCGTCCTGCGCGGGCAGGGCGTACATGAAATCAAGCGTGGGGCGGATACCATGGCGCAGGAGCGACTCGACACCGCGCAACACGCGCGACTCGGCAAGCGGACGATGCAGGCGCTTCAGAACCTGCGGATCGGTGCTCTGGATGCCGACCTCAGCTTCGGCCACACCGGCCTGCGCCATGCGGCGCGCCTGGTCATCAGTCAGAGTGTCCGCGCGGATCTCGACAAAAAACGCGATGCGACGTCCCGGGTTTTCGCGGCGCATCACGGTCAACACCTCGTCGAAGCGCGGGTGCGCGTTGAAGGTCGGGTCGAGCAGCCGGATCTCGCGTGCGCCTCGCCCGCGCAGCACGCGGATGCGCGCCGCCACCTCGTCGGGCTCCAGGCTGGTGGTCGTGGTGCGCCTGAGATTGTAACAACAAAACGCGCAGCGCATCGGACAGCCGCGATACGTCTCCAGATAGGCCATGCCGTTGGCGTCCGGCCGGTTGACGGGGTGGTCGGGCGCGGGCAGCAGATCGCCCAAGGCCTTGACCGGACGTCGGCGCGTGCCGGCCCGCCAGCCGCCGTCCGAGGTGCGCCACACCACACCCTGCGTATGGGGCGCACGTCCAGTGCGGAAGAAACGCAACACCTCCGGGAAGACGGCCTCGCCCTCGCCGATCACCCAGACGTCAGCCGGGAAACGCGACGCGGACTGCGAGCGTCGCACGTCACCCACCTTGGGCAACAGCGGGTGTTCCGCCGCGATATCCGGTCCGCCGAGCGCGATCTTGAGCGCGGGCAGACAACGTTTCAACTGCTTCAACAGATGCAGGGTACGCTCGATGTTCCACAAGGCGCAGGTGGCGGCCAGCGCGTCGGGACGCAGTGCGACCAACCTCCTCACGAGGCGGGTGTCAGGCTCGATATCCTGTTCGACCGGTGTTTCAAGCACCGTCCAGTGCGCTGCCTCAGCCGAACGCTCCAGCGCCGCGCGCAGGCAGGCCGCAGCGGGCATCAGATTCTCGCCCGGCGAGGTGATGTCCGGGTCGAGGCGTGGCAATTGGAGGAAGAGCAGGCGCATGTCCGCGCGAAGTGAGAGGAGGAAGGAGAAGGGAGGAAGGAGGAAGGAGAACTTTCAATGCTCAACGTTCAACTCTCAACTTTCAAGTATTGGACGAAAAGTCAGGCGTCCAGCTCGATCGTGACGGCCTGCTTGTGGCCGCACTTCGGACAGGTCCAGTCCTGCGTGTAAGGCTGTCCGGCCTTGGGCGTGTCGATCTGCATCTCCTCGCTCAGAAAACCGCACTTCTGGCACCGGATCTTGATCGTGGTTTTCTGACTTCCGGCGGCGATCACGACCGCGCCGGAGACCTTCAGCTTCGGGATGTTCGCGTCGGCCGGGGCGGCGGTGGCAGCGGGCTCGGCAGCCGGCCGGCAGCCGCTCTGTGCGGCGGCCAACAACGATACGGCGGTACCGGCAAACAGCGTGCGGATAAACAGGCGGCGTGTCGTCATAAGAAAACTCCTCGGTTCGTTAATAACGCATCTCTCAGACGGAATGACCCATACTTTTTCCGGCATTTCCGCGAGGAACGCCGTGGCCTTGAAAGCCCCGATCACCTTGCTCACATTCACGGCGGCCAGTCTAACAGACCCATGGGCACTGTCAAGCGCCCGACGCCCGATCACCAACGGCCGTTGTGCACGAAGTCCGGATTGAAGCGCGTGCGGGGTTCGGGCGTTTCTGCCGGTCGGCCGACGGCGACCGCGGCGACCGGCAGGATCGTCTCGGGCACGCCGAACTGACGGCGGATGCCGGCCACGCGGTCTTCATTCGGGTGGACGCCCAGCCAGACCGCGCCGAGCCCGAGCAGGTGCGCGGCAACCAATAGGTTTTCGACCGCGGCAGAACAATCCTGCAGCAGGTAGGAGCGTTCCTGTCGATGGGCCTGCGCCGGATCGCCGCAGACCACGATGCCGAGCGCGGCCTGGCGGAGCATTTGGCCATACGGCAGCAGTTCTGCCAGCGCGTCGAGATCCGCGCGCTCACGCACTACCAGAAAGCGCCAGGGGTCGCACGCCATGGCGGAGGGCGCGGCCATCGCGGCCTCCAGCAGGGCGCGCAGTTCAGCGTCACTGACTGCCGCTCCCGGACGGTAAACCCGGACGCTGCGCCGTCCCAGCAGAGGAAGAATCTTGTCATTCACGGATCGCAGTATACGCCCTTTACGTATCCAGCTCAATCGTGACGGTCTGCCTGTGGGTGGTAAAAACAAACCGCATCTGCAGGGCCGACGCATCTAAATTTACCTCGCTGCGTCAGAACTGAGTTTGTGGGGCCGATTAAGATTACGATTACGAGAAGACAAGCCTCGGGATCTGACTGAAAATAGCAAATAAGCCCGTCGCTCGGTTGCGCAGCGAATGCTCGAGGAGGAACGTTCAATGCTTCGAGTTATGGCCGAGGAATTGCCGGACACTGCCGCCAGACATTTCGTGATCACCGGGCTGACCCCGATACCTCCCCTAATCCATGCAGAATCGCGGATTGGTCGCGTCCAATCCGCGATCTGCAAAAGATAGGCCATTCATATAGCCAGATGGATTTTCTGTCCCTTACGAGCCAACAAGCACAATAAAAAACAAGTTGTTTTCCCGCGAAGACGCGAAGGCGCAAAGGGGTTGGGACTACTTGGCGTCTTGGCGGGAAAGAGATTCAGTTGTGATCACACATTGGGTGCATTATCAAAGCGATCTCTGCCGCACCGCTCCGCATGAAAATGGACTGGGAGGCCCTGAAGAAAGCGGCACGGGCAACGGAGTGCCGTTCCGACACCCGCGACACCCGACGCACGGTTCCGATGTTCACCCGTAACCCGTTCCGCCGTCCGTCCCCGGCACCGTCACGGGGCTGAGCCTCAGCGCGCGGGCCGTCCGGAGATCCCCCCACTCGGCGAACCGCATCCTCCGCGCGCCGTCCCTGCGTTTCGGGCCGAAAAAACGCCTGTTGTCGCTGAAGACCCGTTCCACGAACGCTTTGCCGCCGATCGCCATGCCGTCCGTGAAGTACCGGACCCGGCAGCGTAGCGCCTGCTGAATCGTCAGCTTCCCTCCGCTTTCGATGACTTTGTCGACCTCGCCTGTCTTGATCCCCGGACGCACGACCCGCCCGCCGTACGCCGCATGCCGTTCCTCGCCCGCAGTGTAGAGCAGCACGCGGTAGCGCTTCGCGGCCCGACGCCAGCCGTCCGCCTGCTCCAGCCACCGCGAGTCATGGACGGCGACGAGCCCCTCCCGCGCCCGCTTCCCTCCGGCGCACGCCTCGCCGTACCCGCTCCAGCGGTAGTCCTTCGGGTCGGCGACGATTTTCGCCCGCACCGGGTTCAGGTCGATGTACGCCGCGACCGCCGCCTTCGCGCTCTCGCCGTTCTCTACCAGCACGCTCTTGAACCGCTCCTCCCACAGCGTGCCCGAGCGCCCGTGCCGCGCGTTGTACGACATGCTGTAGCGCTGCTTCAGCGTCTTCACGAACGCGCTCACGTCCCCCATCCGCGCCCTGATGTTATCCTGTTCCCTGTCAGCAAGACAGCCGGCCCCGTTCCTGCGCCATTCGTCCCACTGCTTCATCCTCGCCGCGACGTAAGCCGAGCCGTAGAGAGCCGTCATCCTGCGCAGCAATTCCGCTTCGCCCACCTCGCCCCGCTCCGGCACCTCCACCAGCAGGTGGAAATGGTTCGACATCACCGCGTAAGTCAGCACCCTCACGCCCGAGAACGCCTCCGCCCTGCGCATCATCTTCCGGAAAATCTCCTTCTCCCCGTCGTCCAGCCTGAACGCCCGGTCCACGATCCGGCTCACCACGTGGTAGCACCCCGTCCCCTCCGCCTTCACCCGCGCATGCCTCATGACCCGCCTCCTCTCTCGTACGCCGCCCACTCTACCACCCGTCGCCCCGCCCCCGCAACAAGATTCTTTCTAAAGACCTGTCCCTCTGATTAAAGACCTGTCCCTCTGTTCCATTGGTGGTGAAAGACTCTGCCGCGACGACGCGCCGCCCCTTGGCGTGCGCGATGGATGCCGCCTGCCGCACCCAGTGCGGGCTGTCGAGCTTGGCCCAGAACTCCGCCATCGGGATGTCGGCCTGCTCGCCGTAGAGCAGGTCGTCGGACGGAATCTCGCCGTAGGGCTCGATCGCGAGCTGCAGTCCGCTCGCATGCGCCAAGCGGCGCATCTCACCCGCGTAATTTTCAGCGAACATCTCGGTGATCGTGAGACGGAAGTCACGGTAGAACGCTTCGGTCGCGGCGACGGACTCCACCACGCGTCCGGCCAGCGTCGGCAACCACGGCGTGATGTCGTAGCCGTTTCTTTTTGCGAACGCCTTCTCAAAGTCGCGCGTCCAGTTCTGTGTGCCCACTTCGTAACTGTCGTTTAGAACCGTCTTGAGCACGGCATTAGTGCCCGCGAGCGGCCCGAGCGCAGCAACCGTCTTGCCCACGTAGTTCGCCCAGTGGATGCGGAGCGCCTCCTTGGAGAGCTTGTCGCACTCGAGGCCCTTTCCGTGTTTGGTGCTCGGTCCATTCATGCACTTGAGCGCCGAGTACCCGATGCGCAACACGGTCCATTGGCCTGCGGGGGCATCCCATGTGAGCGTGCCGTCTGCGGCTTGCTTCGTCAGTTCGACCACCGCGCGTTTCTGCACGACCGCATTGGCGGGCGCGTCGTTCGTGTCGGGATGCGTGTATTTGCGACCGGGGTAAGAGAAGGTTTTGTATCTCCAGTCCGAGACCGAATGGCGTGCCGCCGGCGTCGGGTAGGCGAGTACGGCGATGTCACGGTAGAACCCGACCGGATCATCCGGCTGCGGGAGTGTAACGGAGACCCGTGTGCCGCCCTTGATCTCTGTTTGCGTGAAGACAACTCGCTTCATCGCGTATTCGGGCGTGTTCCACGGCCCGCCGGAGTTCGCCCAGCCACTGCAGTTCGCGATGCCAAGCTCGAGCCCCAGCCGATTGGCCTCCTCTGCGGCGAACTTCACCGTCTCGTACCACTCGGGCGAGTTGAACGCGAGCGTACCTTCGGGCACGCCCCAACGCATACCGCCGACGTCGAAAAGGATTGCGCCGCCGATGCCAACCTCCGCCATCGCCTCGAGGTCGGCTTTGATGCCTTCCCGCGTGACGTTTCCGGCCATCCAGTGCCACCACACCTGCGATCTCGCAGAGGCGGGAGGCGCGGCGAACCCCCGCGCGAGATCCGCGCCCCCTGTGCCGGCCTCCTCAGCGAAAACAGCGGCGGTGGCCAGAGCCGCACAGACCGACGTCGTTTTAGCGAGTAAATTCTGTATGCGCTTATTCATTGGCGTTGGGAGACCCTTCTTTACCATCGTTGAACACCGTCGTTGTCAAGGCACGACAAAGTAACTCACACTGCGCCTCGGTTGGCAAGGCGAAATCCGGCAAGCGGCACTCATCGGGTGCGATTCAACTTTGTTGAATCCGCCCCCGAAAGAGGAGTTAGGAGTTAGGAGTTTTAATACCTTGGAGATTACGAGAGGGAACCACCAACAGAACTGCCATGCGCCCCCGATACCGATGGACATCTCCCACACGCCACATAAACGGGGCGCAGTTCCGCCATCGAAGGTCAAAAAACACAGAACAAAAACCGACAACTCCTTGATATAGCGACTGTTGGCGAAGCTACGCTTCCGAAGACGTGACACACCGTTCAAACCGACAGTGTAATCACGCGCGCCAAGGACGCTTGCGCTCAATCGGCTGATCCAGAATGCTTGTCAACAGATTCACATTCTCGATGAGCTGGAAATCATACGTGCCGACACAAATGAAGTCCGCCCCGCTCTTTAAAGCGAAAGGAAACGCATCTTTGGGGTGAAGTGCGCCGGCCGCCAGAATTTTGAACGCGATCCACGGCTGCTCCAACTTTTCCATAAACGCCACGGTTTCTTCCGGATTCGTACAGAAGATATTGTCGTGCTGCGGATCGTTCGGACGGGCTGACCAATAGTTCAACTGGTGCAGCGTCTTCATCCAGAAATCGGGCACCAGATCATGCTCGACACAAAACTTGATCGTCGCAAGGTTGTGCGCACCGATGCCGACCGGCACCCCGAGCTTGCGCATGCCTTCCAGAATCTGCGCGAACTTTTTGTAATCGCCGTTCTTGGCCATGCTGTCGGAGTGTCCGCCGTGCGTGTACACCGCCGAGGCTCCCTGCTCAACCGACACTTGAGCGCCGCGGATCAGACCTTCTTTGTGGCCGCAGTCCGAGATGAATTGAATCTTGCCTCCCTCTTTCCGCCAGTAGTCATTGATCACCCGCATCAGCGCCGGGTTCGTCACAATCGAATTGATTCCGCACGCCTCGGCCATTTTGAACGTACGGAACACGCGCCAGTCCTCATGGTACGCTTTGACCAGCTTGTCGGTGTAGAGCAGGTCGCGCGCATGCGCCCATCCGCCGATCAGGTTACCGCCCAGAATCATACGGCTCAATTTGAGCGATCCGATTGTTCCGTATTGATCGATGGGCTTCTTTAGGTCTTTGATGTCCGCAAACGTAAAGCCCTTGACAGTCGCACCGGTCACGGCATCCGGCTGGGCCAGCAGGTTCTCGCGTTCCCACACGCGGCCGTGTTTGCGAAAAAAAGCGTAGCTGAAGGCACCCAGCACCGGCAGCGAGCTGAGGCTCATCAACAATTCGCGGCGGGCGGCGGAGACGACCGGTTCATCCCGCGCCTCATCCGTCGATTTGCGCAAGCTGCGCTTAAAGCAGACACGCGGCAAGGCGGCCAGGCAGGCGCCGAGCCCGTACGAAGGCACCCACATGACGGCCAGCAACGCCACCGCCTCGATAACGTTACGGTCGATGAAGAGGAAGTGGCCCTCGGACGAAGCTGCCAGGAACGGCGGCTGCGCCACGTAGTAAAAAGCCAACAGCAGAATGCCGGCCGCCGCAGCCGGCCTCACCATCACGCCGACAATCAATGCCAGACCGATCAACGTCAAGCCCCACATGTTCATCAGATCCACGGTCTTCAGCAGCCAAGGCGTATCGGCGATCATCTTGAACATCGGCGCGGCAAACCATGAACTCATGCGCAGATAGCCGACCGAAGACCAGCCGCCGGGCTGGATCAGCTTCCAGATTCCTTCGTACAGGAAATGCCAGCCGATCAACATCCGCAAAAATGTCATCACCATCGTTTTTTCAACCCGAATTACTTCTGCCTTTTTCATAATCTTTTACTCCTGATTGATCGCCATCACTTCACAGGACTTATGCACATTGACACACGTGTTTGTGATGTTCATCGCTGCGCGCCTTTCTCAAACGTCCACGCGCCAGGCCTTCAGCGTTTGACCAGCACGGCGTCGTGCGCCGCCACGGTCATGGGCAGGCTGCGGCCGCCCCACGTCAGCGTCACCGCCTGCGGTTTGCGCGTGGCGTTGGCCAGCACCACCGCCTCGCGCCCGTCCGCGGCGCGGAAAGCGTTGTGAAAGACCGCAGGGATCTGCCGGTCGTCGTACTCGATTTTGGCGCATTCCAGCGCGGGCTGCCGCATCAGCCGACCGTGGGCCAGCCAGGGACGCCCCTCGCCGTGATACAGCTCGATCCAGCGCCGCATGAAACGCGCGTCCGAGTTGAAGCCGGCCGACACGACCTCTTTCACGCCGCCGTCGGCCAGCACCTCTTCCAGCCGCATCTCGTCGACCCAGACGACCGCCTCACCCGACGCATGGCACATGACGCGCAGCATCTCCGCGCCCTCCGGCATCGTGAAGTCGGCCGCGACCCGCTGCCAGCCGCTGCCGGGCGCGGGGAACTTGAGCTGGCCGCCCTGTCCGGTTGGTTTGAGTCCGGGCGCGAACACGCCGAAGTTGATCCCGTTCGGCCGCGCCAGCTTGCCGGTCTTGAGCCAGGCGCTCAGCCGGTATCTGCGCCCGCCGCCGAAGCTCTCGGCTTCCGCCGCCACATTCTGCGAGACCTGCACAATGTCGCCGGCCGTTTTGTTCTCCAGCCGCAGACTGGCGACACCGCTATGCTTCTCTTCAGTGTCGATAAAAGCCGCGCCGTTAAAAGCCGTTTTCTGGTATCCGCTCAGTTTTTCCCAGCCGAGGAAGAACTTCCCGTCGGCCGTCAGGCCGTCAAACCCGCCGTTGGCGAGCATCACCTCTTGGAAATCCTTGCCGGACGGCACCATGTGGGGCATCTGGCCGTCGGCCAGACAGTGCGCGTCCCACACGCGGTTGCCGCGGCGCGGGTTGCTCTGGAACGGCGGCAGGTATTCGTGGTAGATATAGTTGAACACCGAGGCCCACTCGCCCTTCCGCTCGCAGTCGCGGTAATCCTGCAGGCCCATCAGGTGGTTGAACCACTCGTTGGGCTCTTCGATGCAGACGACCGCGTCAGGCTCGGTCTTGCGCATGGCCTCGCGCATACCGACCAGTTGTTCGGCGAAAGCCTCGGTCATCCAGCGGCCGCGGCCTCTGGGGTGCCCGTGCCAGTCCGCGTAACAGGTTGGCCAGCTTGCGCCCACCACCTGGTCCACCTGAATAAGCTCGCAGCCGAGCCGGGCCAGCGGCGCGCAGATGTCCTCGTTCCACCAGCGGCGCGCCCAGGGGTCGCCGCCGCACAGGCAGGCGGTGTCGCCGCCCTGCAGCCAGCCGGGCGTGCGCAGATACATTTGGCCGTCGCGGTTGTGCACGGCATGTTTGCGCCCGAGCTTGTCAAAACGCTCGCGGTCGTCCCACTCGAAACTGCCGTCGGCGCGCTTGTTGTACGTCAGCGTCCAGTGGTAGCCAGACGGCCAGGGGAAGGCGTGGCAGCCGAGCTCGCGCGTCCGGGCCACCAGCCGGGAGAACTGTTCGTCCGAGGGATAGACCGGGAAATAGTCGGAGACCCAAAAGCCGCGCTTCTCCCAGCCCCAGTACGCCGTGATCAACGGGGCCTTGGGGAAGTGCTTCTGCCAGAACCCGGTGAGCCAGCGTTCGATGCTGTCGGGATCCGACAGCCAGTTGCGGCCGAAACGCACCATGGCCGGCGCGTCCTTGAGCCAGGCCGGCAGATCGTCGCGCTGCGTGAACGTCTTGGCGCACCAATGCCGCGTCCAGGCCCATGCGCGGTAACGGTCGGCCGCGTCCCGCCAGTCCGCCGGCGCGCCGTACGGCCCCGTGAAGGTCGAGACCGCGACGTCGTATGCTTGGCTTTCGGTGCCGGCCGCGAAGCACGGGCGTGACCAGGCGAACTCCACGCCCGCGCCGGTGCGCGTCACGACCAGGCTCTTGGGATACCCCTTGTCGTCATAGGCCGCGGTGTAAAAGCCGGCCCGGGCGTCATAATAGCAGCCGAACTGGGCCGACATGCTGCCGGGCTGGCTGACGGTCAGGTTCTGCCCTTTTTTCCATGACCCCGGCTTGCGGATCACGCCGCCCTTGGAAGAGCCCACCACCAGCGCGTCGTCATCGGCCGCCGCGCCCAGCGACGCGTCCAGGGTGATCTGGGGGTAGCTGACGTTCTCCAGCACCCATCCGTCGCGCATGACCACCTCGATACGCCAGCGCAGGTCCAGTCCGTCCGGATCCGCGCTGACCGAGCAGGTCACGCGCTCCACGCCGTTTGAGAAATCGGAATAGGTCAGCGTCGCCGCAGAGTCCGAGGTCCGCGCCATGCTGAACGCGCGTGCGGCCCAGCTCTCGACCGTGAGCGTCTCGCCCGGCGGCTCCGCCTGGCGCGAGACCGTCAGCGAGAACAGCCGCTGCGGGGCCTTGTCCACCGCCGCCAGCTCCACGCCGTCAGGCGTCTTGAGCGACGCCACGCCCCCGCCGCCGCCGTCCAGAACAATTTGCGCGCCCTTGCCCGCCAGCGTCACCGCCTCAGCGCCCGCCAGAAAAGCCGGCGCCGCAACCAGCGCCGCAACACAGGCCGCCCTCATCCCCTGTTGTTTCATCTGAGTCATCCTAGTAAGGTTCCTACGACACAAAAGCCAAAGCTACCTTCTCAGCTCCTCTGGATCACGCGCCATGAAACGCCGAACGACAGATCGACGTTAGCGAAGCCAAGCGTCGGAAGGCCGCCAAAGATCGGGGGAAGGAGGGGGCTTCAGCGACCTGCCCCCTGTTCCAGAAGAACGAGCGAGAGCGACGGCAGCTCCAGCGACGTTCCCGGCCCCCAAGATCCGCCAGAAGCTGTTTTCGGATGAATACTGTCCAGTCGCGTGACGCGCCAGGGCGCATCAGCCGCGCCTGCGAAAACCGGGGTTATGGAAACCGACTGAGGTCGGTTGTTGACCAGCAACACCGCCGCGCGGCCCCCCTTCCCTTTGGCCGCGCACGCATAGACACCTGTCCCGGGGAAATCCACCTGCACCGCCGCGCCGAGCCTGAAAAGCGCATTGTACATCCTGAAAGCTTCATAGCATGGCGTCGTCTTCAACGACGGGAAGTAGAACAGCCCGCAGTAGCTGCGGGTGGGGAGCGCATCGTAGTACATCGTACTGGCGACCGTACGGTCTCGCTGGAGAAGGCAGAAGACGGATGCCACGAACGCCGCGCCCGGCATTTCCTTCAGCAGTTCGAACTCCTCGCGCCCGTACTTCTTGTGGTTGATGAAGTTCCACTCGTTCAGAATCGCCTCGGTCGACCCGAGACCGTGCGAATCGAGGTATTCACGGCAGTAGCGCGCGTACTTTGCGACCTGCTCGGGGTCATCGGTGTAGATGTGCCAGGAGAAAAAGTCGAGCGGACTTTTCGTCCCGGGCGCATTCACGTAGTCGATGAAGCTCTTGAACCAGGTGAGGTAGCTGCCGTTGGCGTAGAGCGGATTGATCGGCCCGTCCAGTTCCATGAACCCGCAGCTCGCATAGCCGCCGATTCTGAGGTGCGGGAAGCAGGTCTTGAGATGCGTGGACGCCACGCGGTAGAGTTCGAAGAACTGCTCCATCGTGCCCTGCCACATGTCCGGATTGTCCGGCTCGTTCCAGATCTCCCAGTAACGCATCTTCCACTTCTTGCCGTTGGCCCAGCCTTCCGTGTAGTGACGGATCACGCGCTCGCAGATGCGGGCCCACTTGGCATAATCTTTCGGCGGGAAGATGTGGTAGGCTTTGATCTTGCGGCGACCGCCCTCGATCGTGACGCCCAGACGGTAAAACGGCTCGGTGCCGGCATTGACGACCGTCGAAAGCCAAGCGTCCGTCAGCGCGAAGTCGTAGCTCTCCTCCCGCGTCTCGTCCGCGTCAAAGTTCGGGAACACATTCGGGATGTCGATGTAGTGCGCACCGCCATAGTACCCCGCCGTGTCGTGGGTCCGGCAGAACGGAATGCCCGCCGCCTCGAAAGCCCGCTGCTTGCCCCAGTGTTCCATCGGTGCGTTGTTGACGCCATGCAGCGGCAGCACCGCCCCCGTTTCGCGTGCGAAGTCAACGCGCACCTCTTCCGCCGGCACGCCCAGAGCCAGCCCCGCCATGAACACAGTAAGAAGCTTGTTCTTTTCCATGGACACATTTCTGCGCACCCTGTGGAATAGAATCACGGCAAGGTCCTCACGATGCGGAAGCCGATACCGCCATCATACTTATACGTCGGAACGACGCCAGTCCGAGCTGTCGGACGGCACTTTGCGCCGATACTGCCCCAGCCCCCGCCGCGGAACGTGCGGTTCACTATTCCCGTTTCCGACCCCGGCCCATCCGGATCTGTCCCCGTTTCCGGGTTCGCTCCGTACCGGTCCAGGCACCACTCCCACACATTGCCGTGGGTGTCATAGAGACCCCATGCATTGGGCCGTTTACCGCCGACTGGCATCACGGCAGTCGGAGGCGTGGGAGCGCTGAACTTGTACCACCCCAGGGCATTCAGGTATTTGTTGGTGTTCCCGTTGTTGTTCTCCTCGCCCCCGGAGTATTTCGCATCCGCGTTGCCGTCGTTGAACGCCGTCGTGGTCCCGGCCCGGC
>Ga0116190_1000519_pt1 | contig 38394 bp, 28 predicted proteins | sample AD_JPNTR4_MetaG_FD_89808 | JGI IMG/M metagenome (GOLD analysis project Ga0116190, IMG submission 89808) | Active sludge microbial communities of municipal wastewater-treating anaerobic digesters from Japan - AD_JPNTR4_MetaG | ecosystem: Engineered > Bioreactor > Anaerobic > Digestate | place...
TATATTGGGCACGAATTGATAAACTCTATTTTGCAAACACTAAAAATGATGCTGATGCAATAGGTTTTAGTGATAATTTTATTTATGATGAAATAGCAAAACCCTACAGCGAAAGAAATCTTAAAACCGAAAATTTTATGCGTGAAGAAGCCATTAAGGCTTTTGAAATTTGGTCTCGAACTGAAAATAAAATTGAATATTAGTTTTCAGTATGAAATTAGGTTATGATTTTTTTGCTCGTGATGTTTTAACTTTGGCTCCGGATTTATTAGGTAAAATTTTAGTTAGAAAGTTTCCAGATGGAACTACTATCAGATTGAGAATTACTGAAACCGAGGCTTATTGCGGCACAGATGATTTAGCTTGTCATGCTTCTAAAGGCAAAACATCGCGAACAGAACCAATGTTCATGGAGGCAGGCACAATTTATATTTATTTAATTTACGGAATGTATTGGATGCTAAATATCGTTTGCTCTGAAATTGATAATCCACAGGCAGTTCTAATAAGAGGAGTAGGTCAATACAACGGTCCCGGTAAATTGACAAAAGCACTTAAAATTGATAAAACATTTAATAAAACTTCTATATTTAGAAATAAATTTTTGTGGATAGAGGATGATGAATTTTCGGGGGAATATCTTACATCTCCCCGTATTGGAATAGATTATGCCGGAGAACCATGGATTTCGATGCCATGGAATTTTAAACTTAAAAATTTTAAAGTTGATTTTTAGCTTATATAACTATAAATTTCCGTTATCAAGGTAGCTGTAGTAATTGTTTCCACCGATTATTATGTGATCGAGAAAACTTATATCAAAAATTTTTGCAGCTTCCTTGATTTTTTTTGTAAGCTGATTATCGGCTTCGCTTGGTTGAATATTTCCGGAAGGGTGATTATGTGCGATTATTATTGCTTGTGCCCGGTTTTCAATTGCTATTCTGAAAATAATTTTTATGTCGGCAACAGTGCCTGTAGTACCTCCTGAACTGATTCTTTCACTGGAAATTATTACGTTTCCCCTATTAAGATATAAAACATGAAATTCCTCGTGATGAAGGTCGCATAATAAAGAATGAAAATATTCAAAGGCATCCTGACTCGAAGTTATTTTTTTTCTTTTAATAACTTCTTCTGCTTTTCTTCTTTTTCCCAACTCAAGAGCTGCAACAATACTAATTGCTTTGGCTTCGCCAATACCGTTAAAATTCTGAAGCTCTCTGATTGTTTTTTTTGCAAGAACGTTTAAATCATTATTACATGATTCAAGAATTTCTCTACTTACTTCAACTGCTGATTTGTTTTTTGTCCCAGAACCTATAAGAATTGCAATTAATTCTGAATCACTTAATACAGAAACTCCCTTTTTTTGCATTTTTTCTCTTGGTCTATCGTCCTCAGACCACTGTTTTATCGGAATTTTTTTCATGGTTGAGTTTATAAATAAAAAAAACTGTTCCGGTTTTCGAAACAGTTTCATTTTCAATCTATTTATATTATTGTAATGAATTTACGTGTTTTGTTAATGAAGATTTTAAGTTTGCAGCTTTATTTTTATGGATAATGTTTTTCTTAGCTAATTTATCCAACATTGAACAAACTTTTGGTAAGAATAAAGCAGCTTCTTCTTTGTTTGTCATTGCTCTTAATTTTCTAACTGCGCTTCTGGTTGTACGAGCATAAAATCTATTATGCAATCTTCTAGTTTGAGTTTGTCTTATTCTTTTTAATGCCGACTTATGATTTGCCATATCTTTTAATAATATTATTTAATTTTTTAATCAATAAAATTCAATTCTTAAAAAGGACTGCAAATATATATGTATTTTTTTTAAAATCAAATTTATTTTAAGATTTTTTTTAAATTATAAAACTTTTAACTAAAAAATAGAGAAAAATCCATGGAATAACAAATATAAAACTGTCGAGTCTGTCTAATAGTCCGCCATGGCCGGGTAGTGTGTTCCCTGAATCTTTTAGATTAATGTTTCTTTTAAATAATGATTCTACCAAATCTCCAAAAGTGCCAAAAACTGAAACAATAATTGAAATAAATATTGAATCTATAACAATAATTAGGCTTGAATAATATCCTACTAAAATTCCAATTATTAAAGTTATTACAAAACCACCAATAAAGCCTTCCCAAGATTTTTTTGGAGAAACTTTCTCATACAAACGATGTTTGCCTAAACTTACGCCAAAAATATAAGCCATAGAGTCAAAAATCCAGATTTGAACCATAGTAAACACTAAAATTCCGGGAGAATAATTTACTGACTGTCCGTAAAAACTTCCGGAGCTAAGGTAAATTGTCAATAAAATTGGCAGTAATGGATAAATTAGAAAGAAAAGTGTATGAGCAATGGATTGCAGTGAGTTTTCTCTCAAAATAAATAATTCATGAATAAATATTCCGTAAATCGGTATTATCATCAATAAAAACAAGGTAAAAGAAATGTTGTAATAGATGTTTAAGAAAGCAATAAGTAAAGCAAAAAGCCCGATCATTAAAGGAAAAATTAAAGAGATTCTTATGTTTGTCCGTTGAATAAATCTTTTAAGCTCAATGGTTAACCAAACATAAGAGATTATGCAAAATGCTAAAAGTGTATATTGATTTATTAAAACTAAAGCTAAACTTATGATAACATAAAGAGCCCCCGTGATAATTCTTGTTTTTAAATTTTTTAAGTCCACAGGTTAATTCTTATTTTATTGGTTTTCTGAAATGTTGTCATCATTATTATCTGTATTGTTTTCATCAGGTTTTTCCTGTGAATTTTCTTGTTCCGCTTGTTTTTTTATGTCAACAATTCTTTTTCCGAATATTTTTTCTAGATCATCGCTAAAAATGACTTCTCTAACAAGAAGAGTTTCGGCTAATTGTTTTAATCCATCAGCATTTTCTGACAAAACTTTTAGTGCCCTCTGGTATTGGTCATCAACAATAGCTTTTATTTCTTTGTCAATTAGTTCGGCAGTTTTTTCACTGTAGGGTTTTGTGAAACCGAATTCGTTTTGACCGGTAGAATCATAGTACGAAAGATTTCCGATGTTTTTACTCATTCCAAAATAGCTTACCATAGAGATAGCCATTTTTGTTACTCTTTCGAGGTCGTTGAGAGCTCCGGTAGAAATTTTTCCGAAATTCAGTTCTTCGCTGGCTCTCCCCCCGAGTATAGAGCACATCTCATCAAGCATTTGTTCGTAAGTTGTGATAGATCGCTCTTCGGGTAAATACCATGCTGCTCCTAAGGCTCTTCCTCGTGGAACAATAGTTACTTTTAGTAATGGATTTGCATATTCAAGTAACCAGCTCACTGTCGCATGTCCGGCTTCGTGATAAGCAATTATTCTTTTTTCTTCTTTGCTTATAATTTTTGATTTTTTTTCTAGTCCACCGATAATTCTGTCAACAGCATCGAGAAAATCTTGTTTTTCTATTTTGTTTTTATTTTTTCTTGCAGCAATTAAAGCCGCTTCGTTACAAACGTTTGCAATATCAGCACCGCTAAAACCGGGAGTTTGTTTTGCAAGAAATTCGATTTCTACTTCAGGATCTAATTTTAAACTTCTGGTATGAACTTTAAAGATTGCTTCACGTTCTTTTATGTCGGGGAGTTCAAGATGTATTTGTCTGTCGAAACGACCGGCTCTGAGCAGAGCTTTATCAAGAATGTCAGCTCGGTTTGTGGCAGCCAAAATAATAACGCCGCTATTTGTATCAAAGCCGTCCATTTCGGTAAGCAGCTGGTTTAAGGTATTTTCTCTTTCGTCGTTTGCCCCAAAGTTAGGGTTTCGTCCACGAGCTCTACCTATTGCATCAATTTCATCAATGAAGATAATACATGGTGCTTTTGCTTTAGCTTGACGGAATAAATCTCTTACTCTTGATGCTCCCACACCTACGAACATTTCCACAAAATCGCTACCGCTTAGGGAAAAAAATGGCACATCAGCTTCGCCTGCGACTGCTTTAGCAAGTAAGGTTTTTCCTGTCCCCGGAGGACCAACAAGTAAAGCTCCTTTTGGTATCTTGCCACCAAGTTTTGTGTATTTTGATGGATTTTTCAAAAAATCCACAATTTCCATAATCTCGACTTTTGCTTCTTCAAGCCCTGCAACATCATTGAAATTTACATTTACTTTTCTTTCTTTATCGAAAACTTGTGCTTTTGATTTGCCGAAATTAAAAATTTGACTTCCACCTGCACCACCACCACTCATCCTTTTTAGGATGAAAAACCAAATTCCCACAATAATAACAATCGGCAATAGCCAACTAATAATTTCACCAAGATAATTATGACGTGTAGTGTATTGTGGAAATATTTTTTCTTCGGGAGCAAAATCTTTCTGTGCTGCTTCTAATTGTCGTTCAAAAGTTTCGGGGTCTCCGATTTTAAAATAGTAATGTGGACCGGTTTGCGCTCCCATACCAAAAGTACCACCTTTTGCAGCATCGGAATACTTCTCACTGTCTAATTTATCGGGTTTAATGTAAATTTCGACTTTTTCCTTGTTAACAATGACAATTTTTTCGACATCTTTCGAAGCAAGCATCTCTCTTTCAAAACGATCTCTTCCAATTTCTTTTACACTTCCTCCGAAGTCAACAAATGAAAATACCAAAAATATTATCATTAAAACAAGATATATCCACATTCTATTTTTTTGACCAGGCATTTCGTCCGATATACGTGGAGGTTTCTCGCTGTTTTTATTGTTGTTAAATCCTTTTTTTTCGCTCATAATTAAAATTTTCTTTTTGTATAACTAAAATGATTTAATTTTGTTTTGATTTAGATGAAATTTTTAATTCAACTTGTTCTGCGTCAGCCCACAACTCTTCGAGACGATAGAAATCTCTTGATCGTTTCTGAAATATATGAACAACAACATTTACGTAATCAAGTAAAATCCATTCTGAATTTTCGTATCCTTCTTTTTTCCATGCTTTTTCTCTTAGAGTTTTTCTGACATTATGTTCGACATATTGAGCTATTGTGTTTACATGAATATCAGAATTACCATGACAAATAACAAAATAGTTTGTTACAGAATTCGGAATTTTCCCGATGTTAAGTATTAAAATATCTTCACCTTTTTTTTCTAATATTGAGTCATAAATTGCTAAAAGCAGTTCTTGAGCATCATCATTATTCTTTTTCGCCATATTAAAAATTTTTGCAAAGATAATAATTAAAACGTTTATATTAAAATTAGTAAATTTAACACAGTACTTTTTAACTTTGATTTAACAAACGAATTTTATTAATATATATTTAACTTGAATTTTAGAAATTTATATTTTTGAAAAAAAGATTTATGCTGAGTTTAATTAAAAATGCCACAATAATAAATGAAGGCAAAAAATATATAGCAGATGTTCTGATAGAAGAAGAGAATATAAAAAAAATCGGGCATTTTGATGAGGCTGATTTTGCCAAACTCGATACTTTTATTGATGCTACAGGTTTACTTTTGCTACCGGGAGTAATAGACGATCAGGTTCATTTTCGGGAGCCTGGCTTAACTCATAAAGCGGATATTTTTTCGGAATCTTGTGCAGCAGCTGCAGGTGGAGTAACCTCATATATTGATATGCCAAACACAAATCCGCCAACAATTTCAAATGAATTACTGTTTGAAAAATTAAAAATTGCTTCAGAAAATTCCGTTGTGAATTATTCTTTTATGCTTGGGGCAAGCGAAAATAATCTTGATGAAATTTTATCTATAGATAAGTCAATTGTTCCTGCATTAAAAATTTTTCTTGGCTCTTCAACCGGAGATTTATTGGTATCGGATAAAGAAAATATTTTTAAAATATTCAAAGCTTCTCCTGTAATAATAGCTGCTCATTGTGAGGATGATAGCGTTATTGCCAGAGAACTCGAAAAATTTAAACAAAAATACGGTGAAAATATTCCATTTCAATACCATTCAAAAATACGTTCTGCAGAAGCTTGTTATAGAGCATCTTCTTTTGCTGTGAAAACAGCTCTTAAAACCGGAGCTCGGTTGCATCTTTTTCATCTAAGCACTGCAGCAGAAACTGAATTGTTGTCAACAAAAAAACTGAATGATAAGCAAATAACAGCCGAAGTATGTGTTCATCATCTCTGGTTTAATGAAGATGATTATAAGAAACTTGGGGCAAAAATAAAATGGAATCCTGCTATTAAAACAGAGTCAGACAGACTAGCCCTAATCGAAGCTCTTAAAAACGGAAAAATAGATGTGGTTGCTACTGATCATGCTCCGCATACATTAGATGAAAAAAATAAACCTTATTTAAAATGTCCATCGGGAGCTCCTATGGTTCAGCATTCCTTAAATGTTATGCTTGAGCTGGCCGAACGCGGAAATTTTAATGTTGAAGAAGTTGTAAAATGGATGTGTCATAATCCTGCCGAATTATTTAAGATAGATAGAAGAGGATTTATTAAGGAGAATTATTACGCTGATCTTGTTTTGGTTTCATTAAATGAACAAACTTTTATTAAGAAAGAAAATCTATTTTACAAATGCGGATGGTCTCCTCTTGAAGGAGAATCTTTTTATTCGAGGATTATAACTACTTTTGTAAATGGCAGAATTGTTTATCATAATGGCAAAATTATTGATAAAAAGGCTGCAAAGCAATTAAAGTTTAACAATTAATAATGATCTGATGAAGAGAAATGTTTTGAGTTTTACAGTTTTATTAATTTGCATTCAAGGATTTTCTCAATTAAACCGAATCGTTTTTGATGAGAAAAAAAATGCAGAAATTTTGTTCGGGGAATTTACAATTGATTTTATTGCAACTTCTGAATATAACGAATGGTTCGCCCCTGAATATAACAGCTATCAAGTTAAAAAGGAGGTTTTTACACCCGATTTAAGAGTTGCATTCGATAGTATTTATATTTTTGCAGCTTCGTGGTGCAGTGATACACGGCGAGAATTGCCTAGATTTTGTAAAATTATTGATGAAATTGATATTTTTGATGAAACAAAGTTGAGATTTATAGCTGTTGACTCTAATAAGAAAACAGATATTCTCGAAACAGAGGATTTTTACCTTCAATTTGTTCCTACTTTTATTTTTTATTTTCATGGCGAAGAACTTTGCAGAATAGTTGAAGAACCAAGAGAAAGCCTCGAAGAGGATATGGTCGATCTTTTAAAGAGAATCCAATAGATGTTATTATCGAAAATAATAAATAGTAAAAAATAAAATTTTAATTCTTCGGGAACTTTTTTTCCGGTTTTTGTGTCTAATGTAAAAATGGTATTGATTTTGATTGGTCATTTAAAAGTTTTGTGGTGCAAAAATTGGTTTTCAAAACGGAAAATGGGAGCGTAACTCTTACAAACGACCAGAAAGTTATTCTGGATTTTCCTCCTTTATATCTTAATGTTGATATTAAAAGATACAAAGAGCTCGTGGATTCTATTAATGATATTTTTAACAGCAAAAGTTTTGATGAAGAATTTTTAAATAAGCATATCGCAAATTTCGAAATGTGGAAGATTTTGTTTGATGTGCTTTCCGAAGAGCAGAAGCAAGAATTTTTAAAATTGCTTAATTATCCATTGATGTTTTTAGATACTGGCTTCTATATCGAAGAAGATTTGAATATTGACGAACAAGATAAAATTGCAAAAGATAAATTATTGGATATTTGTTTAAATTAGGCTAAAAAATTAGAAATATTTTTCCCTTTTAATAATATAGGATTTTAAAACTTCGCTGAATCTGTTGTTTATATCCGCCTGTATCAGGTCTATTGAAAACTGATTACATTTAGTTTCAATTTCTTTTACAAGCTCAGCAGTTCTTTCGACATAAATATTTCTGATTTCGTTTGGGTTTAGTTTGATTATGTTGTTGGTTTCGAGGTCAATAAACTTATATGGACGATTAGCAAAAGCAAATTCTTGTTCCAATTTTTTATCAGTAACCTGAAATATAATAACTTCGTGCTTATTGTATTTAAGGTGTTGAACAGAACTAAAAAATTTTTCTACTTCATCCTTATTTGTAAAAAACAAGTCAGAAAAGATTATAACCAAAGAACGTTTGTGGATAATTTCTGCAAGTTGATGTATTACCGAAGATATATCAGTATTTTTTTGCAAACCTATATTAGTTGGGTTTATGAGTTTTCTGAGGTTATTATATAATACTTGTGCATGAACATAATTTGATTTTGCGTTTTCGTGAAAAATAATTTCTTTGTTAAAAGCAGAAAGTCCTACAGCATCTCTTTGTTTGCGGAGTAAATAAATTAAAGCGGCTGAGCAATAAATCGAAAAAATAAGTTTATTGTATTTTTTGTTATCGTATGGGAAAAGCATTGATGATGAACAGTCAAGAAATATTTGAGCTCGCAAGTTGGTTTCTTCTTCGTATCTTTTTACAAAAAGTTTTTCTGTTCGTGCATATAATTTCCAATCTATATGTTTTGTGCTTTCTCCTTTATTGTAAATTCTATGTTCTGCAAATTCTACAGAGAACCCATGATATGGACTTTTATGTAATCCTGTAATAAAACCTTCAACAACTTGCTGAGCAATAAATTCCAGATTGTCAAAATCCGGGAAATGTTCTATGTCTGATAAATATTCCACAATAGCTGTTTTTGCAAAAATAAGGATTTTTATTTTCAAACCATAAATGATTGTTGAGTTTAAGAAAATAAAAAAAAGGAGGAACATGTGTTCCTCCTTTTTAGTAAGAAATTATTTTTACTCGATGACAATTTTTTCAATAAATATTCTATCATCGGTAATAATTCTAATGTGGTAAACTCCCGGGTTAACATCAACCTTAACTTCTTCAACAGTATTTTTCACATCCTTTAATGATTTTTCTGTAATAATAGCAGATTTTGAATCAAATATCTGGTATATTACGTTACCATCAAGGCTTGTGAAATTAATGATGAAGTTACCCTTGTTGGGGTTAGGATAGATTTTAATTCCTGCAGATTCGTTTATGCTAATTTCAGAAGCAACATCAACAGTAACAGTCCAGTTAGCATTATCAGTGCCATTTTCTGCAACAATATTGTAAATTACAGGATTTGTGAAATTGTTAGCAGTAACACCGCTTACTTGTGGAACACCGTTAACATAAGCTGTAGCTCCTTGGGATAAAGTGAAACTAGCAACGAGATTAGTTAAATCAGTGCCATTTTGTACTACAATATAAACAGTTTTTGCCGAAGGAATTATTGTTGCAGGGTTAACATCCAGAGCACCAAATGTGAATGTTAAGATGTCGGTTTCGTTGTTATATGCCAAAGTCGTAAAGCTATAAGGACCAGTCAGAGTTGATGTAGAGAGCCCGCAAATTGTTTCAATATAAACATCATATTGAGTATCAGCAGTTAAACCTGTGATTGTGTATGATGAAGGATTTACATTCTGAATTATATCTCCTTCGCTTAAAGGATCAAATCCTGTAGTTCCGAAATAAATATTAACATGATTACCACCGGAATTGTCTGTCCAGGTTATTGTTGCAGAGGTAGGTGTGATTTCACTTACAACAATATTTTGAGGTTCAGGACAATCTGAGGTTGTGAAAGAGACAGGTCCAATAATTGCGGAGAATACTGTTCCACACAAAGATTCAACGTAGAAATCATAAGCAGTTGCAGCATCTAATCCTGTAAGAGTGAATGGATTTTGGTTAATATTCATTAAAACATTACCTTCAGTTTGAGGATCAAATCCTTGCGGACCGTAGTAAATATTAACCCAACCTGCTCCGCTGTTATCAGTCCATGAAAGTTGTGCGGAATTATGAGTAATATTGGAAACACTTAGATCAGAAGGATCTTCACAGATGAAATCATAAATGGTGATATTGTCAATGAAAGCATCTGGTCCGTATCCAGAAGTGAAAATTATACGGAATTTAATATTGTCTGCAAAAGCATCCAGATATATTTCGCCACTAGATACGTAAGTTCCCGGAGTTGTAGTGGAAGCTCCATCATTTGAATTTAATTGTTCTCCAGTTTTCATCCAAACAGATGTCCAAGATAGTCCTCCATTGTCAGAAACAAAAACTTCAATTTTATCATTCGGGTAACTTGCATTATATAAGTGAGACCATTTAAACTCTAGTCTTGGATTGGTGAGTGATGAAATATCAAAATCAGGACTTGTCATGTAGGCTGTATTTCCCGATGACCATGACCAGAAGTTTGCACGTACGGCATTACCTAAATATTGAGAAACAGTCTGTGTTCCACTTGTTAAGTCCCAACAATCGGTAATAGCTATCCAGTTATCGAATTCTTCAACCCATGGAAATACATCAATAACATTACAAGGAGTTTTGAAGTTGTATTGAACCCAATCGGAATCACCAAAAATACCACCACAATTAGCCATAATGTAAATTGTGTAGTTTGTATTTCCTTGTAATCCGGTTAGTTCAACTTGATTAGAAGTTAAATTAAGAAGTGTACCTGTACCTTGAACAAAGCCTGCCAGACCATATTCAATAGTCCATTCAGTTTCTGAATAGCCGGGATTCCATCCTATAACAACAGATGATGGAGTTGAACTTAAAGTTTGGACATTTGATACAGGAGGACATAATTCTGTAGTGGAATAAGTGAATGGTCCAACCCAAGTTGATGTTCCATTAACTCCACAATTTGCTCTCACATAGATATCATACGCAGTTTCAACATTAAGTCCCGAAATTGTGAATGGATTTGTATTAACATTAATTTGAGTGCCTTCTCCATAAATGAATCCTTGTAATCCGTATACTACATCCCATTCTGTTTCATCCCCTGTAGTATTTATTTGAATAGTTAAGGATTCATAGTTAGCGATAACTAATGATGTTCCTTGAACAGGAGGACAAGCATCTGTTGTTGACCATGAGAATGGTCCTGTCCAAATACTTTCATCACCAATTCCACATAATGCTCTAACATAAACTTGATAGTTTGTGGTTGGAGTTAATCCGGTGATTTGGTATTGCGTAGTGTTAACGATTTCAGAAATACCTTGTGTTTGAGGATCAAAACCTGCAGGTCCGTATAAAACTTCCCATACTGTAGCTGTGCCGTTTTCGTTCCATCCAATTGTGGTTTGGAAACCGGAGTTTGTTATGATATTAATGTTGCTTGGAGCAGGACATGTTTCATTATAAATTTGAATTTTGTCAATATGCCAGCCTTGTCTTTGAATAGATCCATCAGATTTAAGGCGGAATCTGATCCAAACTTCACTTTGTCCAGCAATCTCGGCCAATGAAAATTTTTCGGTTTTCCACAATGTATTTGAAGGGGTTGCACTTGACCAACCTGCATAAGCTCCTTCGGTAAATGCCGGTCCTTCTGGAGAGTTGTATGATGGAGTAGTATAATTTCCTGTACCTAAATATGCAGAAACAGGAAGAATTGTCCAAGTAGTTCCATTTGTGGAATATTCAACATAGCAATGGTCATAATTATTTTCGGTTAAAGCCATATTAGAGAATTGCAGTACAGGATTAACAACAGTACTTAAATCAACCGGACATTGAGTAACTAAAATATTTGTATTAGTTGCTCCGTAAGGATTTTTTGCTGAGAATGTTCCTGAACTTGCTACAGTATTAGTGGTTATCCAGTTGACAGTATTTCCGGTTGCATTTTTGAAAAGGCTGAATCCTGATTCAAAATCCTCTGTCAGAGGAATTGAAAGGGAACCTTCGCATCCAGTTGTAATAATTAGAACAGATGACCATATACTGGTATTTCCACCTCCGCAATTTGCTCTCACATAAACATTATAAGTTGTTAGAGGAGTTAATCCTGTAAAGGTGTAAGGATTTGTATTTAATCCCGTAATCAAAGTCCCTTCGGTATTGGGGTCGAATCCTGATGGTCCATAAACAATATCCCATTCGGAAATTCCTCCTGCTTGAGTCCATGATAATGTAGCGGAGTTGGCAGTAATACCTGATGCATTTAGATTTGTTGGTTCAGGGCAAGTTTCATCAAGAATTTGAATTTTGTCAATATGCCAGCCTTGTCTTTGAATATATCCATCAGATTTAAGGCGGAATCTAATCCAAACTTCGCTTTGTCCAGCAACTGAAGATAAAGAGAATTTTTCGGACTTCCATAAAGTATTTGAAGGAGTTGCACTTGCCCAACCTGCATAAGCACTTTCTGTAAATGCCGGGCCTTCAGGACTGTTATATAAAGGAGTAGTATAATTTCCTGTACCTAAATATGCAGAAACAGGAAGAATTGTCCAGGTACTTCCATTTGTTGAATACTCTACATAGCAGTGGTCGTAATTGTTTTCGGTAAGAGCCATATTAGAGAATTGCAGTACAGGGTTAACAGCAGTACTTAAATCAACCGGACATTGAGTAACTAAAATATTTGTATTAGTTGCTCCGTAAGGATTTTTTGCTGAGAATGTTCCCATACTAGCTACTGTATTAGTTGTTTCCCAAAGTACATTGTTCCCGGCAGCATTCTTAAATATACCTAAACCTGTTTCAAAACTTTCTGATACAGGTAAAACAAAAGCTGAGGAACATCCTGTATTAAAGTTTAGAGCAGTAGACCACGAACTGTAATTACTCATACCACAATCAGATCTTAAATAAACTGTATAATCAGTCAGGGGTGCTAATCCGGTAATTGTGTATGTAGTTGAGGATACTCCTGAAATCAAAGTACCTTCATTATTTGGATTAAATCCAGGCGTTCCATAAATAAGGTCCCATTGTGATGCAGTACCAACTTCTGTCCAGCTAATAGTTATTGAAGTTCCAGAAGGAGCAGTTGCATTAATGTTAATAGGAGCAACACATGAGGGATAAGTTGTAAAGTTAGTTGGACCTGTCCATGTACTAGTTTCAGCACCACAAACAGTTCTAACATAAACAGAATATTGGGTTTCAGGAGACAGTCCGGTAATAGTATATGGATTTGTTGTAATGTTTGAGATTATAGTTCCTTGAGAATTCGGATCAAATCCGGGAGTTCCAATGACAATTTCCCATTCGGATCCTGCTATTAATTCCGTCCAGCTAATCTGAGTTGAATTTGAAGTAACTAGCCCAGAGTTTACACTAAGAGGTTCGAAGCAGGAAGGTAATGGGCGCACAATAACATTGTCAACAAACAAATCATTATCGGCATTTGAAATAGTAGATTCTCCGTAGAACCCGAATTTTACAATACCGGAATATCCTGTTAAATCAATGAATACATGTTCCCCAGTATTGCTTATGTTATTGTAAACATATGGAGAACCTTGATTATCCCACATTCTTAGTACATTTGTTGATGTCCATGTTGTTCCACCATCGGTAGAAATTACCACAGCAAATTTATCATCAACACCACTTTGACTAGGAGGATTTGTTGAGCTAGATGCAGTAAGAGCGAGATCGAATTCAAGAAGTTTAGGCTCTGAGATATTACCTAAATCAATCTGAGGTGTAAATAGCCATCCAAACTTATTGGTAGAGTAAATATTTATCTTTGCAGCTCCTGTTGCGCCAACATTTGCAAATCCATCAGCCACCCATAAAGTTGAAGGTGTTGTTAAAACTGAAGGATTAGCGAGTTGTCCGGATGCTCTATCCCAGCAAAGTGGTGGGAATGTTCCTGAAAAGTTTTGACTAAATATGATTGGAAAAACTCCACATCCTGTAGTGAAACTTACTGCTGTTGACCATGGACTTAAATCTCCTCCTCCACAATTTGCTCTAACATAAGCTTGATAATTAGTTCCAGGAATTAACCCACTAAGAGTATAAGGCTGTGTTGAAATTCCTGTAACCAATGTTCCACTTGTATATGGATCGAATCCTGTAATACCATAAATAATATCCCATTCTGTAGCAGAACCGTTTTCTGTCCAGTTTAGAGTTGTTTCATAAGCAGTGGTGCTACTTGCAGAAAGCGCTGTCGGGATAGGACATGTAGGTTCTGTAATTGATGTAGCAGGTCCTACCCATTCACTAACAGAACTTGAGCAATTCCTTCTAACATAAAAATGATATGCAGTCCCCGGCGTTAATCCGGTTACTGTATATGGATTTGTTATAATATTTTCTATGAGTGTTCCTTGAGTTTCTGGATTAAATCCAGGAGCTCCATAAATTATATCCCATTCAGTTCCAACAAATACTTCTGTCCAATTTAAGTCAACCGAATTTATTGTAGGATTTGAAGCAGTGATGCTACTAGGATTTGGGCATTCTGGAATTTCAGTAACAGCTACATTATCAATAAATAAATCATTGTCTGCATTAGATATTGTAGATTCTCCGTAAAAGCCTATTTTTACAAATCCGGTATAGGAAGATAAATCAATTACTACATGCTGTCCTGTATTACTAATATTATTATAAACATTAGGAGAGCCTTGATTGTCCCATAATTTTAATATATTATTAGAACTCCAAGTTGCACCATTATCGGTTGAAATAACAACGGCAAATTTGTCATCAACACCAGATTGAGATGGAGGATTAGTACTATTATATGCAGTAAGAGCCAAATCAAATTCCAGCATATAATTATTAGAACCATCTCCTAAATCAATAGTTGGTGTTATAAACCAGGCAAATCTATTTGTACCATAAATATTAATTCTTGCAGCACCTGTTGTACCAACATTTGCAAATCCGTCAGCAATCCAAAGAGTCGAAGTCGTGAGTGTTGAGTTTACTGTCAACTGTCCTTGTCTTCTTAACCAACATGAAGGGGGAAATGTTCCCGAAAAGTTTTCGAGCCATGGGGGAGTAATTTCGTTACAATCAGTTGTGAAGCTTAATGCTGAAGACCATACACTTTGTTCACTACCACAATCAGCTTGAACATAAACCTGATATGCAGTTGTTGGATTTAGACCTGTAATTGTATAAGGTAAAGAAGTTATTCCGGAAATTATAGTTCCGGTACCTAAAGTGAAACCGGTTGGTCCGTATTGAATATTCCATTGTGTTGTTCCTCCAACCGGATTCCAGTTGATAGTAGCAGTGGTTCCGGTGGCTGATACAAATGCAAGACTTGTTGGAACAGGGCATGTAGCTAAAGTTGTGAATGAAATAGGTCCAACTAAAGAACTGTTACCATTGGCTCCACAGTTTGCTCTAATATATGCCTGATATTGAGTTTCCGGAATAAGACCTGTAATTGTATAAGGATTTTCAGTAATTCCGTTCAAAATAGTTCCCTCAATAGAAGGATTAAAACCTTGTGGTCCATATATTATAGTCCATTCTGTAGCTCCGTCAATTTATGTCCATGAAAGTTCAGCTGAGTTTGCTGTAATGTTCGAGGCAGCAAATGCTGTAGGATTTGGACATGGAACTAAAGTTGTGAAGTTAATTGGGCCTATCCAAGGGCTGAATTCATCTCCATCACACTTTGTCCTAATATAAACATAATAAGTTGTTGATGGGGCTAAGCCAGTTAATGTATATGGAGGCATTCCAGTATCATCAATAAGAATTCCTTGTGTTTCAGGATCAAATCCGGATGTTGTACTGTATTTTATTTGCCAGTTACTGGTAGTTCCAATAGGATTCCAATTCAGAGTTACCTGTGAGATTAATGGATTGATAGCAGCGAATCCGCTTGGATCAGGACAGGTTTCGTTATAAATATTTATGTCATCAATATACCATCCATTGTACATAATGCTTCCGTCTGATTTAAGTCTAAAACGAACATAAGTTGTTCCCGACTTGTAATTTGTAAGCGAAAACTTTTCTTTTTTCCACCATGTATTTTGTGCTGGAACATTTGTTGTTCCCCAGTCTGTATAGGAAGTTGTCATAAAACATCTACCTTCGGGAGTATTGTAGAGAGGAGTAACATAATTTCCCTGTCCTAAATAAGCTTCTATAGGAAAAATAGTCCATGTTGTACCGTCAGTAGAAACTTCAACATAACAGTGGTCAAAATTGTTTTCTGTTTTAGCTATATGCCAAAAGCTAAGTACTGGATTATCTACATTATTAATATTAAGTGGTCCAATAATTTTTAAAATATTATTGTTTGATGCTCCATAAGGATTATGAAATGATTTTGTACCTTCCTTAAATATAGTAGAATTTACGACCCAGTTAACTTGGTTTCCAGGGGCATTTTCAAAGTAAAATTGAGTTCCTTCAAATCCTTCGAACAGAGGGAATGTCGCATAGATAGTGTTATCCACAACTACATTTGCTTGTCCTGTAGCGAAATAATAATAGTTTGCAGGATTGTTGAAATTGGTTGCTGTGGCAGCTATAAAATCTAATTTTATAGTGTAAGAATTTTCTGTTGGAATATTTTGTAAATTGACTGTAATTGTCTGGATAGTATTAGATAATGCTAAAATAGGACTTCTGTCTAATGTATTTGGATCATCAAGTAAAGTTAGCCATAATTCTTGTTCTCCACCAACAAAAGTGTATGTAGCAAAAGCAACAGAATTTAATTCAATACTCATTTGTGTTCCTGCAGGCAATTGAGCTCCCGGAAAAGAGATTAACACATCCCATAATAAATCATTAGGAAAATCAGGTAAAAATTCTGCAATTGTTGTTGTTGAAGTAATTGTTGCAGTTTCAGTTGAATTTATTGTTTGGGTAGTGGGGAGAACAGTCATGTTTGTATTATCTATACCATCTTGAATTGCGACTTCTTCTGGAGTTGCAATATCCAATGTAACATTGTCAGTTCCAAGAATATAATAATTAGCGGGGGTATTATAATTATCATCGGCTACGCTGCTAATTGTCAGTACATAATCTCCTCCATTAAGTCCTGACAATGTAAACTCCCAAACTTGTGTTTGATTTGAGAATGATGCTAAAGTTGGTCTGGAAATTCCTAACATTTCAGTTATCCAAAAACTTGTAGTTGGAGAGCTAACATTATAATAATAATCAATACTGAAAGCAGTATTTTTTATGTTTATAACAGTTCCGGCATTTATCGGAATATTACTTTCAATTTTAATATCATTAAGTACGTCTAATGGTAATTCAGGTAAAAAAGTCGGATATTGTATTGTAGTAGAAAAGTAAATGTCATCTTGGTAAGTTGCAACAATAGTTGCTGGTGAATTATTTAATAAAGTATTCGAAGCTGCATGTTGTAGGGCAGCAACTGCATTTGTTTTGTCAACAACAGTAAAATTGTCAATAAGCATTTCACTTACACCGGGGTTAATTCCAACATTAAAATAAAATACAATATTTACTTCTAATTTTACTGCATTTGCAGGAGCTTGAAGTGGGTTTTGAGGATTTTTGAATTCAATCCAGTTTCCTAATGTGTTTGGGCTAAGAGTGTTTTCTGTAACAGTAGAAATCACTGCATCAGATGCATCTTTCCACTTTAGGTTGGTCATTCTGATTTTGATAAGATCGTCGTTAGCTTTTAACATTACAGCTAAGTCGTACCAATTCCCGGGAGTAATGTCATTAACGGTAGTTGATATATACCCGTCTGCACCAGGGTTATAGCTATTGGCAATAACACTTAGTGCATCACCTGTAACACCTTGTCCTGAGGCTTGAGCAAAATTGATATTAGTGCCAAAATTGGCCACACAAGTCCATCCGTCCGGATTGGAACCTGTCCAGTATTCAAAATCTCCATTTGATACAGTTTGTGCATTTAAATTAATGAAGGCAAAAACTGTTGAAAGAAGAAAAATCTCCTTTAAAAAGCTTGTAACTTTATTTTTCATAAATTTATTTATTTGGTTAAACTTTTAATTAAAATCAGCCTCTTATTAAAGATAATTTATTTTGTTAATATAACAAATAAATTTCTAATAACAATGATTTTTGTCAAATTTATTTTATAATTATACTTATTAGTTATTATTAGAAATAAAATGTGTAATAGTTCTGTTCATTAACTTAAACAAAATTATAAAAGTATTTTTATATTTAATAAAACTTAAAGAAAATATATAAATCCTTCCCTTTTAATTATTCCAAATCTCCCAAGCTTTATCAGCTTGTTCATAAAGCATTGTAAAACCATTAATTGTTTTTGCTCCTTTTTGTTTTGCTTTTTTGAGGAATATTGTTTCTTCAGGATTGTAAACTAAATCAAAACAAATATGATTTCTTGTAATATAATCGTAAGGTATTTGAGGATAATTATTAACTTTTGGATACATACCAACAGGAGAAGCGTTTATTATTAAGTTATGTTGATGAATAATTCCTTCAGTGAGTTTGTCATAAGACAAAATTTTTAAACTTTTTGGATTTCTCGAAACATGAGTATAATCAATACCCATTTGATTAAGAACATAAGCGCAAGTTTTTCCAGAACCTCCACTACCTAAGATTAAGGCTTTTGTATTTTTGGGAAGGTCGAGGAGATTGAAAGTTTTTTCTAACCCAAAAATATCCGTATTATAGCCTTTTAAAATATAATTATTTCCGTTCCTTAAAATTTTTACAGTATTTACTGTCCCTAATTTATAAATTATATCATCGAGTTCTTGAAGATAAGGAATTATAACTTCTTTATATGGAGTTGTTACATTAAATCCCACGAGGTTTTTACGTGTTTGTACTATATTGTTTATTTTTGAAATGTCACTAAGTGGTATAAGTTCATATTTTGCATCACTAATTCCGAGTTTTATAAATTTTTCTGCAAAATATTTTGGGGAATAAGCATGTTCCAGTGGATATCCTATTAAACCATAAACTTTCATCTTATTTAATTTTTTCTGCAATTAATTCAACAAAACTAATAACAATCACTCCTAAAATAATGAATGTTAATGCATGAAAAAATTCGGTATCAATTTGCGGTAAAAACCATTCGTAGGCTACGAGTTTTTCTTTACCACCAAAATTTTCTGTTATCATTAATTTCCAAGGCCATAATATTAATAATGAACCTGTAACAAAACCCGACAATAGTGCTATTGTAATATCTTTATATTTTTTAAAAAGATAAGAAAGTATATAAGAAAAACCAATCAATCCAATCATTGCGCCAAAGCCTATAGGAATAAGAATTTTTAAATCAAAATTACTTACAGCGTGAACCATAACTAGTTGATAATTGCCCATGAGAACAAGAACAAATGAGCCACTTAATCCGGGAAGAATCATGCTGCATGAAGCAACGATACCACAAATAAAAAGGTAGAATATGCTTTGATTTTCTCCGGCAGGACTAAGTATGGAGATACTGATTGCAATTATACTACCCGCTAAAAAAAATAAAATTACGGGAATTGAAAACTTGCTGATTTGTTTGTTGACAAAATATAATGAAGCCAAAACTAATCCAAAAAAGAAAGCCCAAATATAAACAGGATAATTTTCAAACAAGTATTCGAAAAGTTTTGCAATACTGAAAATTGCTGTAAATGTTCCTAAAAGAACCGATAATAAAAAATATAAGTCGGTATGCTTGATAAAATCAGAAATTTTAAACTTAAATAATAATTTAGCAGCAGTTAAATTAAAGGATTTTAATGAATTAATCAGTCTTTCGAAAATCCCTGTTATTAAAGCTATAGTTCCGCCTGAAACTCCCGGAATTACATTAGCAATTCCCATTGCAATGCCTTTAAGAAAATTGAACAGATACTCTTTAACTATCATATTTTTTGGGGCAAATGTACTATAAAATTTATTAAGTGTTTGTTTTTTTTAGTTGTTTTACAGCAAAGAAATATGCTCCCAAACTAATCATTTCCGATGTGTCAAAATTAGAGAACATATATGCCGATTTGGGTATATGATAAGATTCAATTTTTATATTCTCAAAATATGGGACGCTGATTAGTTTTTTATCATCTTGTAAAAAGTCTTTGAGTTCTCTTTCATAATTAAGACAAAATACTTTGTGAGTTAATCTTTTGTTTGTTCTTCCATCGAGTTTTTTAAATTCTCTGTTAAGTTCATGATTAATACCGAGGATGATAAATTCTTTTGCTCCTGCAATACCTCCTCCAATAACCACAATTCCATCGGTGAGGGTAATTATATTTGCAATTGCGTCTCCCAAATATCGGCCAAGTTCGAAAAAGGCTTTCTGTGCTGCAAAGGAATATTTATTTTTTTGATCTGAAGCAATAAAATAAATTTCTTTTGGCTCTGGGCACTCTGAAAATGGTATTTCTGAAAATTTAGAAAAGAAATATTTTACAGCTCTAATACTAACTCCTTCTTCGCTATTATATTCGGGGTTAACTCTGTTTGAAGTAATCCAAATCTCAGCAGCACACATATTGTCTCCCTGTAGTAATTGCCCATTGCTGACTATTCCGGCTCCAAAGCCTGTTCCCAGTGTCATTCCTGTGATATTGGAGTAAGATTTATTATTTCCTGATTTTTTTAGAATATTATTAATGAAAGGTAATGTCCCTGCCATTGCTTCGCCATAAGCATAAAGATCTCCGTCGTTGTTTATGAAAACCGGTACTTTGAACCATAGTTCAATCATTTTTCCAAGAGCTACGCCGCCTCTAAAACCTGGTAAATTATGTAAATCTCCGATTATTCCATTTTTGAAATCAGCAGGACCGGGGAAAGCAAAACTTATAGCATCGGGATTTTTGTTGTTTATTGTAGCTAACTCCTCAAAACCGGAAATAATATTTTTTAAACATTTTTCAAGATTATCACCATTGGCAGGCTTATGAATTTTTTTTGGATTAATTTTTCCATCTTCAACTATAGAGAAGACAAAGTTTGTACCGCCGGCATCCAATGTAAAAACTATCATACTGTAATTTTTTTCAAATATAAAAAAAACAGCATCATCTTTTATAGTTGTACATAAACAATCTGATTTTATAATTTTTACTAACAATAATTTGGTATATTTGCAAAAAAAATCATTATGATTGAAGAATCAGGTTGTAAGTCATGTGCTTTGTTATTTAAAAATGTGTTCAAGAAATTGAGCAGCGAACAGTTTGAATATCTTGATTCTGTTAGAAATTGTATTATTTTAAAAAAGGGGAAAGTCTTATACGAAGAAGGGAATAGAATTACGGGGATTTATTGTATAAAATCAGGAGTTGTAAAAATTTATAAAACCGGGATAGAAGGTAAAGAGCAAATAATAAAATTTGCAAAAGGCGGAGATATTTTTGGGTATCGTTCTGTTATCAATAATGAACCGGCTTGTACCGGCGTTACGGCTTTGGAAGATACTTTATTATGTCAGATTCCCTCGTCAGATTTATTTAAGTTATTGAGAGAAAATGCCGATTTTGCTCTGGAAATGCTTCATATCGCTTGTAAAGAACTTGACCAATCAAACCGTTTTATCACTGATATTGCTCAAAAATCGGTAAAAGAAAGATTGGCAGAAATTCTTCTCCATCTTAAAAATGAGTTTGGAGTAAATAATGAAGATATGATAAATCTCACTCTTACTCGTGAAGAATTGGCCAACATCATCGGGACGGCAACCGAATCTGTAATACGTTTGCTGTCGGAGTTTAAAACCGAAGGATTAATAGAAATTCATGGAAGGAAAATTAAAATTAAGAATGAAAGTAAATTAAAAAAGATTTGCAATTCCTACTAATGAACCAAAAACATTCTACCGATTTATTGGAAAAATCACTATCAGGAGAGTTTCTGAATTATGATGAAATTATTTACCTATATAAATTTGCTGATTTTCATGAATTGGTGTTTTATGCTGATCTAATTCGAAAAAAAAAACATCCCGATAATATTGTAACTTATATCATTGATAGGAATATCAATTACACAAATATTTGTTATTCGCAATGCAAATTTTGTAATTTTTGCCGCAAGCCCCACGATCATGATGTGTATGTACTTGAACTAAAAGATTACAAATCAAAAATTGATGAATTATATTCGTTAGGCGGGAGACAGATTCTTTTGCAAGGAGGAATGAATCCTAAATTAGATTTAGAATATTATCAAAATTTATTTAAACAACTTAAGAATTATTATCCCGATTTAAAACTTCATGCCTTAGGTCCTCCGGAAATTGTTTTTCTTGCGAAAAAGTCAAAAAAATCAATTCGTCAGGTTTTAGAAATACTTATTGAAGCCGGATTGGACAGTTTGCCGGGTGCAGGAGCAGAGATACTTTGTGATAGGGTTCGTAATATAATTAGTCCGGCAAAATGCTCTTCTGCAGAATGGCTTGAAGTGATGCAAATTGCTCATGAAATTGGACTTATAACATCTGCCACTATGATGTTCGGACATATTGAAACTATGGATGAACGAGTGGAACATCTATTAAAAATAAGAGAACTGCAAAATAAAAAGCCGAATCACTCAAAAGGATTTATTTCTTTCACGCCATGGCCTTTTGCAAAATCAGGAACAAAACTGGTTAAAGAATATCCTTTCATTCCTGATGTATCTGCGATTGAATTTTTACGAATAATAGCTTTGTCGAGAATTGTGCTTTTAAACATTCCAAATATTCAGGTTTCGTGGTTGACTATGGGTGCCCAAGTGGCATCCTTAGCTTTACATTGTGGAGCGAATGATATGAGTAGTATCATGATTGAGGAAAATGTTGTATCGCAAGCCGGGAAAAACTTTAAACTCGACGAAGATGCCATGAAAAAAGCAATATCAGAGGCAGGTTTTATTCCACGGCGTCGTAATCAACAATATGAAATCTTGAATGAATTTTAATGGTTAAATTTGCTTGGCTCGAGTTTGTAGAGAATATAGTAAGAATTTGGTTTCATTAAAGGATAATATTTTACTCTATAATCGGTACTGTCGCCACAAAATACCATAAATTCCTGTTTTTCGAATTCTGTTGATGGTAGATTAGTAATTTTTTTAATGTAAAAACTATCTTCAATGTACTTTGATACTGTAAAATCCTCCTTGAACGAGTAGCAAATCCTGTTTCTGAAAGTTATTGGGGAGTTTTCTTTGTCGAATTCTATGCTTGTGATTTCTGTTTTTTTCGGAAACCTATAAAGCCTGCAGTCTCTAATGGGTTGCTGTTGAAGCTCAAATCCTTGAATAATTTTTTTTGAATGTGGTGGAAGGCAAATAATTCTTTCTTCATTGAACGAGATTTCGATATTGGTTTGCTGAGGGTTTGCTAGTTTTGTGAAGCCGGGTATTTTTAATGATTCTTCGTCAGTGTTTTCCTGATTTAATGTTCCTATTTTTTTAGGGTTAAAATGTCTATTCTGGAAATAAGTTTGAGCAAAGTCGTTTACAATAAAATGGGATCTCTTCATATCAATAAAAATATCATTATTGGTTTTATTATGAAGAATGAAATTCCCATTTCCTAAATTAGACCATAAATTATATTGAATTATCACATCTTCATTTTCGAAGAAAAAATAGTTTGATGTTATATTTTGTGTGCTGGTGTCAGTTTCTATTAACTGGTAATAGTTTTGGGGAGTACAAGCAAACACAAGTGCGGCAAGAATTAATATCGAAAAATTTTTCATACTTCTTTTTTTATTTAATCAAAAATACAAAATATATTTTAAAATCACAAATGAAACTTTTTGACAATCTTTTCGTTAAAGATATTGAATTATCGTTGATATTGAGGAAATGCTGAAGAAAAACAATAAAGATGTTTATGGACAATGCTGTTTAGATTATCTTAATGGGGATAAAACAGCAAAAATTTTAGTTCATAGTAATATTGCAGAGACAGATGAATTGCCTGCTTCTTATCTTTTTCGACCTTATGAAGAGATGCCTTTTCACGAAAAAAAGGCTTTGAGGTTGGTGAGGGGCAATATATTGGATGTTGGAGCTTGTGCCGGTTCACATGCTTTGTATTTGCAAGATTTGGGTTATGATGTTACTGCTTTGGATTCATCTGCCGGTTGTTGCGAAGTAATGCAAAAAAGAGGTGTGAAAAATATAGTTTGTTCCGAAATTTTAGAATATTCCGAAAAAACATTTGACACAATATTATTGCTTATGAACGGAATAGGTATTTCGGGAACTCTTGCTAACTTGCCTTGCTTATTGGATCATTTAAAAACTTTACTTAAAACAGGAGGAAAGATAATTTTTGATTCTTCCGACTTGCAATATTTATATCTCGAAGAAGACGGGAGCGCCTGTATTCCTTTAGGTGACACATATTATGGCGAACTTGAATATTATCTGGAATATAAAGAACTGAAAACCGATCCTTTCAAATGGGTTTTTATTGATCCTTATACTATGGAGGCTATTGCTAAAGAAGTTAATTTTCAGATGCAATTCATTGCTCAAGGGAAGCATTATGATTATTCGGCTTGTTTGTATTAAAAGCTTTTTAAGAACAAATCAACATTTTCGGGTTTTGTTGCCCATGAAGTAACAAGTCTTACAACAGAATTGTTTTCATCATACCTTTTCCAAATATAGAAATCAAATTGTTTTTCTAATTTTTCAATAAGTTTGTTTGGCATTATGGGGAATATTTGATTTGTTGAAGGCGGTATCAAAAAATCAATATTCTTTAGTTTTAAGCCTTCAGATAGTTTTTCTGCCATTGAATTGGCATAGCTTGCGAGTTCAAAATAAAGATTATTATCAAACAAAACATCAAATTGTGCTCCAATTAGTCTTGATTTAGCCAATAATGCTCCTTTTTGTTTCATGTGATATCTGAAAAAGTTCTGCAATTCCGGATTGCAAATAACAATGGCTTCTCCAATAAGAGCTCCATTTTTTGTGCCGCCAATATAGAAAGCATCACAATATTTTGCCATGTCCTGGAGGCTTAGATCGTTATGTTTTGAAGTGAGTGCAGACCCCAATCTTGCTCCATCAATGTAGAGATATAATGAATGTTTTTTACAAACTTCTGAAATTTGAGTTAACTCTGAATTAGTGTAAACGGTTCCAAGTTCAGTAGAATTTGAAATAAAAACGATTTTGGGTTTTACCATGTGCTCATCGTAATGGTATAGGATGGCTTCTTCAATTTCTTGTGGCGTAATTTTACCGTTTTTGCCTTCATAAGTATTTATTTTATGTCCGGTAAATTCAATTGCTCCCGCCTCATGGATTTCGATATGAGCAGTTTTTACTGCAATAACAGATTCAAAAGGTTTTAGAAATGAACTTATGCACAATAAATTTGCCTGTGTTCCACCACTAACAAAATGAACATTTGCATTAGGATTATTTAGGAGAGTTTTAATTTTAATTTCTGCTCTTCTGCAAAGAGGGTCTTCACCATAACTCGGCATCTGTTCGTAGTTGGTTTTTGAAAGCTGTTCCAAAATTTTTGGATGCCCACCTTCACTATAATCGTTCAGAAAACTAACTTTCATGCTCTTTTAAATTTTCGAATCTTTTAAATTCTATGTTTTTATCAATAATGTATCGGAAAGTAACATGAGTTTTGGCTTTTATTGTGTTGCCCATGTGTTTGTATAATTGATTTACCTTGGGGTTGTAATTGCCAACCCACGACATTTCAAGTTCTTTTATTTTATCTTCTTTAAGGGAGTCGGTTAGTTTTAAAAATATACCGTAAATCAATCCTGTTCTTTGGTATTTTGGATTTACTCCAGTTACAAAAAGTCTTGCTCTGTTGATTTTTTTCAATCGAAAAATTAATCTGATTTTATTGAACAGATTAAGTTTTCCTTTGAAAGGTTTGATGGCTTGGTTAAGATCGGGCAAGCAAATTGCCATTCCTACCGGATAATTATTATGGTAAGCCAGCCAAACATATTTTGGCTTAATTATAGGTTTTAGTTCTTCTAAAATCTTAAGAAATTCGTGATATTCAACAGGCACATAATCTGCATGGAAAACAGACCAAACATCGTTAAAGATTGTAGTAATATCTTTTGCAAATTTTTCAGGATTATTTATATCCAGATATTTAAAATCGTACTCTGTTGAATTTAGAATATGCTGAGCAAATTTTACATGTCTTTCGGGAAATTCTTTTGTTAAATCAACATGATAGGAATATTGTTCGTAATAGTTTTGAAAGCCGTAATCTTCAAATAATTCTTTGTAGTAAGGTGGATTGTATGGCATACCAAAGCCCTGACGAACAAATCCTTCAACAAGAACCCCCCAATAATTGTAATTCTCGCCTGGAACTGTTATGGCATCAACCACCTGCATTTCTTGAGTTTTTAGCCATTCAATTGCAGTGCCGAACAATAAATTTGCTGCTTCTTGATTATTAATACACTCAAAGAAACTCAATCCGCCTTCGTAAGGACTTCTCTTTTTTGATTTTTTTTCTGTCCAAAAAGCAATTATACGACCAACCGGGATGTTGTTTTTATATAAAACCCATGCTTTGAAATCTCCGTTTTGCAATAGCTTGTTTTTGTTTTTATCGAATAGGGATTTTATTTCTACTTCTAACGGAGCAACCCAGTTAGGATCATTCTTGTAAATTCTTAAAGCAACTTCAAAAAAATCTTTATTTTCTGCAAGATTGACTTCTTTTATTTCCATATCTCGTTTTGTTAAAAAATCAGGTCAGTATTCTGACCTGATAAACAATTACATTAATCTCTTAATCTGGAAAGTAGTCTTAAGATTTCCAGATATAACCATATCAAAGTAACCATTAAACCAAAAGCTGCATACCATTCCATATATTTTGGAACACCCATTTGAGCAACTTCTTCAATAAAACTGAAATCAAGAATTAAATTTAATGATGCTATAACAACAATAAAAAGGCTAATCCCAATACCAATCGGTCCGCTGTCGTGTATAAAAGGAACCGAAACTCCAAATAAATTCAAAATGAAGGTTACCAAATATACAAGTGCAATTCCTGCAGTAGCCATTATAACACCTGAACGGAATTTTTGATTAGGCACGATGATTCCTGTTTTGTAAGCGAAAAGCATTATTCCTAAAATTCCAACGGTTAGAAGCACAGCCTGGATTACAATTCCTGTAAAAACTGTATTATAAACCATTGAAATTGCTCCTAGGAAAAATCCTTGTGCAGCAGCATAAAGAGGAGCAAGAAACATTGAATATTTTTTTGCAAAAATAGTTGCCATTGCCAGAATAAATCCTATAATGGCAGATGGCCACAACAAGCCTGATAGCATTTCGATGTTGGTAGAAGCAAGCCTCCATGAAATACTTCCAGTAGCAAGAATAATTAAAAATAAAATCAGAGATTTGTTTACTGCTCCTTGAATAGTCATTACTTGTCCATCGGTTGGTACCGCAAAAGATTTCTGACTTAATACCGGGTTTGATGTTCCTGTAATTCTCATATCAATTTCATTTTTTGGTTAAACAATTAAAAAACTCTTTTTGGAGTTGTCGCTATAAAATCTTTTAAATAAAATGGTTCAAAATAGACTAAATCAACAAACTGTTTTTTTGCAAAAAGCTGTTCAGAAATTCGTCCCATGCATTGGGCAGACGGATATATGTTATTTAAAATAATAAAATTTTCGCTGTTTAAAAAATCTTTTAATTTATTTATTCCGTTACCACAAAATAATGTTTTATGGTTTTTAAATTCTTCAAAACTGTTTTGACTGATTATGAGAGACTTTGTTTCAGAAATTTTATTTAAATCTTTGTCGAAGACTGCCGTATATACTTCCATTCTGCGGGCGTCAATCATCGGGACAAATCTTTCGCAATCAATTTTGGAATAGTTTTTTGCCATTTCTGCCAATAAAAGAAGTGTGTCAACGGAAATTAGTGGTATGTTTGCAGCAAAACAAATACCTTTTGCTAGGCTTACACCTATTCTTAGACCTGTGTAAGATCCGGGTCCGGAACTTATTGCAACAGCGTCAGGAATTATTTTCTCGTTAGTTCTGTTTAAAATTTCATCAACAAAAATTGCCAGCTGCGAAGAATGCACCATTTTGGGCTTTTCTTTATTATCCGGGATATAAAGTTTTAGATAGTTCTCTCCGACATTTCCATCAATCGAGAGGGAAACTGAACAAACTTCTGTGGATGTTTCTATGTTTAATATCTTAGCCATAACGCTGCAAAGATACTATTTTTTATTTTTAGATTCGGAATAAACCTCTTCTCTTGAAACTTTTTTAACAGTCATTCCATCTCTCAAGATTTTGGAAATTAACGAATATGGAGCAGTAATCACTTCTTCGCCTTCTTGTAAACCTTCGATGATTTGAATATAATATGAGTCTTGAATGCCTGTTTTTACTTTTCTTTGAATAGCCTTTCCGTCTTTATAAACAAAAACTATTTCATTATAATCATTTGGATTGTCATTTCCTTTATTTTCGGAATCTGAAAAAGATTCTTTTTCTATTCTGGTAGTAATTGCGGAGAGAGGTACGGCTAATGCATCGCTAACGGAATTGGTGTAAATATCAACCGAGGCAGTCATCCCTGGTCTGAAAGGATATTTATTATGTTCTGAAATAAGGTCTTGGTAGGATTCGGGCAATATACGGATTTTAACTTTAAAGTTAGTTACTTGGTCGGTACTAAAACCGGAAATATTTGCTGAGTTAGATATTTCAGTAACAACGCCTTTGAATTTTCGTTTAAAATACGCATCAACGTTAATATCTGCAGTATCATTTATTTTTATTTTAACAATATCGTTCTCGTTAACATCTACAATTACTTGCATAACATTTAAATTTGCAATTCGTAGCATTTCTGTGCCTGCCATCATTTCTGTCCCAACCACACGTTCTCCGGCTTCGACATTAAGCATGGAGACAATTCCATCCATAGGAGCAAAAACGGAGGTTTTTTTTAGGTTTTCATTGGCTTCTTTGATTGTTGCCTGAGCACTTAAAAGCTGAAATTGAGCAGCATTAACACTTGCTTCAGCAGCTCTTAAATCAGCAATTGCCATCTGATATGAAGATAAGGCATTTTCATATTCTGCCTGTGAAATAACTCCTTGTTCCCAGAGAGTTTTATTCCTTTTATAGGAAAGTTCAACTTGTTGAAATTGGGCTTTTACTTGTTCGAGACGCGCTTGAGAATTCATATAATTTGCATTTGCCGAATTTCCTGCTGCAATTGTTCTTTCGAGTGCTGACTCGTAAATATCGGGTTTTATTTTAAGCAAAAAATCTCCCTTTTTTACTTGTTGACCTTCCTTAACAGCTAATTCAACAATTTCGCCGGAAACATCCGGACTGATTTTAATTTCAGTTTCCGGTTGAATTTTACCACTGGCAGAAACATATTCCTTTATGGTACGTCTTTCAACAGGATCGGTACTAATCTTGTATGCTGAATCTTCTCCAAACCAACCGGCTTTCTTCCCGATAATCAGGAACACAATCATAATTATTGTTAAAATTATAATAATATTGCGTTTTTGTTTTTTGTTTTTCTTTTGAGCCATTTTACAATTTTTTTTTATTATAACCTTATTGGTATTCCTCTATAAAAATCAAGAATTTTTAACTTAAAAACATAATCATATTTTGTCCTTATGTACTCGATTTGAGAACGATACAAGTTGTTTTTGCTTATGTTAAAATCAGCTTGAGTAATTAGTCCTTGTTCGTATCTCTTGTTTGTAAAATTAAAATTAATTTCTGCAGCAGAAAGACTTTTTTCGGCTGCAATCATTTTTTTTAGTGCAGACTGAAAGTCATTGTAGGCTTGTTGAATTTCTTTTAATAAATCTTTTCTGGCTTGTTCTTCCTGAATGCGATATTGTTCAAGAAAAATTTCCGAATTTTTATAGTTTGTTCTGGTTTGATAAGAATTAAAAATAGGAATACTTAGATTGAACATTACAGCAGCACTTGCATTTTCTTTGAATTGATCCCAAAAAGGTTTTGTTTGATAAGTATAATTGAATGAGTACTGATAAACATCCAGAATATTTCCGTTTGGATCAACTGTAAAACCGCTCAAGAAAGGTGTCGAAAGTTGTATGTCCGAAATCATTTTTCTTGCACTGCTATAACCGGTGCCATAAGATGCACTTAAACTTAATCGAGGCATTAACATTGACCTCGCAATTTTGTAATTATAATCAGCAGACAATACTTTTAGTCCGGCATATTTTATTTCGGGCATTTTATGCAGAGCTTCTTGATATATTTCATTAATACTCGGTAATATTATTTGTTGTTCGATATTACTTAAATCAGGTTTTTGTATATCGAAATTTAAAAAGTCTTCATATTCAATCAGTTGAGCAAGAGTTAATAAAGCTGTTTTATATTGATTTTCATAATTTACAATGTTGTATTCATCGTTTGCAAGCTGTGCCTGAGTGTCGTAAAGATTTTGGAGAGGAAGACTGCCTTCATTCACGAGGATTTTAATTTTTTCGAGTTGCTCTATAGTTGTATTTTTTTGAAGCTTTGCCATTTCTACAAGGTCAGCAGCAAAAAGTACATTAAGATATGCTGCCGCAATTGCCAGAGACATGTTATTTTTCACGCGTTGCAGTTGGACTTCGGAAGCCAGAGCGTCGGATTCGGCTTTTTTGAGATTATAATGATTTTGAAAACCTTGAAAAAGCACTGTCCCTGTGGATATTTGAAAATTAGAAGAATTGAAGTTTTCGCTTGAAAAGTCATTAGTGTAGGGGTCAACACTACGCCCGAAAGTAAAATTTTCCGAACTGGCTGCGTTTATTGAAGGTAGAAATGCTAATCGCGAACTTTGTAATTGGTTTTGAGAAATACGTGTTTCGAGAGTTTGAGATTTGATTTGCAAATTTTTATCGAAAGCATAATCAACACACTCTTCGAGAGTCCACTTTTTTTGAGCGGATATGATGTTAAAAATACTTAATGAAGCAATTAAAAGAAGAAAATATTTTTTCATTTAAATAGATTTTGTGCTAAAGTAATCAAAAGAGTTTTTTGATAAAAACTTAATTAAAAGTATTAAGAAAATTTTAAGGATAAAGGATTATATTTATACTGCAACTCCGGCAATAACGTGACTCATCCTAAAAAAAAGAGGTATCGTTTAAGATTTTCTTTAACGTTTACTCTTTTTTGTGTAAACATAGTTTAGAACAACTCAATATATAAATCCTACCACAAATTAACACATAATTTTTAATTCTATTATAAGTTTACATTTTCATTTTCTAATGATTAATTTCCAAAGTCTTTCTGTCTTCACAACATGTCCCGATCAACCGAAGGTAGCATCGGGCTCACCCCGCCTGAAACAACGGTTACGGGCTTTGCGTTTGGGCGGATTTCAGAGCACTGCCCTGTCAAGTTATATGAAAAGTTTAAGCGGGCTACAAATTTTCGCAAACCACTGAAACCTTTATGGCATTACAATTTGTTAGCGTTTCGTTGTTCTTTTTTTAGTAATTTTTTTTCAATTTGCTACTTCGCTTTTGTTTGCCGTGCGTTTGGACAGACACACTCTTTGACAAGTTTTGGTTTGAGGGTCGGCTGGTGCGACTTGGTCCCGAAAGCTTTCTGGATATGTGGCTGTTGAGTGTTGGCATTCCTATTCGTTTAAAGTATTTTCCAATGTTGTCTTAAATTCGTTTTCGTTGTTGTAATTGTAGAATGGGACTGCTGTTATCAAATAAGTGTCCGTGTGGATTTTGATTGTTTTTTGTTCTGTTCTGATTTCATTTAAAAAGTCTTCTTTCCATTTGTCGTGTCCTTTTAAATGCTCACCTTTAGGTTCTATGAAAACCTGAAACGTCATTTGTTCTCCGTTACGTTGTTTGCAGAATAATAAAAAGTCTGGTTCAAAGGCTCGTCCGAGTTTGTCGAAGATTTTAATTTCTCTTTCGTTTCGGATTAGGTAAATGTTTTCAAACTTCTGATTCAGACCTTCAAATCGTCTGGAAAAAAGTTCTACAAACTTCTTTTCTTCACTTGTCCCATAGTTTGCATTATAAACATACCAAGGTTCGTTGGCTACCAATTCTTCTTGCCCTTTGGCGCGATCATCATATTTATTCACTCTAATTTCTTTATCTTTAAACACATTATGTATTCTGTCCGAAATATAGTCTGAACCTTCATATTCTGTCGAGTTGTTCTTTATGTCTGCTTCGATGATTTGCAGAAGTCCGTTTAAGGCTTGCAAGTGGTCGAAATGGCTAATTTCTTTCAGTCGTTTGGTTGTTCCGCTGTATGTAATTTCCAAACTTGCTAAAAAGTCAGGGCTTTGAATAAAATTGGAAAGTGAACCAACATTTGGAAAATAGCGAGATAGATTGTCGAAGTAAAAAAATGGATTTTGACTTAATGCAAAACGGATTACGTTTTTCGGGATTTCAGTCAGCTTTACATCTTTGGTTTTAATTATTTCATCATTGGATTGTGTCGGCTCCATTTCAAAAAAGGCACTTGACATTCTGCCATCTCCCGAAGATAAAGTGTGCCGGTAGTTGGTTTTCTTAACTCCTAAATCTGCAAACGATTTTATGTTATCAAAACTTTTAGGCACTTTCTTATTAAAGAAAACCTGTCCGTTTTTGTAAAAATCTGTTTTCTTGAAACTTTCTTTTAATTTCAATTGCTTAGTAACAAGGTTTTCATCATCTTCATAAATACCCGTATCAATAAGAGCTTTCTTCAATTCCGAAATGTAACGGCTATCTTCTTTGGTGTGGTAGTACAGTTCTTCCAGTATCCTTAAGTCGTTAGAAATATCATCATCAAATTTTCGAGTAAACTTGTCTTGTCCCTTCGACAAGCTCAGGGCATTGCCTGCTTCCAGTGAAAATGGAAAGTATCTTGCACCACGACCAATAAGTTGAGCTTCGGCAATGGTTGTTTTCCCCGGCTTTCCGTCGTTACCATCTCGGTCTTCGTAAAGACGAACAATGTCAAACAAATTCAAAACGTCCCAACCTTCGTTCAGCTTTTGAACAGCAAAAACGGCACGGATTGGGTTGTTTTCATCTTCCAAGGTGTTGAGTAAGATTTGGTTTTGTTCAGCTTCTGCGTCATTGTTGGCACTCAGGCAATTTTCAAATCGGAAATTAGCTTGAATGCGTTTTACTATATCGTTGGCAGAAATGCCTTTGGATTCAAAAAAGCGGAAAGCCTTTTGAACGATTGGAACGGTAGATGTCTTTTGAATTTTCTCCACCATTGCCACCGAAAAATCATCAATCAATTTGTGAAATTTCTCTTTGTTTTTCTCGGATTCGCTTATTGTTCTTTTGGCTTTAAACAGAATGACGGGCTTCAAATTGATATTATAAGAAGTTGCCAGTTCCTGACGATACAAATTCAAAATTAAAGCCTGAATGATTCTGTCTTGCTCGCCATATAAGGAACGGATAAGATTGATTTCTTTGGAATACTTGTCCTTACGAAACTCGGCAAGGTCGTACTTAAAGATTACCTTGTCTTGATAGTGCTTTACCAATTCTGCTGTGTCGGTGTCAATGGTTGCCGTAAACTCCAGCAAAATATTTTCAAAATTGGATTCGTGAATTTTCTTTACGGTGTCTTCCCAACTGCCAAACAGATTGCCCGATTTTGTTCCTGCCACCAAGTGGTGTGCTTCGTCAGCAATTAAAACCAATTTTTTGTCTTTAAAATCTTCGTAGGTTACGCTGTTTTCTTTGGTGTTGTTCAGGTCAATATGCAGCTGTTGGATAGTGGTAAATTTGATGTTGATATTCTGATTATCGGCTTCTTCAAAGTTTTCTACTTCTTTTATCAAAACTTCTTTGCCTTCAATGACAATTTTTTCTTTGAACAGATATTTGGATGCCTGCGGATTAAGGAAATTGTCTTTGGTTTTCCGAATGATATTGTTGCTGTTTACAAAAAACAAAAAGTTGCGATAGCCTTTGTGGTAAAGGTGCAGCATCAAACCCGCCATTATCAAAGTCTTGCCGCTTCCTGTTGCCATATTGTAAAGCAGGTGGTAAGGTTTTCTTGGTTTTTCTTCAAAATCTTCTTGGTCTAAATAAATGTATCGCTTAAATGCTTCAATTTGATAAGGTCTTTGTTTGAATTTTAAATTGTCGCTAATCCAATTAGGTATTTCAACCTGTGCTAAGGCTCGTTTAGCAAAAGGATTATCGAATATTTCATATAAAAATGCCATTATTCTTTCTCTTTATTTTTTGGTTTCAATGCTTTAAGTTTCTTGTTGGCTTGTTCAATGCTTGCAATGAACTGTTTTTCTACTTCCGAAAGTTCATCGTCTGATTTTTTCTTATAAATCTCGTATTCGGCAATTGCTTTTCGTTGGGCTAATTCTGCTGAAATTTTTCCTGCATGGGTCAATACATCTTGTCGGCTCATTTTAATAAACCCATCTAATATTTCAATCCAATCTTTCATATACATAGGTTTATGTTGCATTGCATTGATTTCTGCAATATCCAAATAAGCCGAAACCAATCGGTTTAATACGGATAATTCTTCTTCCGTAAGATAGTTTTTGGCTACGCTTACATCTTGTTTGGTAGGTTTCTTTCCTTTAAAATTCGTTAAGCCCATAAATGGCAGTTGAGCATTGGCTCTTTGGTAAATAATTTCGGCTGCCGTATGCCCGTGTGCCGCCCAGTGCAATTTGTTTTGAACGGTTTGAAAAAATTGTTGTGTTATTTCTGCTCGCGGGTCATAGTCAATGCTGGTAGCATAAATTTCTAACACTTTGCGGTAAAAAATTTTTTCCGATGAACGAATATCCCGTATCCGTTCGAGTAACTCTTCAAAGTAGCCACCGCCTTGCTTGAGTAAGTCATCGTTCATTGTGAAACCTTTAATCAGGAACTCTCGCAAACGTTCGGTTGCCCATATCCGAAACTGCGTACCACGAAGCGATTTTACCCGATAACCTACGGAAATAATGACATCTAAATTATAGTGTTTTACTTTGTAGTTTTTACCATCTGCAGCAGTTGTCAAGTATTCCTTGACAACTGAATTTTCATATAGTTCCCCTTCTTCAAAGATATTTTTGATATGAAGACTAATGTTTTGTTTGGTGGTTTGAAACAATTCCACCATATCGGCTTGAGTGAGCCAAACGGTGTTATCCTCCAAGCGGACTTGGATTTTTATCTGACCGTCATCGGATTGGTATAGTAATATTTCACTACTCATGGTTTGGTTTATGCTTCGGATTAAAATAATTTAAGGTATTCGTCAAACACAAATATTCTGTTGCGGTTATATCCCGTAACCTCTTTTAAGATGCCTGCTTTTACAAAATCCATCACCAGGTCGTTAGCGGTTTTAAAGGTAGTTTTTGTCAATTCTTTTACCTGGTTTGTGTTTACAACAGGTTTTTTAAATAAGTAGTAAAGTAAACTGGCTGCTTTATCGGTTCTTCGTCCAAATTGTTGATGTATTCTATAATCCAGATTTGCTTTCAATTCAATTACTTTGGAAAGGGTTTGGGTAGCATTTTCGGCTGTTTCGGCTACTCCTGTCAGAAAGTATTTGAGCCATTGCTTCATATCGTTCTTGGTACGGACAATGGTTAAGTTGTCGTAGTACAGTCCTTTGTTTTTTTCAAAAAATGCCGATAAATACAGTAGGGGCTTTGTTAATATTTTCTGATCCACTAAAAATAACGTAATCAATAAACGACCTATTCGTCCGTTACCATCCAAAAAAGGATGAATGGTTTCGAATTGATAATGAGCAATTCCAATTTTTATCAGGGCAGGTATATGAATATGGGTATTATGCAAAAAATTTTCTAAATCGCCCATCAACTCATTTAAATGGGTATGATGCGGTGGTATAAATACAGCATCGAGTAAACTTGCTCCGCTAATCCAGTTTTGTGAGGTTCTAAACTCTCCGGGTTGCTTGTGTTCACCTCTTACGCTATCTAAAAGTATGCGATGGGTTTGTTTAATTAAACGGGATGAGACAGGCAATTTTTCTAATTCAGCTATAGCATAGTTCAATGCCTTGATATAGTTGTTTACTTCTTTCCAGTCGTCTCTCCGTTCGGGTGATACTTCGTATTCTTCCAATAAGGCCTCATCAATTTTTGTTTGTGTGCCTTCTATACGGCTTGAAACAACGGCTTCTTTGGCTACATGCAATTGTATAAATAAATCAATGTTGGGCACTAATTTGGAATACGAATTTAATTCACCCAACTTTATAGCAGCTCTTTCTAACAATGTAGTCAACGTTTGATCGTTCCAGTTCCATTCATCGTTAATTTTGCTAGGTAAAAAGTACGAGTATCCCGTTGGGTGTTTGATGAATTGACCGGCTATGTAATTCTCAATGCTAATCATTTTGTCGGTTTTGTATTACAAACTAAAATATAAAAATTTATATTATAGTTTCGATGATAAAAACTAAAATATAAAATCCATGTTTTAGTTTTTGCACTATTTTCATAAACGATAAAAATCTTTGGTTATTTTCTTTTCTTCTTCTGTGCATGCAAAATCGGTATCATTAAGCGATGAGAGATTTACATACAATTGGTTTTTGTCTAATATCTCACAGAGCAATTCCTTTTGTTTGGCAAGGTCTAATTGCTTAAACTCTTCAATGCTTTCCTGAAATTTCTGCAAATCTACGCTGTATTTAAAGAAACTTTTAGCTTTCATCTGCTCCCAAATTTGTAATAGTGCTTCGCTATCTTGGGCTTCTTCAATCTGCTCAATAAAAGTTTGGTTGTATTTTTTGAGCTCGAGATAAACAAATGAGCCACCACCTTGCCAATTGACGGATTTTGAGATACCGCCTTGATCATAATCAAGTTTGTAATATTCTCCACCGGGTTCAGAAACCAATTTTAACTCTTGTTGAATTGTTTCTTCTTTTTGCAATGACACTTTTTTGCCAATTACTTTTTTAAGCCTTTCAACGGCAACCGTTTCTATGTAATCCATTTGTTCAATTCCGATATATTGTCGTTGCATTTTATGTGCAGTTGTTGCAGTAGTTCCACTGCCCAAATGATAATCCAAAACAATATCACCCTCAACAGTAGAAATTTGGATAATTCTGTTTAATAATGTTTCTGGTTTGGGAAAGTTGAAAACCTTGTTTCCAAAAAGTTCTCTTAAATGAACAGTGCCTCTTTCAGAGTTTACTTCTTTGTCCCACCAAACAGACCGAGCTAACCTTGAATTGTCTCTATATTTCTCCACAATCATATAGCGACCACTTTCTTGCATTGTTTTGCCGACAATATTTTTATTAAGATTTTCTAGTGCTTTATCTTTTCCCCATCTCCACACAGTCTGTATTCCTTGGGATTTTGCAGGCCAAACTTCAACTAAGCCGTCTTTTGGCTCTAGAGACAATTCAAGAAAACCGTTATCAAGCATCTTATTGGGATTTACATAAAACGGATAACACAAATTTGGTCGGTTTTTATCATTAAAAGCTGTATTTCGGTTTCTTAATTCTCTAATTTCAAATCCCCCAAGTTCGTCTATAAATGGAAATTCTTTTTCATCGTCAACGAGACGGAACATTTCGTAATCAAACTTATTCTTAGCGAAAATATGTATATATTCGTGCATATTTGCAATTCCACCATAATCTCTTCCTCGGGGATTGTTTACAACTGTAATCGTTTCTATAAACTGTTCTTTACCAAATATCTCTTCTAACAGAATTTTTAATGTTGCTTGTTCATTATTGTCACAGTGAACAAAAATTACCCCTGATTTTGAAAGAAGTGATTTTGCAATAGTTAATCTATTTTTCATAAAAGTCAACCAAGTAGAATGGTTGAAGCTATCGTTATATTTAAAACTATCATTCCCTGTATTATAAGGCGGGTCTATATAAATCAGTTTTATTTTCCCTGCAAACTCTTTTTTCAAAGTATGCAATGCTAAAAGGTTGTTGCCTTTGATAATCAGGTTATCGGTTATGGTGTCTTCGGGCAATCCTCGTTTGCGGTTAAGTTCTGCATCACGTTTAAAACCATCAAAGGGGTGTTCTTGTGCAGAGCCTGTCGAGGCATCAATGCGTTTGGCATTGGTCAATACTTTTGGCTCTAAGAGTTGGGTAATCTCATCTTGGGCTAAAATTTCATTGAAGAAAATTTCTTCTCTTTTATCTTCTTCACGGCTTTGTCCACCTTCCAAAATGCAGTCTTTAAATGGCCAAACTAAAGCTACTTCGTTGCGTTGTTTCAGGTATTTGCCGTCAATGGTCAGTCCAACCTTGTTTTTGTATTGGGTGTAGCTGTCGTTCAGGTAATTTTTCTGTTCCAAAAACTGCACAAACAAGTTTTGGTTAAAAACTGTCACTCCGGCAATTTCTTTGAAAAACTTTTCTTTCAGAGTGGGTTCTTGCAATAAAAGCGCAATCAATTCTTCATCAAAATTCTGTGCTTTGTTCAGCACCACCCATTTTTTCAGTTCTCCGTTGTCTGTCACGAAGTTGGGTTCTTTCTTGAGTTGTTGCTCTAATGTTTCGTATAGTTTCATTTATATCAAATCCTTAAATTTTAAGTTTCAAAAATACATTTTTTAATTCGGTAATCTTTCAATTTACCACAATTCTTGTCAA
>Ga0116190_1000521_pt1 | contig 38355 bp, 23 predicted proteins | sample AD_JPNTR4_MetaG_FD_89808 | JGI IMG/M metagenome (GOLD analysis project Ga0116190, IMG submission 89808) | Active sludge microbial communities of municipal wastewater-treating anaerobic digesters from Japan - AD_JPNTR4_MetaG | ecosystem: Engineered > Bioreactor > Anaerobic > Digestate | place...
GAAGGCGACCCCGGCGCTTTCATGGATCGCAGCGTCTTGGAAGCAGATCCTCACGCGGTTCTGGAAGGCATGGTCATCGCCGCCAAGGCCATCGGTTCCCATCAGGGATATATCTACTGCCGCGCCGAGTATCCGCTGGCGATTCACCGCCTGAACATCGCCATCAAACAGGCCAAAGATGCAGGCCTTCTGGGCAAGGACATTCTGGGCACCGGTTTTGATTTCGACCTGGAAATCTATCAGGGTGCCGGAGCTTTCGTCTGCGGCGAAGAAACGGCTCTGATGACCTCAATCGAAGGAAAGCGCGGCATGCCCCGTCCGAGACCGCCCTTCCCCGCCGTCGCCGGTCTGTGGCAGAAACCCAGCATCCTGAACAATGTGGAAACGCTGGCCAACGTCGGCCAGATTATTCTGCGCGGCGCGAAATGGTATTCCTCTGTTGGAACGGAAAAGAGCAAGGGCACGAAAGTTTTCGCGCTCACCGGCGATGTCAACAACGTCGGATTGGTGGAAGTTCCGATGGGTACGACGTTGGGCACCATCGTCTATGACATCGGAGGCGGAATTCCCAAAGGCAAGAAATTCAAAGCCGCGCAATTGGGAGGACCTTCCGGAGGCTGCATTCCCATCCAGCACCTCAACGCCCCCGTCGATTACGAAAAAGTCGTGGAACTCGGCGCCATCATGGGTTCCGGCGGTTTGATCGTCATGAATGAAGACAAATGCGCCGTCGATATGGCAAGATTCTTCATGGATTTCTGCCAGGATGAGTCCTGCGGAAAGTGCACGCCCTGCCGCGAAGGCACCAAGCGCATGCTCGACATTCTGACCAACATTACTCAGGGCAAAGGCAAAGAGGGCGATATTGAACTTCTTGAGGAAATGGCCAGCGTCATCAAAAATGCCGCCCTGTGCGGACTGGGACAAACCGCTCCCAATCCCGTTTTGAGCACCATCCGCTACTTCCGGAAAGAATATGAGGAACATATTCGCGATCATAAATGCCGCGCCGCGGTCTGCTCGGCCCTGTTCAAATCGCCGTGCCAGCATACCTGCCCCATTGAAATGGATATTCCCTCGTACATCGCGCTCATCCGGGCGGAAAGATTCGAGGATGCCTACAAAGTCCTTCTGCAGACCAATCCGTTCCCCTCCATCTGCGGAAGGGTATGCGACCACAAATGTCAGACGAAGTGCCGCCGCGGAAATTTGGATGAACCCATCGCCATCAAATTCCTGAAGCGATTCATCACGGACAACGCACCCCGTCCGAAGATCGAAGCAGTGCCGGTCACACGAAAGGAAAAAATCGCCGTCGTCGGCGCCGGACCCGCGGGTCTGACCGCCGCCAGGGATCTCGCTTTGCGCGGATACAAAGTCACGGTGTTCGAAGAACTGCCCAAACCGGGCGGAATGCTTTACTGGGGCATTCCCGCCTATCGTCTGCCGCGCAACATTCTGGATCGTGAAATTGACGACATCCGCGCCTTGGGCGTGGAAATCAAGCTCAACACCCGCGTGGGCAAAGACATTACATTTGCCAAACTGGAAAAAGAATTTGATTATATTTATCTGGCCACCGGCGCCCATAAGAGCCAGAAGATGGGAGTTCCCGGCGAAGAGCTGAAAAACGTTTTCGGCGGCGTGGAATTCTTGAGGGATTTCAACGCCAACGAAGAAAAATGGCTCAGCGGCAAGAATTCTTTGGGCAAAAAAGTCGTCGTCATCGGCGGCGGCAATTCAGCCATTGACGCCGCCCGCGTCGCCCTGAGGCTCGGTGCTGATGTCACCATCCTCTATCGTCGTCTCAAACAAGATATGCCCGCCGCGGAAGAAGAGATCAAAGCCGCAGAAGAAGAAGGCATCAAGATTGATCTTTTGGTCGCTCCTCTGAAAATTGAAGGCAAAAAAGGAAAGGTTTCTTCCATTACCTGCCAGCGCATGAAACTGGGCGATTTCGATTCCAGCGGGCGCAAGAGACCGGTCCCCATCAAGGGCTCTGAATTCACCATGGAAGTTGATGCGGTCATTGCTGCCATCGGCCAGGTTCCCGATATGAGCTTCATGGATGCCAAGAAAGGCGTTGGCATCAATAAATGGGATTGCTTCGAAGTCGGCAAGGTCTACAAATCGGGAACGTCCAATCCACGTTACTTCGCCGGCGGGGATGCGGTAACGGGTCCCGACACCGTCATCGGCGCCATCGCCGCGGGCCACCAAGCCGCCGACGACATTGACGCGGCCATTCGCAAGGCCAACGGTGAGCGTCCATACGAGAAACCTGCGTTGGAAAAGATTGATATTCCGCTCATCATCGATGAGGAAACGGTCGAGGCGCCCCAGACGACCATGCCGGAACTTCATCACGAAACCCGCAAGGTCAATTTCGCTGAAGTGGAACTGGGATTCAGCCGCCAAGACGCCATCAAGGAAGCCTGTCGTTGCCTGCGCTGTGATGCTTCGGTTTAATTTTTGAAGAGAAGGAGATAAAAATATGTCAAAAGTCAAATTGACCATTGATAATCGGCCGGTTGAAGTAGAAGCCGGCATGACTATTCTCGAAGCGGCGCGAACCGCCGGAATAAAAATCCCCACCCTGTGCGCATGGCCAGAAATCCATCACACGCCGGGTGCCTGCCGAGTTTGCATGACGGAAGTGGAAGGTCAACGCAGCTTAATCGCCGCCTGCGTTTTCCCGGTTTCCGAAGGCATGGTGATTCACACGAACACGGAAAAAGTGCGTCAAGCCAGAAAAATGGTCGTTGAGCTTCTTCTGGCGGATCATCCGCAGGAATGCAATTTCTGCGTGCGCAACGGAAGCTGCGAACTGCAAAAAGTCGCCGAATTCGTTGGATTAAAGGAGGTTCGTTTTGAACAGACGCAATTCCCCAAGGAAGGCATGATCGACCGCTCCAGTCCTTCGGTCGTGAGGGACAGCCGTAAATGCATCGAGTGTCATCGCTGCGTTACGGTATGCGAACAAGTCCAGACTGTCAGTGTGCTCACGCCAGCGAACCGCGGCAGCAAGGTGAAGGTTGTTCCCGCATTTGATCTGCCGCTTTTGGAGTCCAACTGCGTGGCCTGCGGGCAGTGTATCCTGGCTTGTCCCGTCGGAGCTCTATACGAAAAAGATGATGTTGACGAAGTCTGGAAAGCCCTGCAGGATCCGGCCAAACATGTCATCGTTCAGGAAGCTCCGGCGATTCGCGCCGCCCTGGGCGAAGAATTCGGCATGCCTCCCGGTTCTCTCGTGACGGGGAAGATGATCGCCGCCTTGCGCAGACTCGGATTCGACAAAGTCTTTGACACGAATTTCACGGCGGATCTCACCATCATCGAAGAAGGCAACGAATTGCTCAAAAGGGTGAAAACCGGGGGAACCCTTCCGATGATCACCTCCTGCAGTCCCGGATGGATCAAATTCTGCGAGCATTTCTATCCGGATCTTCTGCCGCATCTCTCCACGTGCAAGTCGCCGCAACAGATGTTCGGCGCTCTGGCTAAAACCTATTACGCGAAAATATCGGGCATCGACCCGAAAGATATTGTTTCGGTCTCCATCATGCCCTGCACCGCCAAGAAATTCGAGGCCCAGCGGCCCGAAATGAATAGCAGCGGATTCCGCGATGTAGATTACGTTCTCACCACACGTGAACTGGGACGGATGATCAAGGAAGCCGGCATAGATTTCGAAAACCTTCCCGAGGAAGATTATGACGCTCCGATGGGCGAGTACACGGGTGCCGGAACGATCTTCGGCGCTACAGGGGGCGTCATGGAGGCGGCATTGAGAACCGTTTACGCAGTCGTCACCGGCGCAAATCTGCCCAGTTTGGACATTACACCGGTCCGAGGCTTAGAAGGCGTCAAGGAAGCCACCGTAAAGGTTGGTCCGCTCGGCGACGTCAAAGTAGCTGTCGCGCACGGTCTGGGCAACGCCCGCAAGCTAATGGATAAAATACGTGAAGGGAAAGCCGACTATGTATTTATTGAAGTTATGTGCTGCCCGGGCGGATGTGTCTCCGGCGGCGGTGAACCAATCCCGACCAATAACGACATCCGCATCAAGCGTTCTTCGGCTCTTTACCAGGATGACGGAAAAGTCCAGAAAAAACGGCAGTCTCACGAAAACGAATCTGTCCAGAAGCTTTATAAAAACTTCCTCAAGGAACCTCTGGGACACAAGTCGCATGAACTGTTACACACCAAATACACTCCCAGAGGAACGGAACTGCCGCATAGAAAAGATGAGTAATTTAGTGAACATGTGAGACAGGTATCGAGAGGTTTGCCCGATTATCTCAGGCAAACCTCTTTTTTTTAACTCAGACTGAAAACCATGTTACAGAAAAGAATAGAAAAAGATTTCTTGGGGGAAATGGAAATCCCCGCGGATGTTTACTGGGGAATCCACACGCAGCGAGCTTTAGATAATTTCCCAATCAGCGGACTGCGCGTTCACTCGTCTCTTATCCGGGCTATGGCTCTGGTCAAAAAAGCGTGCGCTCAGGCCAACGCCGAAACCGGAAGCCTGGCCTCAAAAAAAGCTCAGGCCATCATTCATGCCTGCGAAGAAATCGCTTCCGGAGCCCTTGCCGACCAGTTCCCGCTGGATGCCTTCCAGGGTGGCGCCGGCACCTCCACAAATATGAATGTCAATGAAGTTATCGCCAACCGCGCAATCGAGCTTCTAGGGGGTGCCAAAGGTGATTATACAATCATTCATCCCCTGGAGGATGTCAATCTTCACCAGTCGACCAACGACGTTTTTCCGACCGCATTGAAAGTGGCGGCGATTTTTCTTCTGCGCGATTTGTCCCAAGCCATTGCAAAGCTTCAAGGCGCTTTTCAGATGAAAGAAAAAGATTTTTCCGCCATCGTCAAAATCGGCCGGACGGAATGGCAGGAAGCCGTTCCGATCACGCTGGGAACCGAGTTTTCCGCGTTTGCCGAAGCGATCGCCCGCGACCGCTGGCGTACCTTTAAATGCGAGGAACGCCTGCGCGTCGTCAACATCGGCGGCACGGCTGTCGGCACCGGAATCGCCGCGCCGCGCGACTATATTTTTCTTGTGATTGAAAAACTCCGGGAGGCAACCGGCCTGGGGCTTTCACGCGGAGAAAACATTTTGAGCGAAACCGCCAATGCCGATGCCTTTGTGGAAGTTTCCGGCATACTCAAATCGCACGCCGCCAATTTGATTAAAATCGCCGGCGATCTTCGCTTCATGAACTTTCTCGGCGAGATCCGGCTGCCACAATTGCAGGCCGGCTCCTCCATCATGCCGGGCAAGGTCAATCCGGTGATGGCCGAGGCGGCCATCCAGTGCGGAATGAAAGTCATGGCCAACGACACGGTTGTGGCCGATGCGGCTTCCCGCGGAACTTTTCAGATCAACGAATTTCTGCCGCTTCTGGCCCAGGCGTTTCTGGAATCGCTGCATATGCTCATCCGGATCAACATTCTGCTGGAGGAACACATCCGGGGCATTGAAGCCGATTCGGGAAAATGCGAAGAGTTTTTCAATCAAAGCCGGATGATTGTAACCGCACTTCTTCCGGCCGTCGGTTACGACAGGGCCTTGCAACTGCTGACGGAATTTTCCGCGGGCAATGAAAAAAACGTGCGGCTATTTTTGGAAGAAAAACTCGGTAAGGACATTGTCCATAAATATCTTTCTCCATCCGCCCTAACCGCTCTGGGATACAGGAAAAATGGATAACACACCGAAAGCCAACCGCCTGCATATTGCGCTTCTGGGCCGAACAAACGTCGGCAAATCCAGCTTGCTCAATCTGATGCTGGGTCAAGATATCGCCATTACGTCCCCGATTGCTGGCACGACAACGGATGTCGTGGAAAAAGCCATGGAACTTCTGCCGCTTGGGCCTGTCTTATTCCTGGATACGGCCGGCCTCGATGATGCCTCGGCCCTTTCCGGAGCGCGTCTGGACAAAACGGCAAAAGTCTTTGACCGCACTGATATTGTTATTCTGGTAACCGAAGCGGACTCGTGGACGGACTATGAAGAATCGGTTCTTTCCGAATCCCAAAAACGCAAAATACCGGTAATCACCGTCATCAATAAAACGGATCTGCGCAGCCCGTCCGCCGATTACCTGACATTTTTAGAGATGAAAACAGGGAAAGTCCTGACAGTTTCCTGCAGTGATCCGACTTATCGAGAACATTATCTGAAAATATTGAAACAAAGACTAATGGACGTGGCACCCAAGGACGTTATCACCTCGCCGCCACTTATCGGAGATTTGCTGCCGCCGGGGGGTCTCGCCGTCTTGGTTGTGCCTATCGACCTGCAGGCACCGAAAGGCAGACTGATTCTGCCTCAAGTCCAGACCATCCGTGACATCTTGGACAATGACGCCCAGGCGCTGGTGGTCAAAGAAAGGGAACTTGCCGTCGCGCTCGCCAATCTCAAGACGCCGCCATCCTTGGTCGTAACGGATTCGCAGGCGATCTTAAAAGTCACGGCTGACGTGCCCTCAAGCATCCCTGTCACGACATTTTCCATTCTATTTGCGCGACAAAAATCAGACCTTGCCGTCATGGCGGCCGGTGCGGCGGCGATAGCCCGCCTCAAACCCGGCGATCGCGTGCTGATCGCGGAAGCTTGCTCACACCACGCCCTCGAGGACGACATCGGCCGCGTGAAAATCCCCCGGTGGTTGCGTCAATACGTCGGCGGCGATCTGGAAATTGATGTTTCCTCCGGACGGGATTATCCCGACAATATGAATCAATACCAATTGGTGATTCATTGCGGCGGATGTATGATAAACCGTCGTGAAATGCTCAGCCGGCTCCGCAGAGCGCAGGAAGCCGGCGTCCCCATCACCAACTATGGAGTAGCCATCTCTTTTCTGCAGGGAGTCATCAGAAGAAGTCTTGCGCCTTTCCCTTCGGCGCTGAACGCTTTTGAAAAAGAATCCGCCAAGTTACCGGATAATTTCTATTGACAAGCACCGCTCACATAAGTTAAAAGTGCTTAGTAGTGGAATGACTGAAGTGGTTGAAAATTAAATATTGACCTGAAAGCGAGGAAAAGTTTCTGACCTTAAGGGGAATGAATCAAAGAAAGAGGTTTGATGTTCCCCCCATCAAGCCTTTTTTTATAAGTTTCAAACCAGCAGGAACTCTTTGTTTTTTGTTCAACGCGTCAACCTCCCCCGTGAGACCCTTTAAACGAACTTGTGGGTTCAGCGATTTTTTCCTCGTTTACCAGGCTAATAAAAAAAGCTTTGAAAGGACTGTTGATATTATGGATAAACGTATCGGCACAATAACCATTATCGTCACCAACAGAACCAATCAGGCACAAAAAATCAACAAGATTCTATGTGACTTCGGCGACATGATCATCGGACGCATGGGATTGCCGTATCCTCCCGGCAATCTGCATGTCATCTCTCTGATTGTCCATGCGACAACGGACCAAATCGGAGCGCTGACGGGAAAACTCGGTACGCTGCCCGGTGTTTCAGTTAAATCTTCGCTGACCAAAATCTGATGAACGGAAAGGAAACGACCTCATGAGGGAATATAAAGATTTCATAGATGACAACCGAATTGTAACGCTGCTCGCGCAGGCGGAGAATCCCGATCCGCTTCGCGTCCGTGAAATTATCGAAAAAGCTTATGAACTCAAAGGCCTCACACCTCAAGAAGCCGCGGTGCTTCTTCAAACGGATGACGACGAACTTATCGGAGCAATTTTTCAGGCGGCTCATCGCATCAAGCAAGACATCTATGGCAACCGTTTAGTTATTTTCGCGCCGCTGTATATCGCCAATCATTGCTCCAACAACTGTTTGTATTGCGGTTTCCGCCGTGACAATAAGGAACTCAAACGCGTCGCCTTGACGTTTGAACAAATCAGAAAAGAAGTAGAGGTTCTCGAGCGAGAAGGACACAAACGCCTTTTGATGCTCTGCGGCGAACACCCGACACGTTCATCTCTGGATTATTTTATTGAGGCGATTGAAACGGCATATTCCGTGAAAACGGAAAAAGGCGGGGAAATCAGGCGAATCAACGTGGAAATTGCACCGCTGGAAGTTGAGGAATACAAAAAACTGAAGCAGACGCGCATTGGCACCGTTGTTTTGTTTCAGGAAACTTATCATCACGAAACCTATAAAATTATGCATCCGTCTGGCCCAAAGGCAGACTATGTCCGGCGGCTCACCGCCATGCACCGAGCCCAGGAAGCGGGCATTGACGATGTCGGCATCGGCGCATTATTCGGTCTCTACGATTACAAATTTGAAGTATTAGGTTTGCTTTTGCATGCGCTGCAGCTGGAAAAAGACTGCGGCGTGGGCCCTCACACCATTTCAATTCCCCGACTGGAACCGGCCCTCAATGCTCCGGCTGCCATAAAACCGCCCCGTCCGGTCAGCGACCGTGATTTTAAAAAGCTCGTGGCTATTATTCGCATGGCGGTTCCCTACACGGGAATGATTCTCTCAACACGGGAAGCCCCCGCCCTGCGGGACGAAGTTTTCGCTCTGGGCATTTCCCAAATTAGCGCCGGATCAAGAACCAACCCCGGCGGCTATCAGGATAACTCCAGTGACGCTTTCCGCGCCGCACAGTTCAACCTGGGAGACACGCGCACCCTTGACGAGGTGATCCTGGACATCACTCAACGCGGTCATATCCCCAGTTTCTGCACGGCTTGTTACCGATTAGGGCGCACCGGCAAGGATTTCATGGATCTGGCAAAACCGGGATTAATCCAAAAATTCTGTCAAACAAACGCGCTTCTAACGTTCAAAGAATACCTCTTGGATTACGCCAGTCTGGAAACTCGCAGGCAGGGAGAGAAGTTAATCCAGAAAATGCTTGCAGAATCATACAAAACCAGAAGAAAAAAACTGGTGGAGGAAAAACTGCAGAAAATTGAAGCGGGTTCAAGAGATGTCTATATCTGACAAAGTCGAAAAATTGCTGCTTCGGGCAGAAATCGGCAAGGCGCTTACCCGAGAAGAAATTGCCGATCTTCTAAGGATGCCTCCTGCTTGGGCTTTTGAACTTTTCGCCGCGGCGGACCGCGTCAGGAAAAATGAAGTCGGTGACGCCGTCTTTCTACGCGGTATTGTAGAATTTTCCAATTACTGCACGCGCGACTGTTTGTATTGCGGCCTGCGTAAAAGCAATCATGCCATCACCCGTTATCGTATGTCAAATGATGAAATACTGCATCGTGCCGAATATATTCGAAAAACAGGAATTTCTACTGTGGTTCTTCAATCCGGTGAAGATCCTTTTTATTCATCGGATAAAGTTTGCCGACTCATCGAAAAAATCAGGAAAGAAACAAAATTGGTTGTCACGTTATCCATTGGTGAGCGGCCTCTTGAAGATTTTAAAGCTTTTTATCAGGCCGGCGCGGAACGGTACCTTCTGAAACACGAGACAGCGTCGCGCGCTTTATATGAATATCTGCGACCCGGTTGTCTTCTGAAATCCCGCGTTTCGTGTCTGCAATTTATAAAACAACTGGGGTTCGAAACCGGAACGGGGAACATGGTCGGACTTCCCGGTCAAACATTTGAAACTCTCGCCGATGACCTGTTGCTGATGAAATCACTCAATGCTGACATGCTGGGCATCGGACCTTTCATTCCCCATCCCAATACACCGCTTGCCGGCATGGAAAATGACGGTATAGACTTAACAATCCGTGTTCTGGCTATGGCCCGGCTGCTGACACGCAACACAAACATACCGGCCACCACCGCTTTGGCAACCCTTCATCCTCAAGGAAGGATTTTCGCCCTTCAGGCAGGCGCCAATGTCGTTATGCCGGATTTTACCCCTGAACCCTATCGGTATTATTATAATATTTACCCGGGCAAAGAAAAAATTCAAAGCCCGGAAATCATGGTAAGGGAAATGACGGAAGAGCTATACAAAATTGGAAGATACATTGATTTTTCGGCCGGAACGAACCTTAATCTGGATCATCGAAAAATCCTGCATTAGTTTATATAATTTTTTCGAGTTTTTAAAACCTTCCCAAAGGGGAAAAATTTTTTTATCAAGAGAAACAAAAAATTTCCTGCAACTATTTGAAATAAAATGTTTTTGAAAAATCAAAAAATCCTTCAAAAACACAGAATATATTTGACAATTCCTGTCATAAAAGATATAAGCCCATCCGAATCATTGACCGATAGTTTCAATCGTCGGTTAGAATTAGATAAATTATGTTTTGTCTGTTCTTTAGCACGCTGGTAATAGACTATTATTAGAATTCAAGGAGAAAAATCATGTCTACTCTGTCCGTTACTATTGATAACCGAAAAATTGAAGCCAAACCGGGGCAGACTATTTTGGAAGTCGCGCGGGAAAACGGTATTTTCATCCCGACGCTGTGCCATTATCAGAAAACCACCAATGTGGGTGCCTGCCGCGTCTGCGTCGTGGAACAGGAAGGTGCCCGGTCGCTGGTCGCGGCCTGCTGTATGCCGGTGTCTCCCAACATGGTCATTCGAACCGACACCCCGGCGGTGCGCGCCGCGCAGAAAATGATTGTCGAGCTGCTGTGGTCGTCCGGCGACCATAACTGCCTGACCTGCGCCCAAAACGGCCAGTGCGAATTGCAGGATCTTGTTTACTGGCTGCAGATCGAAAAACCGCGCTTCGAGATCGAGCCTCCGGCTTATGAATTGGACAACTCCAACACCATGATTTTGCGCGACCTCAACAAATGCGTTTTGTGCGGCCGTTGCGTCCGCGCCTGCAACGAAATCCAGGTCAACGAAGTGCTGGACTTTTCCATGCGCGGCTCGAAAGCCAAAGTCGGCCCGGCTTTCGATGAGGACTACATCAATTCCTCCTGCGTGTTCTGCGGCGAATGCGTTCAGGCCTGCCCCACGGGAGCGCTCACTTTCAAACAGGCCAAGTATGCCGGCCGTCCCTGGGAGCTCGCCAAAGTGCGCACGACCTGCGCCTACTGCGGCGTCGGCTGCCAGATGGACCTCTACGTCAAGGACAACAAAATCGTCAAGGTCATGGGCGCCTCGGACCGGGTGACCCCCAATCAGGGCAGCCTCTGCGTCAAGGGACGATTCGGGATGGATTTTGTTTCCCACCCCAGCCGCCTGACCAAGCCCCTGATCCGCAAAAACGGCGAGCTGGAAGAGGCCTCTTGGGATGAAGCCTTTGATTTCATAGCCAAAAAACTTTCCGCCATCAAGGAGAAAAGCGGCCCGGACAGCATCGCGGGACTGTCTTCCGCCCGGGTGACCAACGAGGAGAATTATCTGTTCCAGAAATTCATGCGCGCGGTCATCGGCACCAACAATGTCGATCACTGCGCCAGGCTTTGACACTCCGTCACGGTGGCCGGTCTGGCCGCCACGTTCGGCAGCGGAGCGATGACCAATTCCATTGACGAAATCGAATTCACGGATTTGATCCTGGCGACGGGAACCAACACGACTGAAAATCACCCCGTCATCGGAACGAAAGTCAAGCGGGCGGTAAGACAAAACGGCGCAAAACTCATTGTGATAGATCCGCGGGAGATTGACCTGGTCAAATACGCGGATATCTGGCTGCGGCAGAATCCAGGCACCGATGTCGCCGTTTTCAACGGCATGATGAACGTGATCATTGCCGAAAATCTCTATGATCAAGCCTACGTTGCGGAAAGAACGGAAGCGTTCGAGGCTCTCAAGTCGGTTGTTGCCAAATACACGCCGGCTTACGTCGAAAAGATTTCCGGCGTTCCCGCCGATGACCTCATTAAAGCGGCACGGATGTATGCGGGAGCCAAACGCGCGAGTATTCTTTACGCGATGGGCATCACGCAACACATTACCGGAACGGATAACGTTAAAAGTATTGCCAACCTTTCCATGCTTTGCGGTAATGTGGGCATTGAAGGCGGCGGTGTCAATCCGTTAAGAGGACAAAACAACGTTCAGGGTGCCTGCGACATGGGCGGCCTGCCCAATGTCTTCCCCGCTTATCAGCAGGTTGCCAATGATGAGAGCCGCAAAAAATTCGAGGACTCCTGGGGCATCAAGCTCTCTCCCAAGCCCGGCCTGACTCTAATGGAAATGATGGCCGCGGCCGGAAAAGGAACGGTCAAGGCGCTCTACATCATGGGGGAAAATCCGCTGCTTTCCGATCCCGATCTGAAGCATGTGGAAAAGGAATTGAAAAAACTGGAATTGCTCGTGGTTCAGGACATTTTCCTCACCGAAACGGCGCAACTGGCTCATGTCGTTTTGCCTGGAGCCAGCTTTGCCGAAAAAGACGGAACTTTCACCAACACGGAGCGGCGCGTCCAGCGCGTGCGCAAAGCGCTCAATCCCCCGGGAGAAGCGAAAGCCGATTGGGAAATCATCGCCGGCCTCTCAGAAAAAATGGGTTATCCGATGAATTATGCGTCGCCGGAAGAGATTTTCAAGGAAATCAGCAAGGTGACCCCCAGTTACGCGGGAATCAGTTACAAGCGGCTGGAAAAACATGGTCTGCAGTGGCCCTGCCCCACGGCCGATCATCCCGGCACGAAGTACCTGCACAAAGACAGGTTCTCACGGGGCTTGGGGCTTTTCACCGCCATCGAATACATTCCGCCCGATGAATTGCCGGACAAGGAATACCCCTTCCTGCTCACAACCGGCCGCGTTCTCTATCATTATCACACGGGAACCATGACTACGCTTTCCCAGGGACTCACCGAACGGTATCCAGAAAGTCTGGTGGAAATCAATCCCGCCGACGCGAAGAAATTGGGCATCAAGAATAGTCAGATGGTCAAATTAACCTCGAGACGCGGAACGGTCAGCGCCAAAGCCGTTTTGACCGAAAAGAGCGCGCCGGGAACGGTTTTCATGAACTTTCATTTCCGGGACGCCGCGGTCAATTGCTTGACCAATCCGGCTCTTGATCCGGTAGGCAAAATTCCTGAATTTAAGGTCTGCGCCGTCAAAGTGGAGGCAGCTTAAATTATATTAAGAAGATCAGATTACAGAATAAAAGGAGAGAGGGTAACTTATGGCAAACGAAAATTTGGAAAGCAAACGTTGGTGGATTGCCTTGGCCGCTGTGATTATTCAGCTGTGTCTCGGCACGGTGTACGCATGGTCCGTGTTCAAGATTCCTTTGATGAAGATGCACGGATGGGACGGCAAAACCGTCCAGTTGACCTTCATGATTCTGATGGGAATCATCGGGTGCGCCGCCGCTTTCGGCGGAACGCTTGTGGATAAAAAAGGTCCCCGCATTGTGGCGACAATCGGCGGCATTCTTTTCGGCATCGGCACGCTGATCGCGGGATACGCGGACCAGGTCGGCAACATTTATCTGCTCTACCTGGGCTTCGGCGTCATCGCCGCTCTGGGCAACGGCTTTGGTTATGTGACTCCCATTGCCACGCTGATTCGCTGGTTCCCGGACAAACGCGGTCTGGTGACGGGGTTGGCCGTCATGGGGTTCGGCGCGGGTGCTTTCTTCATGGGCAAAATCGCTCCGGCCATGATCAAGTCCTTCCAGCAGATTGATCCCGCCGGCACGATGCTCGCGTCCGGCGTCTCCACGACCTGGTACATCTGGGGCGTTATTTTCCTGGTGCTCGTCACCGGTTCCGCCCAGCTGTTCAAAAATCCTCCCGCGGGATGGCTGCCCAAAGGATTCACCCCTCCCGCAACGACGGTTTCGGCGGCAAATTCCTTTACCTTCGGCGAAGCGGTGAAAACACCCCAGTGGTGGATGCTGTGGTCGATGCTGTGCCTGAACGTTTCCGCGGGCTTGGGCCTGATTTCCCAGCATTCCCCCCTGGCGCAGGATATTTATAAAAAGACATACGGACTGACCGGTGAGCTGACCCCCGAACAGGTGGCTGTGGTTGCCGCAGCCGGCGGCGCGGTGGTCGCCTACGCGGCCATTTTCAACGGTCTGGGAAGACTTTTCTGGGCGAAAATCTCCGACAATATCGGACGCAAAATGGTTTTCATCATCATGTTTGCGACGCAGGCCGTTTTGTATGTTCTGGTTGCAAAAGGATACGTTGCAAGCTATTACCTTTTCATGATAGCCTCATGTTATCTGCTGGCCTGTTACGGCGGCGGATTCGCGACGATGCCCGCTTTTGCCGCGGACGCCTTCGGTCCCGCTTACATCGGCAAGGTCTACGGCTTCATGCTGACCGCGTGGAGCACGGCCGGCATTATCGGCCCCTATGTGTTTGAAGCCTTCAAGCCGCAGGCGCTGATGATCGCCGCCGGTTTGTTGACGGTCGGATTTGTCATCGCGCTAATCTACAAACCGCCCAAGGGCAAAAAAGCGTAAAAATACTTTTTTCATTTTTTATATAAAAAGCCCCTTCGGTTTGCCCCCCGAGGGGGCTTTTTGCATTTTTAGTATCCAATCCCTCTTAAATTGATAAACAATATCTTTTCATATATATGTATATAAAGTCGATTTTCTGTTTGTTCAACCGCAACTTTTTGGTGCGCGCATGATGAAAAGAAAGAGACTTGCACAAAAAACACTCGCTTTTCTGATATTCTTTTCTCTATATCCCTCCAGTTCCCTTGCCGATCATGACACGGCGCTGCGTACCGATCTGAACTTTCAATACAAAATCAGCGATCAGTTCAAAATCGTATCCTACATATTTCTGCAGGCTGACCGGGATATGTCCAATTATGACTATCTGGAATGGGGCGCGGGACTTCAATACCAGACGATATGGTCCTGGCTTTCCTTTTTGCTCTATTACCAGCAGGGATATTCCAAAATCGAACAGGACGACTGGCGGCTGGAACAAAAACCCAGCATCAATATCAACACCTCCGCTACGTTTCACCCGATCAGGATATCCAACCAGATTCGTTATGAATACAGATTCACACCCGACTGGAATGACTACAGAATCAAAAATTATCTGGAGATTTCCTGCCTTCATGATTTCTTTCAGCCGTTGGTCGGATGGGAACTTTTCTACGAAAACCGCGACAAAGCGGTCATGCTCCACCGAATCAAGTTTGGTTTTTCCAAAAATATCGATAAGCATCTATCGTGGGGGGCCTACTATCGCATCGACTATGCTAACGTCGATCATGGGTGGGATTTCAGGAGGCAGTTGATCGGGCTTCAATTGACGGCGAGGTACTGACGTGGGTCAAATATTTTTCAACCCGCTGAAATATTCAAAACCGTTGTTTCGCCCTCTCCTTTTTGGCCTTCTGACCGTTTGCTTGTTGTATTTTGGCTGCCTGGTTTCGCCTTCTCAAGCCGAAGACAAAGTCATCCGGGTCGGCATTTACAACAATGCGCCGAAAATTTTCATGACCGAGAAAGGCCGACCGGACGGCATCTTCATTGACATTCTGGAATACATCGCCGAAAAGGAAGGATGGAAACTGGAATACGTATTCGGCACCTGGGCGGAAGGGCTGGACCGCCTGCAGATGGGAAGCATTGATCTGATGCCTGATGTGGCCTTTACCGAACAGCGGAACAAAGTATTTTCCTTCCATAAAATACCCGTCCTGTCGTCATGGTACCAAGTGTATGCGCCCCGAAACAGCGACATCAGCTCCATCTTTGATTTGAACGGCAAAAAAATCCTGGTTCTTGACGGTTCGGTACAGCAGGAATCGTTTGCCACGCTCTGCAAGGGATTCGGGTTGAAAGTGGATCTGAAAGCCGTTCCCGACTACGACACCATGTTCAAAGAAGTTTCCTCGGGCAGAGCGGATGCCGCCGTAACCAACCGATTTTACGGCATCCTGCATGGCAAGCGATACGGACTTAAGGACACGGCTGTGGTTTTTGAACCGTCGGATTTGTTTTTCGCGACGGCCAAAAACAAAAACCTGGACAAACTCGACATCATTGACCGATACCTTGCGGAAATGAAGGGCAATCAGCAGTCCGTTTACTTCACTTCCCTGAAAAAATGGACAACCGAAGAAATCAGACTGAAGGTGCCTTTCTGGCTCAAAGCCGCCATCGGGTTTCTCTGTCTGGTTCTGCTGATGGTTCTCGTCGGAAACTTTATTCTCAAGAGGCAGGTCGACGCCAGAACATCCGAATTAAGAAAACTCAATCAGGACATGGAGCAAATCATCAAGGAACGAACCGCCGCGCTGGTCGAGGCGATGGAAAAAGCCCAAGCCGCCGACCGGCTCAAATCCGCATTTCTGGCCACCATGTCCCATGAACTCCGCACACCGCTAAACTCCATCATCGGATTCACGAGAATGCTCCTGCAGGGGCTGGCCGGCCCCATCAACCGGGAGCAGGAAAAACAGCTGGGAATGGTTCGCAGCAGCGCCAGGCATCTTCTGGAGCTCATCAATGATATTCTGGATATTTCCAAAATCGAAGCCCAGCAGCTTTCGCTGATGTCGGAGAAGTTCAACCTGCGCGAATCCATCGAAAAAACCGTCCAGACCGTTTTGCCGATGGCCGATAAAAAAAATCTGCGTCTCACCTGCCGCATCGAAGACGACATCAACGAATTTCTGGGCGATCGGCGACGGGTGGAGCAAATCATGCTCAATCTGCTCACCAATGCCGTCAAGTTTTCCGAAAAAGGATCCATTCATCTCCATTGCCGAAAAGAACAAGGCCACCTTGTCCTCTCGGTCGCAGACACGGGCATCGGCATCCCTCCGGATCAAATCGGCGTTATTTTTGAAGCCTTCCGTCAGATTGATACGGGCATCACCGGAACACAAGAGGGGACGGGCCTGGGACTGAATATTACCAAAAAACTGGTGGAAATGATGGGCGGCTCCATCGACGTCCAAAGCACAATCGGCGCGGGAAGCACCTTTACCGTCAAACTTCCGCTAAAAACAGGAGAAGCAGCATGAACCCCTTGGTGTTGTTGATTGAAGACAACGAACAAAATATCTATTTGATGCGCTTTTTACTGGAAAAAAACGGCTTTGCCGTGGTCGAGGCCAGAGACGGCTTCGAAGGCATAGAGCTTGCCAAAAAGATGAAGCCTCGGTTGATTCTTCTGGATATTCAACTGCCTCGGATGGACGGCTACGCCGTGGCCAGAGCGCTGAAAAAATCCGAAGACGTCCGCAACATTCCCATTGTGGCCGTTACATCCTACGCCATGGTTGGCGACCGAGAAAAGGTTCTGGAGGCCGGCGCCGACGGCTACCTGGAAAAGCCGATTGACCCGGACAATTTTGTTGAAACCATAAAAAAGTTTTTGTAAATTTAAGCAAAGTAACAATATTTTAGCAAAGGGGCGAAATTCATGCCAAAAATCATTGTTGCTGATGACGACCAACAAAGCAGGATTTATCTGGAGGATCTTTTCAAATCCCAGAACTTCGATGTAACGGGCGTTGTCAACGGCGCTTTGGCGCTGGAGGCCGCCAGAAAAAACCCTCCCGATATCATCATTTCCGATATTCTCATGCCGGTCATGGACGGCTTCATGCTGTGCCGCGAATGGAAAAAAGACGAAACGCTCAAAAACATTCCTTTCGTTTTCTACACGGCGACTTATACGGATTCTCAGGATGAGAAGCTGGCCATGGATATCGGCGCCGATTTATTCCTCATCAAGCCCTGCGAACCGGATGTCATCTTGAAAAAAATCCGGGATCTTCTCGCACAGCGCGAAGCGGAGAAAAACCGACTAGCCGCCGAGAATAAGGCGTCTGAAGAAAAATTCATTCTAGAGAGGTACAACATCTCTCTTTTCCGCAAGTTGGAGAGCAAGGTACACGATCTCGAAGCGGCCAACCTGCGTATTCAGGAAAGCGAGGCAAAATACCGCTCCATCTTTCTGAACTCCCTCTCCGGCATCTTCCACATATCCAAAGACGGCAAGATCATCAACGCCAACCCCTCTCTTTATCTGATGCTGGGCTATAACTCGTTTGAAGATTTCATTTATTCCATAGAGGACATCGGCAAACAGCTCTACGTCAATCCCGAAGAACACAAGCAACTCGTGAATATTCTAAGACAGCATGATTACGTGAAAAATTATCTGACGCGGCTGTACAAAAAAAACAAAGAGATCATCTGGATCAAAGCCAATGTATGGACCATCCGGGATTCAAACCGTCAGGTCCTGTATTACGAAGGCACCGTGGAAAACATCACCGACACCGTGCTGAAGGAACAGTCGTTAAAGGAAAACGCGGAAAAATTGAAAAATGCCATGCTGGGCGCCATCAGCGTCGTGGCTTCCATGGTTGAACAACGGGATCCCTATACCGCCGGCCATCAATACCGAGTGGCCGATTTGTCCAGCCATATCGCCAGAGCCCTGGATTTTTCGGAACAACAGATCGAAGGCTTGCGGATTGCCGGCATGGTGCACGATGTGGGAAAGGTCTGCATCCCCTCAGAAATTCTCAGCAAACCCACCCGATTATCGCCTCTGGAGAAAAAGCTCGTTGAGGCGCACTGTCAGGTCGGTTACAATATTCTCAAGAAAATTGACTTCCCCTGGCCGGTATTGGACGCGGTGCTTCAGCATCACGAAAGAATCGACGGCTCCGGATACCCCTCGAAACTGAAGGATTCAGAGATTCGTCTGGAGGCGCGCATTATCGCCGTAGCAGATGTTATGGAAGCCATGTCATCGCACAGACCTTACCGCCCGTCGCTGGGCGTGGACAAAGCCCTGGAAGAAATCGAAAACCACAAGGGAATTCTCTTTGACAAAGAGGTCGTGGAGACCTGCGTCAAGCTGTTTCGCAACCAAAACTACGCGTTCATTCCAACCGAAAAGTTTTTCTGATTTACGGACTCTTTTGGGTCAAATGCTTACGGACGGAAAATCGCGTGGAGTTCCGTCAGAAGATCCGGCGAAATCCGCTCAAAATAAATTCCATTTTCTTCAGGAGCATCGGTGCCGATTCCGCGCAGAAAAATATAATAAACGCCGCCGAAATGCCTTTCATAATCATAATGCCTCACCCTCGTCCGAAGATATTGGTCAAGCGCCACGGTGTAAATCAGATACTGAAGAACGTAAGAAGACCGCCTCATGTAATCCCGAATGATTTTCGGGGAATAGTCTTCATACTGACCGCCAAGATAATTGGATTTCCAGTCCAGCAGATAAAAACGGTTTTCATATTCGAAAACCAGGTCAATGAACCCTTTAAAATATCCGCGTAATTCCTTGATACTCAAATGATACAGCTCGCTGTCTCTTTTTTCGACATCAATGATTCGATGGCTTTGAAGCACATCGATGATTTTACGCAACGACATTTCGGCGACGGGAAAAGTAAACGCCAGTTCCTTCAGACACTGATGCGGCCCTATGAAAGCCAGACGAAAGTCTCGACCGCTGCCTGAAAATGGGTTCTTCAATTTCGCTCCCGCCACATCTGCGATCATCTTAAAGACAACGGGAGCCCATTTCTCGTCAAAATTGTACTTGCGTAATTTTTCGAGAATGACGGCTGTTGTGTCTGGATGGGGCAAAGAAGAGAAGTCCACGGATTCCAGAACTTCATGCAAAAGACTTCCGGCAATGGTTCCGCGCGGAAATGAAAACATGTTTTCCGAACCTTTTTCCTCAGGAACGGGTATTTCCGGAAGAAACACATTCTCTTCTTCGATCAACGGCATCTCCTCCACGACTTGTTTTTTCATGCCTGTCAGATAGGAATAACTCGCGATTTTCCAAGACTCGTCAATGAATCCGCCGAATGTTCTTGGCCTGGCCTCTTCCTTATCGGCCCGCGTCGGCGAGAGATAATCCAACGCGGATTGTCCCAGCACTGACACATCAATATCCTCCGGCGCAAGTGCGGCCAGTTCCCTCAACCGATTCAGTAAAAGCTGGTCATTGAGTTCCTCTTGCTCCAACTCATCGCTTGGGCCGAAAAGCACGTGCCACAGCGCGGAATGCCGGATGTTTTTGATGTTGCCCCAGACAAATACACACCGGTTTTTCGCCCGCGTCAGAGCAACATAGAGCAGCCGCACCTCTTCCGCAAGATTTTCCTTGCGCCACTGCGCCATGAAATTTTCAGAGGGGGCCGGATTCAAATCGCATGTCAGCGCGTGGTCATTTTCTTCATCATGAAAACAAAACAGGCCGTTTTGCGCTTTGTCTTTGGCGCCCTCCCAGACAAATGGACAAAAGACAATCCCGTATTCCAGCCCCTTGCTTTTATGAATGGTCACCAAGTGGACGGCGTTTTTATCGTCTTCCAGACGCAGCTGTTCCCTTTCGCCCGCCAATTCGCTGTCGCGCTCCAGCATAAGATCAAACCAGCGCAGGACGGCGCCGATGTTCAGATTCTCTTCGCGCTGGGCCAGATGAATTTCTTCCGCAAGATGCAGATAATTGGTGATTTTTCTCAGACCGTCGGGATAGGTCAGAATCCGCGGCCGGATGTGCTGCTTCTCCAGAAAATCATAGAACATCGTCAGAAAACCATTGCGGACAAAGCCGTCATGACATTGCCGGAATATTTCGCGCCACTGTTCCATCATCAAGTCCTCATCGAGACAGCGGCCCAACGCTTCGGCTCCCAGCCCGATCAGCGGCGTCGCCAGTGCGGCCAGCAGGATGCCGTCATCATCCGGATGGGCAACGCCCAAAAGAAATCTCTTCATTTCCCGCGCTTCATCGGTTTGAAAAACACTCTGCGAGCTTTGCAGCGTCGTGGCGACTCCGGCCCTGTTGAGGGCTTTTTGAAAATCTGCGGTCTGTCTATTGGTGCGCACCAAAACGGCGATGTCGCTTTCCCGGACAGGATGGTCCCCGATGAGCAATCTGTTTTCACGGCCGGACTTTAAAAGACGGACGATTTCATTCACCACCGAAGCCATGATGATTTCCGCGGCATCGGTTTTATTCCACGATGATTTATCGCCGCCTTTGTTTTCCGACGCCAGAAATAAAATCCTCATGGCCGGGGTCGCCCGTCCGTCTTCGAGCAGTTTTCGGGTTTTTGTTCTTTCGGCGCCGCTTACCCGAATATATTGGATTTCTCTGTAGATAAACGGATTGCCCGACAAACTGAAAATCGCATTGATGGCGTTGATTAATCCCTCTTCCGACCGCCAATTTTTCATCATCGTATAGCGGCGAGTCGCGGCGCGCGCCGCCCTCAGATAGGCGAAAACATCGGCACCCCGGAAACCGTAAATCGCCTGTTTGGGATCGCCGACATAAAAGACGGCGGATGCTTTTTCATCCTGGCTGGAGACAAAAATGGTATCCACAATGGCGTACTGAATGGGATCGGTGTCCTGAAATTCATCCACAAGGACCGCTCTGTATCTTTCGCGCAGGGCTTCCCTCAGTCTTTTTCCCCGATGCGCATCCAGGGCCTTTCTGGCGCCGAACAGCAGATCATTGAAGTACAGAACATTTTTCCGTCGCTTCATCGAAGGGAATTCATTCAGCACAGCGTCAATGAATTTCTTCTGCAGAAAAAGCAGTTGGCCGTTGAGCTTTTCTTCCAGATCCCGGCATTGGTTGGAAAGCTCTTCCGCGACGTCGAATAATCGATGACGCGGAAGAGCGCATCGGGCCTTGGTCGCCTTCTGAATGCTTGCGGGGGTGAGCTTGACAAAGCGCTCCGGCAGCGGAATCACCGGCTCGGAGAGCCGCGCCAATGCATCCGTCTGTGCCGCAATTTTTTCCACTTGATTTCCATAAACGTTTTTCCTCAACGCCTCGCTTTTGAGCAGAGCCAGGATTTCTTCTTTTTTCCCGCTCCATATTTTTCTGAATTCCTCAAAGGTCCTTCGCAACAAAGCGTATTCCTTTTCCAAGGATTCCCGGTTCAGATCGCACAAATCCGGCAAGACGCGCATATCCGGTTTGGACGAAACACTGTTGAGCAAATTCATCAGGGTGTCCCTGCTGAATTTGCGGGCAAGCGCGTATTTGACGATCAACGGATGATTTTCATAGATGTGCTTCCTCCAAAAATCGGAAACGAATTCGCCCACAATGCCCTGTTGATTGGCGACGATTTCCGCATCGAAGATCGTGCCGCTCTCGAAAGCATTTTCCCTCAAAACACGGTCACAGAAACCGTGAATCGTGCAGATGGCCGTTTCATCGTAATCCGCCAAGGCCAGGCTGATCTGCTTGAGGATCGTCTTTTTCTGCGACTCGGAAGCATATCTTTCGAGCAAGAACCGGATCAGCTCGTCATCGCCCTTGTCTTTGCCCTGAAACGCTTTCTGGGCGCTGATTAATTTCTCCCGGATGCGGCTTTTCAATTCCGCCGTCGCTGCGTTGGTGAAGGTGATCACCAGAATCTGCGGCGGTGTCAAGTTGTTTTCAATAATCAAGCGCAGAAATAGTCCTGTCAGCGCGTGGGTTTTTCCAGTGCCAGCGCTGGCTTCAATCAGATTGACGCCGCTTAATTCACAGCGGGAGAGATCAAACGGCTGCAATTACGAAACCTCCGGCAAGACCAGCTTTTCAATATTTTCTAAGATCGTTCCAAATGTCCTTTGAGCACAATCCCGAAACTCGTCATCAAGCGGCAATGCGCCGCCGAAGCAGATAATGTTTTCAATGGCATCGGCTTCCGCTTTCGTGTAGTACCCGTCTCCGAGCCATTCTTTTTTGGCGTCGGTTAAAGCTTCTTCGGGCTCTTTTTGCTTATACAGGCCTTCGGCATAAACAAACGACGTCCGGGCAAATAATTTGAGGGGACGGAAATTCCCCCGGGCGAACAGCTCGATTAAATCATTCAAACGTTTTTCAGCATCTTCAATGGCGCCGAAAGCGAATGCCTTGTCTTCGCCGATCAGTACTGATCGGCGCGGATAACCGAGCGGTCGCAGATGATTCAGGATCAAATGATCAATCCAGATCGCAAGATAATCGCCGCCCTTCAGCGCGGCCGGCCGGAAATGGAGATGATATTCCTCCGCTATATCATCAATAGTTCCGTCGAGACGATAGCCGCCGATTTCAACATCCACTTCCAGCGGGTCTATTTTTTTACCCCGGAGACAGGGGGCATACGTCCGGAGAAGTTCATCCGTTTTTTCCCTTTGTTTCTGAAAATAAAATTCGCCGGCCGCGCCAAAAGGAAGGGAGCCTTCCGCTCTCCGGATCCGATAAATTTTTTGCGCAACATCTTCTTCATGGCTGTCGATCAGTTCCTGTTTGATCCGGTACGCATCCAGCCCGTCAATCGTGAAGGGTTCCTGATCATCGACGGATGGCGCCTCCGGCAGCTTCATGAGCAGTTTTTTTTCCAGATAATATCTAACCGGATTTTTGAAGAAACGGCGCAGATCATGGATCGCAACGATTTTCTCCACGGGGTCGGCGACGCCGGATAGGCCGGAATAAAACGGGGCCGCGCCAGCGGTGTCTCTTTCAACCACTGCGGCGGCGTAATGCTCTTTCGAATAGGTGAACAACCTGTTATCGGGCTTGAAATAATCCGGATGAAACGGGTGCAGATGATGCCGTCTTGTCAGCGCCGCCGACGGCGGGGTGTTGCCGCTCAAACAAAAACCCCGGTCAACATAATCGGCAAGCTCACTCAACAAAACCGACGGTGGCAGGGGCTCGTTATCTTGGATGTTGCGTCCGATGTAGCTGATCACAAGATGTTTACGGGCGGACAAAAGCGCTTCGAGAAATAGATACCGGTCGTCGTTGCGCGTCGATCGGTCGCCGATTCTCCTTTGGGCCTGAATCAGGTCGAACCCCAGCCTCCTGTCCTGTCGCGGATAACTGTCGTAATTCATTCCGATCAACACGATGACCTCAAACGGAATGCTGCGCATCGGCAACAGCGCGCAGAAAGTCACCGCGCCGGCCAGATAGTCCCCCGATCCGCGTTTTTTGCCAATATCGGCTTCCAAATATTTTCTGATGACGCTGACATCCAGCGACAGATCCTTTCGCAAGTATTGCTGATGGATCTCCATCGCCGCACACAGCCTGTTCAAGGTCAATAAATCCGACAGACACTCTTCCCGTGGTTCGAAGAATTCATTGGCCATCCTTTTGAGAACCGCCGCCCACTCTTGAAGGTTTCTGCGCCCTTTCAAGACATCCTTGAGCCGCACAAGCGATTCGAAAAAATCGAGAAACCGGCCCAGCACCTCCGACGGCTGTCCTTCAATGTCGTCGTATGGAAGAATTCCCTCAAAAAGATTTTCACTCCGGCCGGCCATCGCATAGCCGAGCTTTAGCCTCTGCAGTCCCGCCTTCCACGTATTCTGATCATACTTGGGCAGACCCAGCTCCAGGCGATGCAGGGCATCCACGCCCCATCGGATGTAGGTCTTTTCCATCCAGTTTCTGACCAGCTCAACATCGGGTCCGGTAATGCCAAACCTCCCGCCGATGGCCGGATTTTCCAGCAGTGACAGAACCTCCCCTGCCGTAAACCGGCTGACGCCCATATTCAAAAGGGCGAAAAAATCCTTCCAGATCAGGCTGCCGGAGGATATTCCGCGGTCGGCCACCGTGAACGGAATGACCGGTTCGCGCGAGGCGAATACCGCTTCGATGTAAGGCGCGTATTCTTCGATGGACGGCGCCATGACCAGAATATCCTTGGGCAGGAGTCCCGGGTTTTTTTCAAATAGTTCCAGAAGCACGTCGTGCAGTGTTTCCACCTCACGCAACGGGCTGTGACACGCATGGATCTGCACCGACAGGTCGCCTTCCGTCACCGCCGTTTTTTCGGGTTCGCCGGCTCGGTCGCGCAAATGGTAAATATCCGCCTGAAGCGACGTCAGCAGATTTTTTTCTTCCGGCGCGGAAAAAAGCTCCTCCGTTTGCGCGGAAAGATTGACGATCAGCCGGAAAAAATCCCTGCCGGCCGCACCCCAGGACGCCAAAAGAGGATTGCCCGGATCCAGATGAAAGGCGTCTTCCTCTTTCAGAAGCATTTCCCAAGGCAGCTTTCGCGCCGCCCGTCCCGCCTCTCTCTCCGATTGGATATCCGCCCAATATTCAGGCGACGGATTCAAATAAAAGAAATTCACATCAATGTGTTCCGACAGCGCCTCAAACAGCCTCAGATAATAAATCGGCAGATATGAAATACCGAAAATGGTCAGACGCTTCGGCATCCGTTCCCGCCGCAGTGGCGCATGCCGGACGTTGTTCAAAAAAGTCTGCAGCTTCTTGGCCTTGTGCATACCTTTTTGATTTTCATGAATCGCGAGCCAGATTCTCGCCTGCCAGGTTTCCTGCGCACTGATCCTGCCTTCCTCCCACGCCAAAATCATTTCCGGGCGAAAAACCGTGTACTGGTCAAAACACATAGCAATGCGCCGGGACAACTGATAGAGCTTGAGTGGATCGTCATCCTCTCCCAGATAATCGCGCACCGGAGCAAACTCGTCACCGCGATCCATCAGAGAGGGAAGCAACTCCATGATTTTCCAGGTCAGAACGTCCTCGTCATAAGACCAATCAGGCTGATATTCAGGAATAAAGGCGCTGAATACTTCTTCGGCAAAATGCTGGGGAAAAGGGAAACGGCAATTGGCGCAAATCCCCCAATGCTTCGCCAGTTCCAGGGAAAGCCACTTCTCCATTCCCCGGCTTTGCACCACAATGATCTCCTCAACAAAAGGCGAATCGGGTGGCGTGGCGAGAACCTGGGCCATTCTTTCGGCAAGCAGCTCCAACTTATTGCTGACAAATAGTTTCATTGTTCTTTATAGATTTGATAATCTAAAATATTTTTTTGGGGAAATCCACGCCTATGCATTCGTCATTCGCCGCACTTTCCGTTTTTGTTTTTGACCCCTATCTCCCCGTTTTTCACCTTGTTCATCCCGCTTCCGACCTTTGACTTTTCACGGCAAGCTGTCCTCGAATGGATTAACCGCCAAGGGAAAATTCAGAAATTTCCAATCAGCGTTTCATTGCCCCAAATCCTTCACACGACAAAAGGAGTCGGCCAAATTTTTAATAGCATAATTTTCAAAATATGGTAACAAGAAGAAAAATTTTCCCGTCAACGCTGCTATGCGATATGTTTTGAATTCCACGGCCGACTATCACCGCAACGAACTGACATCGCTGGGCTGGGAGCTCACCGTCTGCAACTGTCTGGATCCCGCCGACAGTCCTTGCCGCAAAGCCCTGCAAAGACCTTTGTCTTTCGGACAACACTTGTATCATTTCCTCGCCGGGATATTGCCTTTAAACGACGTCCAAAGCGTCGTGGAAATCGGCGGCGGCATGGGCTACCTGCTGCGCGATTTTCTCTCGCTCCATCCGCCGGTACGTGCCAGAATGATTGATATTTCCCCCTACCTTCTTCAGCGGCAGAAAGAAACGCTGCAATCCTTTCCGGTCGATTTCCTGCTGGCGGATGTCTGCGACATTCCGGGCGAGGCACTTGCCGGTTTCGATCTGGCAATGCTCAATGAAAATCTCGGAGACCTGCCCACGCTGCTTGCAGTGCCCGAAGAAACCGTCGTCCCTGCTGAAGAGGCCATTGAGCACATCGAGCGCCTGCATCACTTTTCCCGAAATTACGGTTTGCCGCTGGAAAAAGACATGCACATCAATATCGGGGCGATGGAAGTGGTCGAGAAACTTTGTCAGGCCCAAATCCGATACATTTACTTGAGCGAACACAGTTGCGAAGCTGCCGTGCCGGAGGCCATGAAACCCTATCTCTCTTTTTCGTCCGCCGGCCATCCGGAAAGTATTCCCCTCAAAGGCCATCGGGAATTCACCATTAAATTTTCCTACTTGCAGAAAATCGCCGAAATGCTAAATTACAAAACCAAGCGCGGCGTTTTCGCCGACTTTCTCACGCTCAAGCTCAACGACAAAATCAAAACCGCGCTTCGTTTGGCATCACCCCTAAACGACGAGCAGGAAATCATCCGGCAGTTTGTGTATGATCTGTACAAATACGAATATTTGATTCTCATGAAAGGAGACGACCGATGAAAAAAGGTTTTGCAACCGTTTTTTTTGCATGCTTTCTGCTTTTAGGCTTTTGCGCCCCGGAAGCGTTCGCTTTTCGTTGCGGAAACGGACTGGTCACCACGGGCGACACGAAATCCAAAGTGCGCATGACCTGCGGCAATCCTACATCCAAAGAAACCCGCTGCAAGAACAAGCTGGTCTCTTCAACCAAATCCAGTAAAAGCAAATGCAGCGACAAGGTGGAGGTGTGGCACTACAACTGCGGCGACAACGATTTCATCTACGCCCTCACCTTCGAGGACAACATCCTGACTTCCGAAGAAACCGAAGGCCGCGGCAGGGGGAAATCGAACTGCGAGGGGAAATAAATAAGATCCTTCCCGCATATCCAATAAAAAATACGCGAACGCAGGGCGAGGCGCAAATCACCCCTGATCTTGTGCCTGGGGCGACGAAAACACTGTGGGCACAAGACCACCGGTGACGGATATCTTTCCCCTTGAACTAATCGAAAAATTGTCTGATACTAACAAAAATTTCGCAATAGGGCCTAAAATTATCGTTTCGTCAATCAGGTCTTGCAGGGAGTAGACAATGAAAAGGATTGCCGATTATGTTCTGCGGGAAAAGATCGATGAATCCAGAAGCTCCATCTCCTATCTCGGATACAAAGATGGCGATGAGCGAAGTATCGTTATCCGGGTTCTGAAGACAAAACACCCCTCTCCTTCGGAGATTGCCCGCTTCCGGCAGGAATATGAGCTGATCCAAAGCCTTGATGTGGAAGGTATTGTCAAGACTTTCGACATCGTCGGCCAAGGGGATATATTTGCGCTTATCCTGGAAGACTTTGATGGTGTTTCCGTAAAAAGTCTTTTGGAACGCAAAGAAAAATTCGACCTGAAATCATTTTTGAACATATCGGCCAAGATCGCGGAGACCTTGGGAAACCTTCACAAAAAGTGGATCGTTCACCGGGATATCAAGCCGCATAATATTTTTATCAATCAGAAAACCGTCACCGTCAAGATAACGAATTTCGGCGTATCGGCGCTCCTGACGCATGAGAACGATGAAATCTACAACCCTGATTTCATCACCGGAACGCTGGCATATATGTCTCCCGAACAGACGGGAAGGATGAATCGGGCCGTGGATTACCGGACAGATCTTTATTCCTTGGGGATAACGCTCTACGAAATGCTCACCGGGGAAAAGCCCTTTGTTTCCAACGATCCGATGGAACTTATCCATTCCCACATCGCCGTCGTCCCCAGGCCTCCCGTCCGTCTTGACCCCGGCATTCCCCAAGTGATCTCCGACATCATCATGAAGCTTCTGTCAAAGAATCCCGAGGAGAGATATCAAAACAGCCTCGGCCTTCTGGCCGATATCGAGGAATGTGCAAGACGGTTGGACAGCGCAAATCACATCGAGAAATTTCCTCTGGCATCCAAAGACATTTCGATAAAATTCAATATCCCCCAAATCGTTGTCGGCCGAGAACAAGAATTGCAGAAATTGGTGTCGGCATTTGAACGGGCCGCCGAAGGGGCGGCCGAAATGATGTTCATTCTTGGCTACCCGGGCATCGGTAAATCCGCCCTGATCCATGAAATACAGCGGCAGATTTTGGAAAAGAGGGGGTATTTCATCTTCGGCAAGTATGAACAGTTCAGAAAGCATGTGCCTTACAGTTCAATTATCCAGGCGTTTCAGGGGCTGATTAAACAATTGCTTTCCGAAAGCGATCAGCGGATCCGTGTGTGGAGAGAAAAAATCGCCGCAGCGCTCGGACCCAACGGCAGGGTGATTACAGACGTCATTCCCGATGTGGAATTCATCATCGGCAGACAACCTGATGTGGAACCGCTGGGCCCCGAAGAATCACAGAACCGGTTCAACGTCGTATTTCAGAAATTCATCAATATTTTCGCCGCCGCCGAGCATCCCCTGACGATTTTCCTCGACGATCTCCAGTGGGCGGACTCGGCCAGCCTAAATCTCATCAAGACCATCATGACAGGCTCAGCAACCAAATATCTTTTATTGATTGGAGCCTATCGGGACAATGAAGTCGGTCCGCATCATCCGCTTGCCATCGCGCTGGATGAAATACAAAAGAAAGGCGGAATAATAAGTAGCATTTCTCTTGCGCCACTGGATGTTGAAAATGTCAATAAAATGCTCATGAACGTGCTTCGCTGTCGGAAGGAAGATTCCGTCGAGCTCGCGAAACTGATCCATGAAAAAACAGGCGGAAACCCGTTTTTCGTCAACCAGTTCTTGAAAAATCTCTATGACAGCAAAATCATTGATCTCCACCCCAAAATCGGCTGGACATGGGAGATGGAAAAAATTCAGGAAATGCAGTTTACGGACAATGTCGTGGAATTCATGGCCCAAAAGATTTCCAGCCTGCCGGAAAAAACCAGGGATACCTTGAAAGTATGCGCCTGTATCGGAAACAGATTTGACCTGGAAACGCTGTCCATCGTTCTGGAAAAGAAAATCGAAGAAGCGCTTGCAGACCTCTCGACGGCGATCCAAGAGGGTCTGGTGAGTCTCTTCGGCAATATGTATAAATTTCACCATGACCGTATTCAGGAGGCGGCCTATTCCCTGCTGACGGCTAAAGAGCGTGAACGGATTCATTTGAAAATCGGCAACGTCACTCTCGCACACACCCCTGCCGATCAACTTTTCAAGCGCATCTTCTACATTGTGGATCAGTTGAACCAGGGACGCCACCTGATCGAAAACCCTGCCGAACGACAGCATCTGGCCCGACTCAATCTGCAGGCGGGCATCAAGGCCAAGGACTCCACGGCTTATTCGGCAGCGTCAAAATACCTGGGCGCCGGCAGGGAACTTCTGTCGGAAATGGCCTGGAAGACGGAATACGATCTGGCTTACGCTCTTTATAAAGAACTCATGGAGTGCCAGTATCTGGAACGAAATTTTGAAGAAGCCGAACGGCTCTTTCAAATCATCATCGCCCATGCCGGAACACGAATCGACAAGGCCAAGGCTTACAACACCATGTTGGTCCTCTACACCTCCTCCCGTCCGCCCAAGGAAGCCATTGAACTCGGACTCGAGGCGCTGCGGATGTTCGGAATCAACCTTTCCGTCGACACGGGCAAGGAAACCGTAGCCAGGGAGCTGCGCAGGGCAAGAAACCTGCTCAGGAAGATCCCCCTGGAGAAGATTCTGGATTTTCCGCTCATACAGGATCAGGAAACGCTGGCGGCGCATGAAATCATGCTCAACACCGGCGTTCCCGCTTATTATGTCAATCCCAACCTCTTCGCTCTTTTTGCCCTCAAGGGGGTCATTGACAATCTGAAACACAGGCGTCTCATGCCGCACTCGGCCGTGGCCTTTGTAACCCTGGCCAATATCATCCAAACGGCCACGGGCGATTACGAATTCAGCTATCGCGTCGGCGAGATGGCCTTGAAACTCAACGAAAAGCTCGGCAACCGGAAACTCATGGGCCAGGTTCTGCACATTTTCGCCTTCTTCATCCAGCACTGGAAAAAACATATCCGGCACGATTACGACGCTTTTGCCAAGGTCTACGAGTTATCCATCAATGCCGGAGATTTCATCTTTGCCGGACACAGCATCACGGCCAGGGGCGAGGCGAAAATCCGGTATTGTCAGAATCTCGATGAACTCCTGGAGGAATTGAATAAATATCAGGATTTCATGTCTCATCTCAAGGATGTCCTCATCGTCGGCCAATATGATCAACTCATTCGCTGGATCCTGGCCCTCAAAGGGCAAATCCCGGATCCCTCAGACCTTTCCGGGGATGGATACGATCTGTCCGCCATCATCGAATGGCTCAGACAGCAGGACAACCATTTCGGTTTGTGCTTTTCCCTGATGCCCAGACTGCTTTTGCGATCCTGGTACGGAAAATACGAAGAGGCGCTGGAAGCCGCCGAGGAACTGGATCAACACATCCACGTCCCCTTTGGAACGTTTCTGACGGCGGATCATTATTTCCAGTATTCGCTAGCTTTGACCGGACTGCTCAGACAAGGGGAACGCGAGCGCACGCAAAAGTTCTTATCCCTCCTGCGCAGGAATCAGCGCAAGATGCGCACATGGGCTTTGCTCTGTCCGGAGAACTTCAAACATAAGTACGATCTGATCGCGGCGGAAATGGCCGCCATCCATGGCCGTTACGACGAGGCCGTGCGTCTGTATCATGCCGCTATTGAAGGCGCCGGACAAAATGAATTTATTCTCGACGAGTGCATCGCCTGTGAACGTCTGGCGCAGTTTCACCTTTCCATCGGCGCCCGGGAAGAAGCCGCTGTCTTCATCCGCCGGATCCACCGGCGCTACCGCTTATGGGGTGCCGAGGCCAAGGCAAAAGACCTCGAAAAAAAGTATCCGCAATGGTTGTCCGCTGAGCAAAGCGACCGAGCGTCCGGACCCCTGACACGGGAGACTGCCACCGAAACCGTAGCCATTTCGAGCCTGCTGGATCTTTCCACAATCATGCAGGTCTCTCAAGTCATTTCCAGCGAGATTATGTTGGATCGTCTTCTGCAGAAAATCATGCATATGTCCATTACCAATGCCGGGGCCCAGCGCGGCTATCTCCTTCTGGAGTCGGAAAACGGACTGACTGTCGAAGCCAGCGAAGACGTAAATAATCAAGAAGTGCAGGTGATGCAATCCCTGCCGCTCCAAGAGTGCACCGGTTTGTGCCAGGCCATCATTCAATATGTCTACCGGAGCGGAGAGAGCGTGATATTGGGCGACGCCGCTCACGAGGGCGCATTTAAGAACGATCCTTATATCTCGCGCATGGGCTGCAAATCCATCCTGTGCGCCCCGCTGATGAATAAAGGCAAGCTCTCCGGCATCCTTTACATGGAAAACAACCTCATCACCGACGCCTTCACGCCTGAAAGACTCGAACTGCTTCGAATCTTCTCCGTGCAGGCCGCCATCTCCATTGAAAACGCGCGGCTCTTTGATCTGGCGACCACGGACGGCCTGACCAAGCTCTACGTGCACCGTTATTTCCAGCTGCTTCTGGATCAGGAAATCAAAAGCTCCATCCGTCACAACAAGCGTTTTTCCATGATCATGATGGACATCGATAATTTTAAAAACTTCAATGACACCTATGGTCATCTGCTTGGGGATAAAGTCCTGCGGGACGTAGCCAGAACCCTCAAGAAAATCTCCCGTCCCGAGGATATCGTGGCACGCTATGGCGGCGAAGAATTCGTCATGATTCTTCCTGAAACGGACGCGCAGCAGGCCATGATGGTTGCCGAAAAGATTCGCACCACGGTGGAGCGCTTGGAAATCGTGCACAACGGAAAGACTCTCCATCTCACCATCAGTCTGGGTGTCGCCGCTTTTCCAAAACACGCCAGGGAAAAAGAAGATCTTATCCGCTTGGCCGATCTGGCCCTCTACGCCTCAAAACATAGAGGCAAGAATTGTTCAAGTCTCTACGGGGAAAATGAAACACGCTGAAGGCCGGCGATTGTCTTCATTCCTTGCAAAAATTGAAACGATTCTGTCTGCGGGTGCGATCTGATACAAAGCGTGAAGCGCTGCCGCTTTCCTCTTTTTTTGTGTTTGGGCCGGACGGCTGATTCTTTTATTTGCCGTCTTTGATCAGCATGGTGGCGGGATCAAGCAGAAGATCCTCGGCCGGAGCGCCGGCGGTTTCGCCCTTGAGGGACTTGATATAGACTTCGTCGCCTTTGGCGGCCAGCAAAACAATGACCTCAAACAAATCCTCAATATGCAGAAAGGAAACCGGCAGGCCGTTTTCCTGCGGCGTTTCGTGACGATGGGTGTGCACGGTAAACCACAGGCGCATGGAATATTTATGCGCCAATTCCTTGAGCCGTACCAGCTGTCCCCGGCCCGCTTCGTCAAACCGGAAACCGTCAACAATGACCGTATGCGGCTTGAAAATATTCTGTTCCATGAGGTCGTTCATGCGTTCTTCCAGTTTGGGAGCGCTGAAGCCTTCCACCTTGAAGGTCATGATGAAGCGGTAGGGCTGAATTTTTTCCCAGTATTCCTGGACCTCCAGGATGCCGAATTTTTCGGCGATGTCGCGAAAGAGTTCCTGATACCACAGATCCACCTTGCTGACGGCGTCATGGAGACTGACGTGCATGACCGGATGTTCCCGAAGCATCATGTTTAAGGCCAGCTGAACCAGCAGGGCTGTCTTGCCGACTCCGGCGGGCGCCAAAACGGCTCCGAAACCTCCCGCCGGAACAATGTCCTCGTTTTTGTAACCAAGATTGACCAGCGGATTGCGGTAAATCATTTCTTTCTTGATCATGATAATATCCTTCTGTGTTAAATGGATGATGTTTTTTTCCCGTTTCAGGGCCAAACCGATTTTGAACATTTTGACACGTCTGAACGCCGAAATGGATTATTTCGCCTTCCCGCCCAATGGCGGTACAGCCGACTTTCATGCGGCGGATTTTTTGTTCTGCGCCACTTCCAGGGCGATCTTTTCCGCAATGGCCTGCGGCACCTGGCGGTACAGGGCGAATTCCATCGTGAACTGAGCCTTGCCCTGCGTGGCGGAGCGCAGAATCGTCGAGAAGCCGAACATTTCCGCCAGTGGCACCTGCGCTTCAATCACGCACATGACGTCTTCATCCTGCGAGCCGATAATCATGCCGCGGCGCTGATTGAGCAAACCCATCACCGCGCCCTGGAATTCGGACGGCGTTTCCACGACCACCTTCATAATCGGCTCGTGAATCACCGGCTTCGCCCGCAGATAAGCCTCTTTGAAAGCGCCGCGTGCCGCCAGCTGAAAGGCCAGATCGGAAGAATCCACGGCGTGCGAAGCGCCGTCGTTGATGACGACTTTCACGCCGGTAACGGGAAACTCCAGTTTCGGACCCTTGGCCAGGCTCTGCTTGAATCCCTTTTCGCAGGCTGGAATGTACTGTGTGGGAATGGCACCGCCGAAGATTTTATTCTCAAAAACAAATTCGGCGTCGCTGACCGGCTCGATGTAACCGGCAACCCGCGCGAACTGTCCCGCGCCGCCGGTCTGCTTTTTGTGGGTATAGTTGAAATCGGCGCGCTGGGTAATCGTCTCGCGGTAAGCCACGCGGGGATTGCCCGTGGTCACGTCAGCGCCGTATTCGCGGCGCATTCTCTCGACATAAATATCCAGATGCAGTTCTCCCATTCCTTCGATAATCGTGTCGCCGGTTTCATTATCCACGTAAGTTTTGAATGTCGGGTCTTCCTTGGCAAACCGGTTGAGCGCTTTGGCCATCGCCACCTGGGATTTGTTGTCTTTCGGCACAATCGCCAGCGAAATGACCGGTTTGGGCACAAACATCGAAAGCATCGTCAGGTTGACTTCCGGAGAGGTGAACGTGTCGCCGGAAGAACATTCTATCCCGAACAGTGCGCCGATATAGCCCGCGGGCAGGGAATCGACATCCTCCATCTGATCAGCGTGCATCCGTACAACGCGGCCGACCTTCACTTTTTTACCGGTACGGACATTGACGATCGTCGAACCCTTGGACAACGTCCCCTGATAAACACGAACATAGGTCAATTGACCGTACTGGCCGTCCTCCAGTTTAAACGCCAGCGCGACAATCGGTTTTTCCGGATCACTGCTGAGCACTACCTTTTCTTCGTTATTGTTCAAATCGATGGCAACATTTTCAATTTCCGACGGGCTGGGCAGCAGGTAGGTGACACCGTCGAGCATCGGCTGGACACCCTTATTCTTATACGCGGAGCCCATAAAAACGGGGGTAATTTCTCTCTGCAGCGTGCCTTTGCGCAAAGCGGCGTAAATCAGCTCGGCGCTGACTTCTTTATCCTCCAGAATCGCCTCGGTCAGCTCGTCGGAGAACATGGACGCCGCGTCAATCAATTCTTCCCTTTTGGTCCTGGCTTCGTCCAGAAGATGCGGCGGAATTTCCGCCTCGCGCACGACTTCACCGTTGTCACCGTCGAAATACAGCGCTCTCATGTGCACCAGATCGACAACGCCCTGCGCGTCGCTTTCCAAACCGATGGGAATCTGCATGGCCACGGCGTTGTGACCCAATTTGGTCTTGAGCTGACCTATAACGCGGAAGGGGTTCGCGCCGCTGCGGTCGCACTTGTTGATGAAGGCGATGCAGGGAACCTTGTATCGTTTCATCTGGCGGTCGACGGTAATCGACTGAGACTGAACGCCGCCCACCGCGCACAAAACCAAAATGGCGCCGTCCAGAACGCGCAAGGAACGCTCCACCTCAATGGTGAAATCCACGTGGCCGGGGGTGTCAATGATGTTGATTTCATGGCCTTTCCATTCGCAGTACGTGGCGGCTGAGGCAATCGTGATGCCGCGCTCCTTTTCCAGTTCCATAGAATCCATCGTGGCGCCGACGCCGTCTTTGCCTTTCACGTCATGAATGGCGTGGATTCTCTTGGTATAATAGAGAATTCTCTCGGTCAGCGTGGTTTTTCCCGAATCAATATGGGCGCTGATGCCGATATTCCTGATTTTTTGACTGTCTTTCATGGTTCTTTCCTTTTTCAATACTTTACAAAACAAAAGCCCCACACTTGAAAAAACACCGCAAGATGGGGCATCCACCATAAACGAGCATTTTGTAAGGCGTGCTTCATACATGTTGGAGCGCAGGATGTCAAGCACTAATTTTCATAAATAATTTAAGTTTGCCTTGTCTCCCCGCCGCAAAAATGCTAGCGTTTCACGCATTTTAATATCAGATGCTCAAAGGAGTTTTGCATGATTGACGAAATCAGGCCCGGCCTTTACCGGATTGTCATCCCCCTGCCCGCAAGCCCGCTGAAAGATCTCAATTCCTACGTCATAAAGTCCGATGACCGAAACCTGATTATTGACACGGGCTTCAACCGAAGCGTCTGCTGGGAAGCCATGGAAAAAGGCCTCAGGGAACTCCAGATTGATTTATCCAGAACCGATTTCATGCTCACCCACATGCATTCCGATCATACCGGACTGGTTTCCCGTTTGTTCACCGACACCAGCAAGGTTTTTTTCAGCGCCATTGATGCCAAGGTTTTCGACATGAACCTCGATTGGCAGCCGATCGTCGATTACGCCATCAGCAACGGTTTTCAGCTCGAGGAATTGATCAAAGCCGCGGAAAGCCACCCCGGTTTCAAATACAGCCCGAAAAGAATTCCCGAGTTCACGCTGGTCGGCCATAACGATTATATCCGGGTCGGAAATTACAATCTCCACTGCATCCTCACGCCCGGACATACCGAAGGACACCTTTGCCTGTACGAAGAAGACAAGCAAATATTCTTCTCCGGCGATCATGTTCTTTATGACATCACGCCGCACATTGAATCCTGGTCTCCCCACATCAACGCCTTGAAAGATTACCTGGAAAGTCTGGACAAGGTCAAAGACCTGCCGGTGGATATCGTGCTGCCGGGACACCGCCATTTTTTCACGGACCTGAAATCACGGGTGGAAGAAATCAAAAAACACCACGAAGCGCGGGCACTCGAAGTTCTTGAAGTGCTGGGCACAAACACCCTCAACGCCTATCACATTGCGTCAAAGATGACCTGGGATATCGACTGCGAAACCTGGGAGGAATTCCCGCCGGCACAAAAATGGTTCGCCGTGGGCGAGGCGATCGCGCATCTGCAGTATCTGGAGAACGCATCAAAGGTCAAAAGATACATCACCGGAAAGCATATCGTTTTTTCCGCTCGATAAAAAAAAAGCGCTCCGGGTTTTTTCTCAAACCCGGAGCGCTCCCGATTCAGTTTCAATCCATTATTAGATTGCTTTGACGTTGGTTGCTTCCGGACCTTTTTTACCCTGAGCAACATCAAAACTGACCGTCTGGCCTTCTTTTAAGGTTTTGAAGCCGTCGCCCTGAATGGAACTGAAATGTACAAAAACATCCGCGCCGCTTTCCTGCGAAATGAAGCCGAAGCCTTTGCTTTCGTTAAACCATTTGACTTTTCCTTCTGACATAGCCTGTATCCTCCTTTCTTAAATTTACCAAAGTCGAATCAGCGCCATGATCGAAACCAAAACAGCCGCCAAGACTTCAAAGTTCCCGGCGGCTGGCCTTCGTGCTTCAAAATGTCTCAATTCAACTCTTTCCTTTGAACATTAACTTCTGACCTGTTCAAAGTTGACTGCACCCTACGGCAGTTGCGGATGGAAGTCAAGCTTTATTTTCGAAATCATTTGCACGGTTTTTTTCAGACATGCCGCTCAAGCCACGCCACGACATCAGCAAAGACTTCTTCCCGATTGATTTCGTTGAGCATTTCATGGCGGCCGTCGTCGTAAAACTTGAGCGTGATGTCTTGAATTCCAGCGTTTTTCAAAGCATTGTAGACCTTCAGAACTCCCTTCGTGTTTGCGCCCACGGGATCTTTTGCTCCGGAAAAAATATAAACCGGCAGCGTTTTAGGAATCCTCGCGATGTTTGCTTTTTGATGGATCACAGCCAGACCCCTGAGCATATCGCAGAAAAAGCCTGCCGAAAAAACGGCACCGCACCACGGATCGCGGATGTACTTGTCCACCTCGGCATGGTCGCGGGAGAGCCAGTCGTATTCCGTGCGGTTGGGTTTGAACGCCTTGTTGAAAGCGCCGAAAGACAACTTGTTCATGATGTCGCTTTTGGCTTTCCTGCCGTGCAATTTGGCGTCCATCTTCGCGATGAGCAGCCCCATTTTCCCCAGCAAACCGGGATCGGCGCCCGTTCCCGACAGGATAAGACCGGAAATTTCGCTTCCATAGAGCATCGCGTAATGCCGCGCAAGAAAGGAACCCATGCTGTGTCCGAAAAGAAAAACCGGTTTGCCGGACATTTCCTGTTTTACAATATCGGTGAGCGTATGCAGATCCCGGACAACCTTTTCCCAGCCGTTTTCATCGGCGAAGTAACCGATCTTATCGAGGGAACCGGCCGTTTTGCCGTGTCCGCGGTGGTCGTTCGCGTAAACGGCGTAGCCGGCGCGGGTCAGCGCCTCCGCGAAACGCTCGTAGCGCGCCGCGTGCTCGGCCATGCCGTGAGCGATTTGAACGACGCCCCGCATGGCGGCTTCCTGAGGCGTCCAGCGATAGGTGAAAATTTCTGCACCGTCATCCGTCCTGAACGTGAAATTTTCGCTTTTCATTTCCGTCTTCCTCCTTCGGTTTTATGCTTCTGCATTCGCGATATTTTCAGATGATGTCCTCGCTCAAATTCTTCCCGACGGTGCTGCTTCGCAGAGCCAGTCCAAACAGCGCCGCGGCCGTCACGCCCAGGTCGGCAATGCGGACAGGTTCTTCAAGAACGCCGGTTTTGCCTCCCGGAACATGAATCGCCGCGACAATGGGAAGCGTATCAACCGAACCGTGACCGCCGTTGTATACCCGCCACGGCGGCGACCATCGAGGAGCCTTGATGCCGACATTC
>Ga0116190_1000525_pt1 | contig 38202 bp, 30 predicted proteins | sample AD_JPNTR4_MetaG_FD_89808 | JGI IMG/M metagenome (GOLD analysis project Ga0116190, IMG submission 89808) | Active sludge microbial communities of municipal wastewater-treating anaerobic digesters from Japan - AD_JPNTR4_MetaG | ecosystem: Engineered > Bioreactor > Anaerobic > Digestate | place...
CCGGGCAGAATCGAACCGGACAAAGGCGGCGTGACCAATTCATCGCCCATTAGAAAAAAGATATTGCTGGTCCCAACTTCCTCGACATATTTCCTTTCGACGGCATCCAACCAAAGCACCTGGGTGTAACCCATTTCGGTTGCGATCTTGCTGGCGTAAAGGCTGGCAGCATAATTGCCGGCTGCCTTGATGTTGCCGATGCCTCCCCGCACAGCCCGGACATATTCTTCGGAAACAAACATTTTTGTCGGAGAAAATCCCTGCGGATAATAAGCTCCTACCGGTCCGACAACAATGAAAAAGAGATATTCATTGGCCGGGTGCACGCCCAGGGCCGGTTCCGTCGCAATCATTGTCGGACGGATATACATAGACGTCCCTTCCCCATGAGGAATCCAGTCCTTTTCCAGAAGAACCAGCTTTTTCATGGCTTCCATAAACAAGTCTTCATCCATCGCCGGCATGCAAAGCCTCTCCGCTGAAGCGTTCATCCGCTTGATATTCTCCTGCGGACGGAAGAAATAAATTTCATCATTCGGACCACGGTAGGCCTTGAGTCCCTCGAAAATCTCCTGGCCGTAATGAAGGCACATGGCGGTCGGATCCAGCTTAATTGAACGATAGGGCTCAATGACGGGGTCATACCATCCCCTGCCGCTTTTGTATTTCACATTAAAAAAATGATCGGCAAAAATCTTTCCGAAGCCGAGTTTGGATTCATCTGCAGGTTTTTGTTTTCTTTGACGTTGCGACGCCTTTCTTATTTTAATTTCCATAAATACCCCTTTCCCCAGTTCGATTTCCCCAGCAGCGGAAGTCAGACCGGCATGAGAATCTCGGTTTTCCTCATAACACTAAACCAAAACTCTATCAAGACTTCGGTATTGAATGGCCTCGGCCACATGAGATGGTCTGATGGACTCGCTTTGTTCCATGTCTGCGATGGTCCGGGCGACTTTCAATATCCGGTTCACGCCACGCGCGCTGAAACCAAGTTTTTCGACAGCCATTTCGATCAACTGGTGGGACTCGTTGTCGATTTGACAAAAACGATGGATTTGTTTTTCGGTCAGTCGCGCATTGCAAAGCAGGTTGTCTTCGCCGAAACGCCTTTTCTGAATTTCCCGCGCTTGATTTACCCGCCCCTTGATCGCAGCGGAAGGCTCCCCCGTTTCTTTGTCCGCAAGGGCGCGATACTTTACGGCGGGCACTTCAATGTGCAGGTCAATCCGGTCCAGAAGCGGCCCCGAAATTTTGGATTGATACTGGCGGATCTGCTGGGGCGTGCACCGGCAGGTCCGGGTGCGGTCCCCGAAGTACCCGCACGGACAGGGGTTCATGGCGGCTACCAGCATGAATTTCGCCGGGAAGTTCACCGTGATGGAAGATCGCGTAATCGTGATCGTTCCGTCTTCCAGGGGCTGCCGCAGCGCTTCCAGCACATTTTTCCTGAATTCCGGCAATTCATCCATAAAAAGAACGCCAAGATGCGCCAAGCTGATTTCTCCGGGTCGCGGGATTTGCCCGCCGCCGACCAAACCGGCATCGGAGATGGTGTGATGAGGAGCGCGAAACGGCCGATGAGCGATGAATGTTTCCTTCTTGCTCAACAAACCGGCGACTGAAAAAATTTTTGTCACCTCGATCGCCTCTTCAAAGGAAAGATCGGGCAAAATGGTGGGCAGACGCTTTGCCAGCATGCTTTTCCCTGAACCGGGCGGACCGATCATCAAGACGTTATGTCCGCCGGCCGCCGCGATTTCCAATGCCCGCTTGGCCTGATTCTGACCCTTGATTTCACTGAAATCCACGTCATATTTGAAGCTTTTCCGAAAGATTTCATCCAGATTCAGGGCGGGAGACGCCGGGTTTGGGCGTCCCTGCAAATGTTCGACAACATCAGGCAGAGTTTTCACCGGAAAGATGTTCACGCCCGATACCATGACGGCTTCGGCGGCGTTTTCTTCGGGAACAAAAACCTCCTTGATACCTATTTCTTTCGCCTTAAAAACAACGGGCAGAACACCGTTGACCCCTTTCACGCTGCCATCGAGGGATAGTTCTCCAATGAAAAGACAATCCTTCAGGGTATGATCTTCGATGAGTTCCTCAGCAGCCAAGATCCCGACAGCGATGGGCAAATCAAAACCGGTTCCTTCCTTTTTAATGTCCGCCGGCGCGAGGTTGATCGTGACATGACTGCGCGGAAAGCGATATCCGGAGTTTTTGATCGCGGCTTTGATTCTGTCCCGGCTTTCCTTTACGGACGCGTCCGGCAGACCGACCGTGGCAAATTGAGGCAATCCCTGCGAAATATCCACCTCCACGGAAACGGGATAAGACTCCATGCCGATGACGCTCATGCTGTTGACTTTGACGAACATAATGTTTTTAGGGCATTTTTTTGAAAACTTTTAGCCAATATGAATATTTATATCAAGATTTTTTATCAAAAAATCTTTAGAAAATTTTCTTCTCCCGTTCCTTGACGGATGAATTTGCCTGTGTTAAGCAAGAGCAGTTTTTATCATTCAGCCCATGTGCGGAAGGATCGGATGAAAAAATTATCCCATATCGACGGCAAAGGCGATGTGCAGATGGTGGACGTGACCGCGAAGAGAAATACCCTCCGCAAAGCAAGGGCCCGAGGCGTCATCCAGACGGATTCCCGCACGCTCGAATTAATCAGTAAAGAACAAGTAAAAAAAGGAAACGTCCTGACAACGGCGAAAATCGCGGGCATTATGGCCGCAAAAAAAACAGCCGATCTGATTCCCCTGTGCCACCCCCTCGAGCTGACATCCGTTGACCTCGATTTGAGTCTTGATTATAAAAAATCGCAAATCATCATCGATTCTCTGGCCCAGACGACCGGAAAAACGGGCGTGGAAATGGAAGCGCTGACAGCCGTAAGCGTCGCCGCTTTGACGGTTTACGACATGTGCAAAGCCGTGGATAAACGGATGGTTATTGGCGAAATCATGCTTCTGGAAAAAAGCGGTGGCAAAAGCGGACACTTCGTCAGATAACCCATCAACAAATCATGATGACATTTTTGTAAAAAAAAAACCAAAACAACATTTATGAACCGACAGACATTTAAAATCAAAAAGGTCTTTATCATCCCGTTGGCTATTGTGGTCATTTCGCTTTTTGTTTTGCTGATATTGAGCTTGGCAAAGGGTCAATTATGGGAAAGAATCATTCTGGCGGCCGCTTGCGTGGGAACTGTGGCGGTTTGCGTCGAAGCGATCAAAAGGGAAATCGCCATCGCCGATACAGGCATAACCATCAAAAAGTTTTTCCGGTCAAAGGACTTGTCATGGAAGGAAATCACGCACCTTGGGGTTGTGAATATCGGCAAGAAAGCGTATTTTCTGCTGACGACAACGAAGGGATTTTATTTTTTTTCCAATATGTATGAAAATCACGTCTCATTAATCAATTCAATGGTTGACAAACTGGATACCGAAAAGGTAGAGGTTGAAGTCAAAGACTATTTGGAACACCCCGTTGAGCGGCTTTCGATCATCATTTTAAGCTGGTTCGCGGCGGTGTTAGCCTTACTATTTATCGTTTTGAAGTTATTGGCCGTTTAACGATCAGCATCGGGAAAAATCCTGCGGGGAGCAAGCTGGAAAAATGAAGTCTAAAAAAAAGAGCAAACCGGAAGTGGTCATGAAGGTCAAAGCGGCGCCTTATGCCGCCGTCGAAGAAATCATGGAAAAAAAACTTGAAGATATCGCCACGGTCTTGTCAGCGTCCGGTGACCACAAAAGCAAGCTCTACGAAGACGTGATGAATATTGTCGAAAAAGGTTTGTTCAAGATCGCCCTGCGCCGGTCCAACGGCGTCAAGAGTTCGGCGGCAACTTTCTTGGGCATCAACCGCAACACGTTCACGGATAAAATGGCCAAAATGGGTATTAAATGTGAAAAAAGCAAAGAATGATCCGGCAATTTATGAATCAAGGCGTTAAAAAAGAAGCGAAATTACCTGCGCGGGTAATGGATCTGTTGAAAAAAGGGGTGCGGATGACGGCCCCTTTTTCTGTGGAAATAGGCGATGAAGTTGACCCGGCAAAGATTTCAAAGTCACTTGTTATTTACGGCCCCGCCCGAATTTCCGGTTCGAACACCTTCATCGCAGAAAACGTCAAGCTCGGGTTTGAGGCGCCCGTCACCCTGATCGACTGTCAGATCGGTCCGGACGTGGAATTGAGGGGCGGGTATTTCGCCGGATCCGTTTTCCTGGACAAAGCGACGGCGGGAAGCGGCGCGCAAATCCGCCCGGGTTGCCTGCTGGAGGAAGAAACGGGACTCAACCACTGCGTGGGCTTGAAACAAACGATTCTTTTTCCTTACGTCCAGCTGGGAAGCCTGATTAACTTCTGCGATTGCCTGATGGCCGGAGGCACCAGCCGGAAGAACCACAGCGAGGTGGGCAGCTCCTATATCCATTTCAATTTCACGCCCCGCCAGGACAAGGCCACCGCTTCCTTGATCGGCGATGTGCCGCGCGGCGTCATGCTTCGGGAGCCGCCCATTTTCCTGGGCGGACAAGGCGCAATGGTCGGCCCCGTGAAAATCGATTTCGGAACGGTCATTCCGGCGGGTGTGATCTGCCGCGTGGATTATCCGGGCGGGAAAACGGCCATGCGGCTGTTCTCCGGAGAAAAAAAACAAAAAACGGCAGTGCAACGCAAAGCAATCTCCCGGAAGGTACAGAGGAATATCGAATATATCGCCAGCGTGATCGCGCTCAAGCAATGGTATCTCCACGCGCGCCGACTTTTTTTCTCCGGCGTCCAGGAAGCCCTCCACGCCGGCGCTGTAGGCGTCCTGAATGACGCCATCGCGGAACGCGTCACGCAATTGGACGTCTTGAGAGAAAAGATCAGCGAGTCTCTCGCGGAGGGGGAAAAAAAGCATCCGGTGAAATCCCCCTCCGCACTTTTCACAAGCCACTGGGCGGCGGCCAGGGATTTTCTCCTTCGCTGCGAGCCGGAAAGCATCGGACAAAAAGAACGGGACGCGTTTCTCCTCACGCTGAGGAGCCTGGCGGATCGAGGAACCTCGTATCTCGAAGCCATCCAGTCCCTGAAAACGAAACAAGCCGAAACAGGATCGGCCTGGCTTGCATCCATCACGGACACCATCACGCTGGAGTGTCTGAAGCATTTAAAGTACCCTGTTGTAAAAAAACGATGTTGATGAAAACGCTCATAAAAAAAATCAGAAAGGCAGGCACGTTTCTAAAATCGTGCAGAATTTTTATCGGTAAAAATCCCCGGGAACTGCATGCCCCCTGCCTTGTCATTTTCCCGGTTTCGCGGACATGCCTTCATTGCGGCTTCGCCGGCCTGATGACCGTTCAATCAGGCAACCGAACTTCTTCCACAAAATACGATGAGCATCCGGTCTCGCTGTGGGGAAAAATTGAAAAAGCCGGATTGAAGGATATCCTGAAGGGCAACATTCCCGTCCGGCAATACCTGCACGGCCTCAAAACGCTGCAGGCGATGGAAAACGCCGTCGCAAGGCTCAAGGAAGAGCGCATCCAGGAATCGATTTTCTTCCGTGAAGAAGCCCGAGAGAGGCTGGCGGCCCTGGCAAAAAAAATGAAAGCCACCCTGGAAAAAGAAGAACAAATGCTGGAGGACCATGCCGCGGAATTCAGCTCCCGGGACCTGGAGGACATCAACAGCCGCCTGGTCCTGCTCAAAGACCTCCAGTGGGCTCTGGAAAAAGACATCCTCAACAATTTCTCCAGAATCATGGCGCTCGCCGCGGTTCGGAAAGCAGGCGACCTCCGCCCGGCGGCCTTTAAGAAGTACCGGAAAATCGTTCTGCTGCTCAACGCGCTCAACCGGCTCGAGGTTCGGGGAAGAGACTCCGCGGGCCTCCAGATCACGTTTACGCTGAAAAGCGAAAAGGACCTCGAGACCATCATCTTCGAAATCCAAAAAGCGAACCTCTACGAGGAATACCTCCGGCGTTTGCGGGAAGGTGACGCGCTCAACGGCTCCATCTGCGCCGCCGAAGACGGCGCTCATCCAGGCAAACCATCCCTCGTATTTTCCTTCACGTATAAAACCTTCTCCGTCGTCGGAGAACTCGGCCGCAACGCCCGCGAGCTTGAAAACGCCATCAAACAGGATGACATCTTCCGCATTTTCGCCGGGAAAAGCACGCGCTGCGAAACGGCTTTCATGCACACGCGGTGGGCATCCGTCGGCTCCATCACGGAGGAAAATTGCCATCCCGTCAACAACTACAGGCCGAACAAAAAGGCCTCGCCGTATCCCCTCTACGCGGCATCGCGCGCCAACATCAGCGTGATTTTGAACGGCGACATTGACAATTACGGCGCGTTGCGCGAATCGCTGAATCTGGACCGGGAACCCATCAACCCGCTCGTCACCACGGACACCAAAATTATTCCGCTGCAGATTGAAAAGTATCTTCAGGAAGGTCATCTCCTGAAAGAAGCTTTCCGCCTCGCCGTCAACCGTTTCGAGGGCTCGCACGCGATCGCCATGACCTGCGACCTGGAACCCGGCAAATTCTTTCTTGCCCTGAAGGGGAGCGGGCAGTCCATCTATGTGGGTGTCAGTGAGGACCAGTATATGTTTTCATCCGAGGTGTACGGCCTCGTGGAAGTCACGTCGCGCTTCCTTAAAATGAACGGAGAAGCATCCGGAACCGGCAGACAATCTTCCGCCGGCCAGATTTTCATTCTCGACCATCATTCCCAAGGCGGACTTGCCGGTATCGAAGCATTTTATTACGATGGAACGGAAATTTTTTTAAATGAAAATCTTCTGCAAAAAGCCGAAATTACGACACGGGACATCGACCGCGGCGACCACCCCCACTTCTTCTTGAAGGAAATTTCCGAATCGGCCCTCTCCATCAGGAAAACCCTGCGGGGCAAATACCGGATGGAAGCCGATCCACACGGTTCGCCGAAGGTCTTCTTCAATTTAGGCGAAAATATTTTTCCCGCCGCCATCAAAAAAGCTCTGCAGAAAAAAACCATCAAAAACATCATCGTCATCGGTCATGGAACCGCGGCCGTAGCCGGGGAGGCCGTGGCCGACGCCATGGCCCACTACCTGAAAGACTCGGGCCTCAACATCTCGGCAAGACTGGCCTCGGAATTGAGCGGTTTTTTCCTGAAGGATGACTTGTCGGATACGCTGGTCATTCCGATCACCCAGTCCGGAACAACAACGGACACGAATCGCGCAGTGGCCATGGCCAAAGACCGCGGCGCGTCCGTCATTACGATCGTCAACCGGAGACAATCCGACATCACCGCAAAATCCGACGGCGTTTTCTACACGAGCGACGGCCGCGACATCGAAATGTCCGTGGCTTCCACAAAAGCTTTTTACTCCCAGATTGCCGCCGGACAGATCCTGGCCCTCTACATCGTGCAACTTTTGAAGAGCAGAAGCGACGACTATATCGCCGTCCAATTAAAAAATCTGGAGTCGGCGCCGCAGCTCATGGATCGTATTTTTTCCGGACGGGAAGCTATTTCCAAATCCGTGGAAAAAACCTTTGACCGAAAATTCTGGGCCGTCGTGGGCAGCGGTCCCAACAAAGCGGCGGCGGATGAAATCAGAATCAAGCTCAGCGAACTATGTTATAAAACGATTTCCTCGGACATCGTCGAGAACAAAAAGCATATTGATTTATCCGCAGAACCTCTCATTCTGGTATGCGCTGCGGGAAGCCCGGCGTCCGTGATGGAGGATCTGGTTAAGGAAGTCGAGATTTTCAAGGCGCACAAGGCCGCCGTGGTCGTGTTCGCCGAGGAGGACGATTCACGATTCGATGACATCGCCGATGCGGTCATTTACATTCCCGCCGCGGCCATGCCGCTGCCGGTTATTCTCAACACCATGGCCGGGCATCTCTGGGGCTATTACGCCGCCTGCAATATCAACCACGAAGCTCTCCTGTTGAAAGAATTCAGAAGTTCTTTGGAAAGGGCCATTGTGGAACAGGAGAAAAAAAATTATTCCCTGCACGAAAAATTGGCCGATGCGGCGCTTCGTCAGATGATCGGCAGATTCGACAAAACCTTCAACCGTCACCGCGAGGCGGGTGCATTTCACCTGTTGAGCGTCAAAACCATTTCCGATCTGATTATTTTGCTCAAGTATGCGGCGGGCAAGCTGCCGCTGGAAGATTTCCGCAGCGAGTTCCAAACGGACAACGGTTTCATTTCGCCCCTGGAGGTCCTCGACGGCGTTTTGGGAAAAGCCATCGATGAGCTGACGCGACCGATTGACGCCATCCGCCATCAGGCGAAAACCGTCACCGTCGGAACGACCCGCAAGGAAAAAATATTCAGGGGCATCCTCTTTGAAACGCTGGAAAGACTGCATTTTTCCACCAGAGACCTGACCTACAAGAACCTGATGACCCTCAGCAGAATTCAGCCGGCGGTGATGAATGTCAGCGGGTTGACGCTCTACAAAATAGAAAATCTTGACGCCTTCGGCAATCCGGCGGAAGACTCCACGATAGACATCATTCAAAGAGAGGGGGTTTCCGCCCATATGCGCTCGAGAACAGAGACGTCCAAACAGCTGATGGGAACGAAACGAATGATTGTCAGCATGGGGCACGTCTACGTCGGCAAGGGGAAAATCGACGGCGCGCCCATCGTCATTATTCCCCTGAAAGCCGGAAGCGAATTCATCAACCGCCTGCTTTTATTGCACATCGACTATCAGGAAACGCTGCCTCTCTCCGAAAAGAAAAAGGCGCTGGGATACCGATACAACGACATCAGAAATCTGGTCAATGAATATAATATCGCCTGGGACGACGGCTATCTCGAAAAATTTTCGGTCGCCGATTTATTCGGCGAGCCGGTTGAAATTCTGGCGGCCCGCATCCGGCAGTGGGCGAAACCGGGAAACTAAACGAGGAAATATTTCATCATTTTTATGCCATTTTAGTAAGGACGAATTATGAAAAACACCAAATTCATTTTTGTCACCGGCGGAGTGCTTTCTTCGCTCGGCAAGGGATTGGCGGCGGCTTCCATCTCCGCGCTGCTGGAGTGCCGCGGGCTGCGGATCACCAATCAGAAACTGGATCCCTATATCAATGTGGATCCGGGAACCATGAGCCCCTTTCAACATGGAGAAGTCTTCGTGACCGACGACGGAGCGGAAACCGACCTGGATTTGGGACACTATGAACGCTTTTGCTCCACACGCATGGGCAAGTGCAACAATCTCACCACGGGCCAGGTCTACTATTCGGTCATCATGAAAGAAAGACACGGCGATTACCTGGGCAAAACCGTGCAGGTCATTCCCCACATCACCAACGAAATCAAGGATTTCATCAGAAAAACGGCCGAAGGTTTCGATGTCTCCATCGTGGAAATCGGCGGCACGGTCGGCGATATCGAAAGCCTGCCCTTTTTGGAAGCGATCCGACAGTTCCGCAACGAAGTCGGAAAACAAAACGCCATTTTCATTCATTTGACCTGGGTGCCGCTCATCAAAACCGCCGGCGAAGTCAAGACCAAGCCCACCCAGCACAGTGTCAAGGCGCTGCGCGAAATCGGCATTCAGCCGGACATCCTGCTTTGCCGGACGGAAAACTTTCTCACGGACGACATCAAGGCAAAGATTTCCCTTTTCTGCAACGTGGAGGTCAATGCCGTCTTCACGGCCAAGGATGTCAGCTGCATTTATGAAGTCCCGCTGATTTTCCACAAGGAAGGCCTCGATGACAAAATCGTCGACCTGCTCAATATCTGGACCGGCCAGCCCCATCTGGAATTCTGGCAGGACGTTGTCGATAAATTTCACAAGCCGGCAAACGAAATCTGCGTGGGCATCGTGGGCAAGTACGTCAACCTGACCGATTCCTACAAGAGCCTCAACGAAGCGCTGGTGCACGGTGGCATTGCCAATAACTGCCGCGTCAAGCTCAAATTCATTGATTCGGAAAAAATCGAGGAGGAAGGCATCGGGGAAAAACTCGGTGACGTGGACGCCGTGTTGATCCCCGGCGGCTTCGGCAGCCGCGGCATCGAGGGCATGATCATCGCCGCCCGGTACGCCCGCGAGCAAAAAATCCCCTTCTTCGGGATTTGCCTGGGCATGCAGATGGCAGTCGTGGAATACGCCAGAAACGTCTGCGGGCTGGAGAAGGCCAACAGTTCCGAATTCGACCCGCAGACACCTCACCCGGTGATTGATTTGCTCCCCGAACAGAGACAGGTGAAGGACAAGGGCGCCTCCATGCGTCTGGGCGCGTGGCCCTGCGTGATGGAACCGGACTCGTTCGCCTTCGCGGCCTACGGCCAAAAGGAAATCTCCGAAAGGCACCGTCACCGTTACGAATTCAACAAGGACTATAAAAAAATTCTGACGGAGAAAGGACTGCGCATTACCGGCGTGTCACCGGACGGCAGGCTGGCGGAAATTGTGGAGATCAAGGATCACCCCTGGTTTCTGGGCTGCCAGTTTCATCCCGAATTCAAGTCGCGCCCGATCAACCCCCATCCGCTTTTCCGCCGGTTTATCGAAGCGGGGCTGAAATATTCCCTCAACCGGAAAAAGTAATCGCCGTCCGCCGAACGATCAGGCCATCTCCGAAAAGAATTTATAATTGTTGCGCCCCTGGGTTTTCACCGCATACATGGCCATATCGGATTTTCTCAAAAGGGACTCCTCATCGCCGCCGTCGTCCGGATAGACGGCAATGCCGATGCTGGCATTGGACACGATTTCTCGATCCGCTAAAATAAAAGGTTTCTGAAAAGACTTCAGAATCACCTTGGCAACGCCTGCCGCGTATTCCGACCGGTCCAGCCCGGACAGCAAAACGACAAATTCATCGCCGCCGAGACGGGCCACCGTGTCGTTGTGGCGCAGAATTCCGGCAATGCGGGTCCCGATCTCTTTGAGCAATCTGTCCCCCACCAGATGTCCCAGCTGATCGTTGACATCCTTGAAATGATCGAGATCCAGCATCATCACCGCGAGCTTGTTTTTGTTTCTCTTGCACTGCGCAATGGCCACCGACAGCCTGTCCATGAACAGGGTCCGGTTCGGCAGACCGGTCAGGGCATCATGCGTGGCCAAGTAATTCAGCTGCTGATGCATCAGTTTGCGCTCCGTGATATCACGGATGATTCCCTTGAAGCCGACGATATTGCCGGCGGAATCTTTGCGCAAAGTCACGGAAGTTTCAATATACCTTTCGGTTCCGTCCTTGCGAGTGATTAGCCAGTCGATTTCACGGGTGGGGAGTCGCGTGTTGTAAACCTTGTTGAAGGCCTGAAATACCTTTTGAGCCGTCTCTCCTTTGGTAAACATTTTGTAACTCAATCCGAGGGTTTCCTCCCGGCTGTACCCGATCAATTCACAGAGGGGATCATTGAAAAACGTCAGGTGGCCGGCAAGATCCACCTCGAAATATCCTTCCTGCATCCCTTCCAGAATTGCCCGGTACTTTTCCTCGCTTTGACGAAGCGCCTCTTCCGATTTTTTTCGTTCGGTAATGTCGCGGAGATTGATTATGATGGATTCCACAACATGATTGTTGAACATGTTGCTCGCCACCGCCTCAAAGACCCGCCATTCGCCGTTTCTATGGCGAAGGCGGACCTCCGCTCTCGAAACGGAAGGATGATCCGCCTCAAAGAGTCTCTGGTATTCCTGCTGAACGAGGGGAACATCCTCGGGATGAATATTTTGGAAACTCGCCTGACCCGTTCTTTCCTTCGGAAGAAAACCCAGCAGTTTTGCCACAGCCGGATTTTCGTAGAGAATCACGCCTCCTCGATTGACAATGGCGATAATGTCGGCGGACTGATCGGCCAGCGTCTTAAAAAGTTTCTCTTCGCGGTGCAGCCGCTCTTCCGCCAGCTTATGCCGTGTGGTGTCCATGAAACTTCCCAGAGCGGCGCGCTCACCCTTCCATTCTATGGATGTCATGGTCTCCATGACCCAAATCAAGTCTTTGTTCTTCTTGATGAATCGGTATTCGTACGGTTCGCAACTATCGTTTTTCAGGCACTGGACGGCATTTTTTCTAACCGTTTCCCGGTCGTCGGGGAAAATGAAGTCAATGGAAGGAACGCCGATGAGTTCCCGGTCACGATATCCCGTTATTTTCTGGAACAGATCACTGACATAGGTGAATTTTCCATTCTGAAGGATATAAATGCCCACGCCGACCGTAGCGAGAATCTTCTCCGCCAGATTGGACAACTCATAATACAGGGGTGGGGATTTGGCCGATTGGCCTCTTGATTTGTGCCCTGACGACATTTTCATCCAAACTCTTCAAACTTTTATAACAAAAACACTCGACGTTTGCTTGCCCCAAGCGCAAAAACGTTCGCAAACCCAAGAATTTGATGAAACTCGTTTCTGAAAAGCGACTACTCCTTATCTTAGCGAATCGAGCGATGTCAAGAGAATTTTTAAATATTTTATTATGTTGTTTCATGGATGACCATTGAAAAACGACCATGTCGGCAGGCAAAAAGCATCATCCAGTTTGTGCTTGACAGCCGCGAATTATTGGGCTAGATAACGCCAACTTTATAAAAAATTTCAGGAGGATGCATTGGCAACACATAAATCAGCGGAAAAACGCGATCGTCAGAACAAAAAAAATCGTCAGCGTAATATGGCCGCCAAGTCGGCATTGAAAACAAAAATTAAAGCGGTCATCAAGAATGTTGAAAGCAAAAACAAGGAAAATGCCGCCGGTGCATTGAAAGCGGCGATACCGGCATTGGCCAAAGCAGGCGCCAAGGGATTGATTCACAAGAAGAACGCTTCCCGCAAAATCTCCCGACTGACCCAAAAAGTGAATTCGCTAAAATAATTCTCTCAAGTCACGGCCGGCATCAAAGCCGGCCTTTTTCATTTCCGTCAACAGCCATGGCTGCGCAAACAGTTTTATGTTTGCTTTATTTTCGATAATCCTTTAAAGATAGCTACAAATATGAAAACGAGGCAAAATAACGCTCTCCCTGCCGGTGACGCGGCCGTTTTGATCGCCCGCCTTTTTCTCGGCAGGCCCTATCAGGCGCAAACGTTGGACGGCGCGGGCAGAGAAAAACTGACCGTCAATGTTTCCGTCTTTGACTGCCTCACCTTCGTCGAAACGGTGTTGGCCCTGGCCCGTTGCGCCCGCCTGGGGAAACTGACTCCGGCGGCATTCAAAAAAAATCTTAAGTTCATCCGCTACCGCGGCGGGAAAATCCAAGGTTACGCTTCCCGCCTGCATTACTTCACCGACTGGCTGCGGGACAATGAAAACAAAGGCGTTCTCGCCGATGCGACCGGAAGCCTCGGCGGAAAACCGTCGCGCAAAAAAATTGATTTCATGACGACCCACCTCTCCTTATATCCCTGGCTCAAAAACCCGGTGCAACTCTCGGAAATCATGAAGGTGGAAAAAAGCCTTTCCCGCAGGACCATCCGAACCATCCCCAGGAACCAAGTGGGCGCCGTGGCGGACAAAATTCAAAACGGCGACATCATCGCCTTCACCGCAAGACAGCCGGGGCTGGATGTCGCCCATGTCGGATTCGCGCTGCGGGAGGGGAAAAGCCTGCGCCTTCTTCACGCTTCACAGAAAGACGGCAGGGTCAGCCTGTCGGGAAAAACGCTTGCGGCCTATCTGCGTTCCCGTGAACAATTTACCGGCGTCATGATCGCCCGTCCCCTCTAACAGGATGAAACCCGATCCGGCAGCTCCTTTCGAGCCAGAGACGCTTTCTATAAAATGATGATGTTTCCGCGGATTTGGATCCAAAAATTCCTTGACAAGACCAGATTGAGCATATAATCAGCATCATTGAACAAGCGCTCAGTGGAACGGAAGAGAAACGGATCATTTCATGCCAACCCGGCCCGAAAAAGGAACGGCGGTGAAAGACAACCGGCAAAATATCATTGACGCGACGGATCGGCTGCTGCGGACGCACGGCCTGGCCCGCCTGACCACGCGTGAAATCGCGCGTGAAGCGGGCGTCGCCGAAGGGCTGATTTATCACCATTTCAAAGACAAGGCGGAGCTGATCTTTGAAGTCATCGCGGCGCGCATGCGCGAAACCAAAAATTACCTGCAGAATCTTCCGCTGGAAGTCGGGAAAAGCACGCTCTTCGGGAATCTGGAAAACACCCTGTTTTCGATTTATCAAGCCCACTACGAAGTCACACCGATTATCAACACGGTTTTCGCCGATCAAAAGTTGCGCGCGCGCCTGCAGGAAATTGTGAAGGAGCGCAAGATGGGTCCGCGGTATGCCATGGAAGGCCTGGCGGTTTACCTCGCCGCGGAGCAGCGGATGGGAAGGCTCTCGGATACCGTGGACACCGACGTGCTCGCCAAATGTTTGTGGATGATCGGCATTCAATCGGCCATGCTCGACCGCTGGCTGGGCAATCAATACGATGAAAATCACATCCGCCGGGAAATCCGCGACTGCCTGAAGACAATGATGACCGGTTTTGAACCGCACCCGAGGCAATAAAGATGGAAACAGAAATCAAATATCTGCATCATAAAAAGAGGTGTTCCATGAAAAGAAACCACAGGATTTTGCTGATGACCGTAGCGTTCATCGCAGCCGTCGGCTTGACGCTGGATGGCTGCTCAAAGAAAAAGCCGTCCGGTCCTCCCCCCATGATCCCGGAAGTCGCCGTGATCACCGTCCAGCCGAAGGAAGTTGTCATCACGACGGAATTGGCCGGCCGAACCTCAGCCTATCAAGTCGCCGAAGTCCGTCCGCAGGTGAGCGGAATCATCCAGAAACGCCTGTTCACGGAGGGCAGCAATGTCCAAGCGGGACAGCCCCTGTTTCAAATAGACCCGGCCCTCTACCGGGCAGCGCTGGACAACGCCAAGGCGGCGCTGGCGCGTTCGGAGGCGCAATTGCCGGCCATCCAGCTGAGAGCGTCGCGTTTCAAAGATCTGCTGGACCAGAAGGCCGTCAGCCAACAGGACTACGACGACGCGGCGGCGGCACTCAAACAGGTGCAGGCTGACATTCAATACGGCAAGGCGTCCGTCGAATCCGCGCGGATTAACCTGGCGTACACGACCATTACCGCGCCGATTTCCGGCCGCATCGGCAAATCCAACGTGACGGAGGGCGCCCTGGTCACGGCGCATCAGCCGCTTGCCCTCGCGACGATACAGAAAATTGACCCGATGTACGTGGATGTCACCCAGTCCACCGCCGAAGTTTTCCGTCTGCGGCGGCAGCTGGAAAAAGGACAAATTCATCAAAACGGCAAACACCGGCAGGTTCGCCTGATGCTGGACGACGGCACGGAATATCCCCTGAAAGGAACTCTTCAGTTCCAGGATATCACCGTGGAGCCGTCAACCGGCTCGGTGACGCTCCGCATCACCTTCCCCAATCCAAAAGGAATCCTTCTGCCCGGCATGTTCGTCCGGGCGCTGGTGGATGAAGGCGACAATAAAAAGGCCATTCTCGTGCCCCAGCAGTCGGTCCTGCGCGATCCCCAGGGCAATTTCATCGTCCTGGTGGTGGACGCCAGGGGAATTGTTCAGCCGCGTCCGATTACGGTTGACCGAGCCATCGGCGGCGACTGGCTGGTTTCTTCGGGTCTCGCGCCGGGCGAAACAATCATCGTTGAAGGCATCGTCAAGGCCAAACCGGGAATGCCTGTCAAAACCGTTCCTTTCGAAAACGGCGGAAAAACCCCCGAAAAAATGAACAACGCGGCGCCGCCCGCCCGACAGGCGAAGTAAAGGAGGAATCCGATGCTGTCAAAATTTTTCCTGGATCGTCCGGTTTTCGCCTGGGTCATCGCCATCGTCATCATGGTGCTGGGCGGCCTGGCCATTCATAATCTGCCCGTTTCGCAGTATCCGCCCATCGCGCCGCCGTCCATCGCCATTGATGCTTTCTATCCGGGCGCGTCGGCGGAAACCGTTGAAAACAGCGTCACCCAGATCATCGAACAAAAGATGACGGGCTTTGACGACATGATTTACATGTCCGCCACGAGCGATTCGGCTGGGGCATCCCGAATCGAGCTGACTTTCAAGCCGGGCACGGACCCGGACATCGCTTGGGCCAAGGTTCAAAACAAACTGCAACTGGCGATGTCCGGTCTGCCGGAAGTCGTCCAGCGCTCCGGCGTCATGGTGAGCAAATCCACGCGCAATTATCTCATCATTGTGGGACTCATCTCCGAAGACGGCAGCATGAGCGCCATTGATTTGCGCGACTACGCCCAGTCGAATCTGGAAAAAGTACTGGCTCGGGTGCCCGGCGTCGGCGAGGTCATGACCTTCGGATCCCAGTACGCCATGCGGATCTGGTTCGATCCAAACAAGCTTACAAATTACCACCTGACCGTGGAAGACGTCATTGCGGCCCTCAAAACTTACAATGTCGAGGTGTCCGCCGGCCAGCTCGGCGGAGCCCCGGCCCTTCCGGGTCAACGTCTCAATGTTTCGATTGTCGTCCAGAATCTGCTCAAGACGCCGGATGAATTTGCCGCCATTCCCATCCGCACCAATCCGGATGGTTCGGTGGTACGGATTCGCGATGTGGGCCGGACTGAACTGGGAACCGAATTTTACGATATCGAGGGTTTTTACAACGGTCACCCGTCCGCCGGTCTGGCCATTCGTCAGGCTCCCGGCGCCAATGCTCTGGATACCGCCGACGCCATCAAGGCGAAACTGGCAGAGATGAGCCGTTACTTTCCCAAGGGCATAAGGGTGGTGTATCCCTACGACACCACACCGTTTATTAAAGTCGCCATCAACGAGGTGGTCAAGACCCTGTTCGAGGCGATCATCTTGGTTTTCCTGGTGATGTGGCTTTTTATGGGCAACATCCGCGCCACGCTGATTCCGACCATCGCCGTGCCGGTGGTCATTCTCGGCACGTTCGCCGTGCTGGGCGCCTTCGGATTCTCCATCAACATGCTGACGATGTTTGCCATGGTGCTCGCCATCGGGCTTCTGGTGGATGATGCCATCGTCGTGGTGGAAAATGTCGAACGCATCATGAGCGAGGAAGGCCTCTCGCCCCGGGAAGCCGCCGCGAAGTCCATGGAACAGATTACCCCCGCCCTGATCGGCATCGGTTTGGTGCTTGCCGCGGTCTTCGGACCCATGGCGTTCTTCGGCGGCTCGACCGGCGTCATCTACCGCCAGTTTTCCATCACCATCGCCTCGGCGATGCTGCTTTCGGTCGTGGTCGCCTTGATTTTGACGCCGGTGCTGTGCGCGACGATGCTCAAGCCCGTGCCCAAGGGCCACGAGCCGGCGGAAGCCGCCGTCTGGTTTCTGCGTCCGTTTTTTCTGCGCTTTGACCGCATGTTCTTCGCCACGCGTGCCTCCGCCGTCAAATGGGTCGGCCAGGCGCTCGCCCGGAAACTGCGTTACCTCGCGGTATTCGTTCTGATCGTGGCGGGGCTGGGTGTTTTGTTCCTGCGGATGCCCACCTCGTTCCTTCCCGATGAAGACCAGGGCATTTTGCTGGCCCAGATTCTCATGCCGACGGGCGCGACGCTGGAGCAGACCCAAGGGGTCGCCGACGAAGTTCGGCGCTATTTTCAGGAACATGAAAAAGAGGCTGTGGAATCCTGCATGACCATCGTCGGAATAGGTTTTTCCGGGCGGGGACAAAACAACGGCATGGTTTTCGTGAAGCTTAAGGATTGGAAACTGCGCAACCGAAGCGACCTGCGCGTCAAGGCCGTGGCCGGCCGGGCCATGATGGCCTTTGCCCGAATGCGCAAGGCAATGGTTTTCGCCTTTCCGCCGCCGCCGGTGGTTGAGCTGGGCGCCGCCCGCGGCGTGGATTTCCAGCTGGTGGACCGCGGAGGATTGGGGCACGACGCCCTCATGGCCGCCCGAAACATGTTTCTGGGCATGGCCATGCAGGACAAGCGATTGGTCAACGTCCGGCCCAACGGCATGGAAGATGTGCCCGAATTCCGCGTGGATGTGGATTGGGAGAAGGCCGGCGCAATGGGCCTGCCCATGTGCGCAATTCACAACGCGCTGTCGGCGACGTTCGGCGGCTACTACGTCAACAATTTCATCCAGGGGGGACTCGTCAAGCGGGTGTATGTTCAGGCCGACGCCCCCTATCGCATGCTGCCCTCTGACCTGGAAAAACTCTACATCCGCAACCTGGCGGGAAGGATGGTGCCGTTTTCGTCATTCGCCTCGACGCGCTGGTCCACTGGATCGCCGCGCCTGGAGCGCTTCAACGGGTTTCCTTCCCTGAACATCTGGGGCGAGCCCGCGCCGGGCCGGAGTTCCGGCGAGGCGATGCGCGCCTTCGAGGACATCGTCGCCAAACTGCCGCAGGGCATCGGCTACGACTACCAGGGGGTATCTTACCAGGAACGCATGGCCAAGTCCCAGACCGCACCGCTTTATGTCTTTTCGGTCCTGGTCATTTTCCTTTGTCTTGCCGCGCTGTACGAGAGCTGGACCGTTCCGATTTCGATTCTGCTGGTCCTGCCGCTGGGCGTCATCGGCGGTGTCATCGCCTCGAGTCTGCGGGGCCTGGCCAACGACGTGTATTTCCAGATCGGCCTGCTCACCACGCTGGGTCTGACCACCAAAAACGCCATCCTGATCGTCCAGTTCGCCAAGGCGCGCGTCGAGCAGGGCATGGGGCTGATCGAGGCCTCGCTTGAAGGCACGCGCCTGCGCTTCCGTCCCATTGTGATGACGTCTCTGGCATTCGGTTTTGGCGTGCTTCCGCTGGCCCTGACCACCGGCGCGGGCGCGGGCGCCATGAACGCCATCGGCACCTCCGTGCTGGGCGGCATGATTACCGGCACGGTCCTCGTCGTCCTTTTCGCGCCTCTTTTCTACGTTTTGATTGAAAAGATCTTCGGCCGAAAACGTCGAGAAACGGCAAATTCTCCAGAGGTAAAATAACATGAAAAGACATGCATTCCTCCTCTCCGTGGCTATGATTTTTCTGACAGCCGGATGCACGCTGGCCCCGAAATACAACCGTCCGGAATCCCCTGTTCCGCCCAAATGGCCCGTCAGCTCCGCTAATATCTACGCCGAAAACGCGGCGGATGAAACGGCGGCGCTGGCTTCCTCCCTGGATTGGCGGGAATTCATGCCGGACGAAAAATTACAAAAGGTCATCGAAACGGCGTTCAATAACAACCGCGATTTGCGCGTGGCCGTGCTGAACGTCGAGAGGGCAAAAGCCTATTACGGGATCCAGCGCGCCGAATTTCTGCCTTCGGTCAACGCCGTCGGAAGCTGGGCCAAACAACATGTTCCGGCCGATCTTTCATCCACCGGAAGCTCCATGACCACTGAAAGATATGATGTCAACCTGGGCATCGCCGCCTGGGAAATCGATCTCTTCGGGCGCATCCGCAGTCTGAAGGACCGGGCGCTGGAAGAGTACCTGGCCACCGATGAAGCCCGCCGCAGCGCGAAACTTGCCCTGGTATCGGCCGTCGCGCAGGCCTACGCGGCGCTGGCCGCTGATCGGGAAGCCCTCCAGGTGGCCGCCTCCACCCTGAGGACCCAGGAAGCCCTGTATGACCTGATAAAGAAACGCTATGACGCCGGCATCGCTTCGGAAATTGATCTCAAGCGGGCGCAGAGCCAGGTTGATACCGCCAGGGGCGATATCGCCCGCTACACGCAGGTGGTCGCTCAGGACGAAAACGCCTTGAACCTTCTGGCCGGCTCGCCTCTCCCGGCGGAACTCCTGCCTCAGAACCTGTCGGGCCTTGCCATGCCGAAAGATATCTCGGCAGGCCTCTCGTCCGAAATTCTTTTGCAGAGACCCGATGTCCTCGCCGCGGAACATCAGCTCAAAGCCGCGTATGCCAATATCGGCGCGGCCCGCGCTGCGTTTTTCCCGCGCATCGCGCTGACGACCTACGCGGGCACCGCCAGCGCGGAATTGTCCAGCTTGTTCAAATCCGGCTCCGGCGCCTGGAGCTTTGCGCCGCAAATCGTCATGCCGATCTTCGATGCGCGCACCTGGTCGGCTTACCAGGTCACCAAAGTGGAAAGAGAAATCGCCGTCGCGCAATACGAAAAAGCCATCCAGTCGGCTTTCCGGGAAGTGGCCGATGCCCTTGCCGAAAAAAGCATGGTCGGACAGCGCCTCGCCGCGCAGCAATCCCTGTTGGACGCGCTTGCGGAAACTTACCGTCTCGCCGAATTGCGCTACACCAAGGGAATCGACAGCTACCTGTCCGTCCTCGACGCGCAACGCACGCTTTACGGAGCCCAACAGGGCTACATCATGTTGCGTCTCGCCCGAATTAACAATCTCGTCACACTCTATAAATCCCTGGGCGGGGGACAAAATCCTTAACGGAAAGAACGAGCCCCAAAATCTACGGTTTCTCGAAGTGATGATAATCCTTCGGTTGGTCGAAGTTTCCGCCCCAGTGCCAGCCGCGCCTCAAAAATTCCCGCACCACGGGATGGTCTGCCGTAAAAGTTCCGCTGGCCGCCGGATCGTAGCGGGCCCCTTCCGGCGCGATGATGCCGTTCGGGTAAATGACGGGATTCTGCAGCGGATTGATGTCCAGAGCCCTGCCCAGCGCATGCAGGGACAGCGTGTTCGTGCCTTCGATCAGGCGGTAATTGAACGACGACGAATTGTTGTCCGCCATGGAACGGTGATCGTCCCACTGATAGGTCACGATCGGCACGGCTTTTTCCACGGGGAAAAAGATTTTTTCAAGATAGTTGAAAAGGTCGTAAACATCATCTTCCAGATCCCGGTGGACGAGAATCTGCCCCTGATGCTTCCGACCATCGAACGAATAGTACAGCACGTCAACGAGCGACAGCTGAAGGATGATTTCTTCGGGAGCGGCCGATCCTTCAACCGCCTCGGAAAAACTCATCGTGCTGTCTACCATCACTTCTTCCGTGAAAAACATTTTTCCTCTCCTTGTATCTCTCCAAGATGCCTTGCACCATCTCCCGGGAAAGCGACACCTCCTGGTAAACTGCCCGGAGGTCATCATACGCCAGCCGCTGATAATTTTCCAGCAGCGGCGTGACCACCACGCCCGCCATATCCACGGCTCCGGGGGAAACAAAGATTCTCTCGCCGCCTTCCCGGAAATAAGCGGCGGGGCGGTGTTTCCGACGCGGGAAAACTATCAGCGTCCACTGGTTTCTCGCAAAATAACCGATGAGATTCATCATCGGCTCGCCTTCCGATTCCAGCGCCGCGCGGAGGGCTTCCGCCAGCGATAAAAATTCTTCCCGCAAAACGTCTTCCTTCGGCGACCGCAGAATCACCGCCACGCGTCCCGTCGCCACAAACATTTGGCATTCAACGGACGATTTCATTTTTTTGAGAGGAAAACGCCGCAGGCCGCGCAAAAGGGGCAAATCCCGTTTCGGAACCATTTGAAAATGAAGATGGTCGGGCGCGGACGCGCCGCAGGCCGGTCCGTTATAGAAGACCGCATATCCCCGCGCGACGTCCGCGGCAAGTTTCAAAAAATCATCCACCCGAGAGACGATGTTTTGCGGCTCGTGATCCACCGACGCAATGGTGAAATGATTTTTAAAAATCGGCACGGGATTGCACAAAATAAAATATTGCCCCCGGTATAAAATTCCTTTTTGCTGCGCCGGAAGATTTTCCGGACACAAAAAGCAGGGTCTGGACTTCACGGATCGGGCATCCACGGCGGCTCCGCTGCTGACGGCGCGGGCAGGATTGTACTGCAGGTAGATTTCACTGTCGCCCGCCAGTCTTCTGGTCTGAACAGAAACCAGTCCGCGGCAGGCCTGCGCCAGGTCCGGCCAGGCTCTCTCTTGCGACCGGCCGATCCCCCGACATTGCACGGGTAGCGACTTGCCGGACGGATCCGGATACACGGCATACGTCTTGCCCTCCAAGAGTTTCGCTTTTTGATTCAACGTTTGTCTGGCCCTGATTTCCTCGGAGCGGAGGCTGTCTTTGTATGCGTCATTTGCGTTTTGCCGCCGCACGGAGATTCCCGCATCGGTATTGTCCTTCCAGCGGCGGCACCAATACAAGTTTTCAAAAATCCTGCCGACCCTGTATTCGCGGGTGATGCGCAGCGCCACCGCGTAATCCTCACCGTAACTAACGTTGGGGAACCCTATTTGACGCAACACCGGCGTCGCAAAAGCCCGCGGCGCGCCCATGCCGTTGACCCTCAGCAGATTATTGTGACCGTTTTTCCGCGTCCACTCGCGATGATCAATCAATCCCGGCGGAATCTTTTTCAGGCGCTCATTGACAATCGTGTACGAGCCCACAACCATCGCGTATCGGCCGCTGCGGAGCGTGTCGATGATTTTCTGCAGGGAGCGGGGAGAACTGTACAAATCATCGGAATCCAGTTGCACGACATAATTCCCGCAATACGGCGAATGGACGGCTTCGTTCCAGCAACCGCCGATGCCCAGGTCACGCCGCGAGGGAATGAGATGATGAACATGCGGATAACGAGCGGCAAACTTTTTCAAAATGCCGGTCGTTCCGTCCGTGGAATGATTGTCCACGACAATAATGTTGAACGGAAAATCGGTTTTCTGTCCCAGAGCGCTTCGGAGCGCCTGCGCAATGGTTTTCCTGCGGTTGCGCACGGGAATGACGACACTTGCCCGCCGCCACTGCCGCTCCTCGTTCCGCCCGGCCAGGACCTTCACGGGCGGAGGCAGATGGGCGCCGATGCGTTTCAGGTGGCGGGTGGCGATTTTTTCGAACTGTTTCTGCCGAAGAAAATTTTCCCGCGCGACATAGGCGAAGTGGGTTTCGGACCTTGAGGAGGCTTTTTTGCCCTTCGCCGGCGGTTTATCCGCCGCGACATACAAAAATTCCGGAACGTGCACAATATCGAAGTCCACCGAGATTTTCAGACGCAAGTCATAGAGCGCCGCCTGGGCATCGCGCGGCAGTGCGCCGTATTTCTGCAGAGCGGATTTTATCGCAAGACATTTAAACAGCATCAGCGGGCCGAATCTGAAATCATCGCGGAGGCTGCCGATCTGATAATCAATCAGCGGATGCGGAATTCTCCGCCGCCCGTCGTGCACAACATAATCGGCATAAATCATCCCAGCGTTTTTTTCTTCAATAGCCATCCAGAGGCACCGCAAAGAAAATGCTTTGATGTCGATTGTTTTCTCGTCGTCAACGACGAGCAGATAAGAAGAAACGATATTTTTCAGAAAAACGGAGACGTTCCTGACGGGCAGGACCTCAAGCGCGCCTTGAGAAAAAAAAACAGCCGCTTCGTCCGCCCCGTCGCAGGGCATCATCAGAAAGCGGCCGACTTTATAGACCAGAGTTGTCTTCAATTTTAAAATCCGGACATCATCAGATTAAAGGTTTTTTCCGCCATATCCCCGGCCAGCTTCATCAGGGCCTGTTTCCTGGCCGCGGTCAGATAATTAATATCTTCGCTCAGAAAATAATCAACCGTGTCCGTCATCTGTCGGCCGCTCCAGAGCGTTTTGCCTGAGGCGGTTTCCTGAAAGGCCACATTGATCACCATCGTCGCCCGTTCCTCCGCCGCCAGATTGTTCCGCCCGCGGGCCAACGAAGACGTGTAAAAATTCACCACTTCCCCCTCGACAACGGCATCCGCCGCCTCCGGGCTGTTGACGACCCGAAAACGGCTGTTCTGGAGAAATTGGTCAATCAGGGCGTTGCGGATGTAATATTCCAGCTCCGCCTGGGAGGTCTTGTTGCCGAAGGATTTGACGTAGATTTTTTGAATGCGGCTGTCGATGGACTCTCCGCGCGGCGCAAGAGAATAACCGCAGCCGGAGCATAAGGCAGCCAAAAAACAAAAAAAAGCGATCTTCATCCCAAGCGGTCTGTTTTTTTTCATGTTCGTCTCAACATTCCCATACCCCATCAGGGGGAAACAGGAACTCCGCTGTTATTGGCCGGCAACGATATTGACCAGTTTCTTGGGCACGTAAATAACTTTTTTGACCTGCAAGCCGGCGGTCATGGATTGGATCTTCTCATCGGCCAGCGCGGCGGCCTTGATCTTTTCCGGGTCCTCGTCCACCGGCACGACCAGCCGGCTGCGGAGTTTGCCGTTGATCTGCACGACGATGGTCATTTCCTCCTCGCTGGCGATCACGGGATCATACCCCGGCCAGGCGACGTCACAAAGATAATTTGGGTGGCCGAGCCGCTGCCAGAGCTCCTCGGCGATGTGCGGGACAATCGGCCCCAGCAAAACGACGGCCGCCTCCAGCGCTTCGCGCACCACCGACAGCGCGAGTTTGTCCTCCCCGGCGGGCCGCGGGAACTGATACACCGCGTTGATCAATTCCATCACCGCGCTGATGGCCGTGTTGAAATGAAACCGGTCTTCGATGTCAATGGACACCTTGCGGATGGTCTGATGGGTTTTGCGCCGAAGCGCTTTCAGATCGCCTTCCAGCTCAACGTTTCCAGAAATCGCCGCGACGTTTTTGATATCGTCCAGGTAATCATCCACGATGCGCCACAGGCGATTCAGAAAACGGAAGGATCCCTCCACGCCCTGGTCGCTCCATTCCAGATCCTTTTCCGGCGGCGCCGCAAACAGGCAGAAAATCCGCGCCGTGTCCGCGCCATAGGTCTTGACAAGATAATCCGGATCCACGACATTTTTGAGCGACTTTGACATTTTCTCAGTCTTGCCGATGATGACCTCTCTCCCGCAGAGCCGGCACTTCCCGTCCACAACCTGCTCGGGGTAAAGATAGCCGTGTTCTGCGCATTTTGTCGTTTCCTTGCAGACCATGCCCTGCGTCAAAAGATTGGTGAACGGCTCGTCCACGCCGATGACGCCGAAATCGCGCAGCATCTTGGTGTAAAAGCGCGCGTAGAGCAGATGCAAAATGGCATGTTCGATGCCGCCGATGTACTGGTCCACCGGCATCCAGTAATCCAGTTTCTTGCGGTCGAGGCCGGGTTTGGTATCACAATCAGGACAGCAAAATCTTTCGAAGTACCACGAGGACTCCACAAACGTGTCCATCGTGTCGGTCTCTCTGGCCGCCTTGCCGCCGCATTTCGGACAGGTCGTTTCCACGAATTCCTTAAGACCGGCCAGCGGCGAGCCGCCTTCCAGACGGAACTGGACATTTTCCGGAAGAATCACCGGCAGGTCTTTTTCACTCACCGGCACGATGCCGCACTTCTCGCAATTGATCATGGGAATCGGCGCGCCCCAGTAACGCTGGCGGGAAATCCCCCAGTCGCGCAGGCGATATTGAATCGTGCGCCTGCCCTTCCCTTCTTTCTCCAAAAAATCGGCGATCGCCTCCAGAACTTTCGTGTTTTCCATCCCGTTGAACTGGCCGGAGTTGACAAGGATGCCTTCATCCACGTAAGCCTCCGTCATCGTCGCCGGATCGAGCGGCCTGTCTTTGGGTTGAATCACGACGACCAGCGGCAGGTTGTATTTCTTAGCGAACTCGAAGTCGCGCTGGTCATGCGTGGGAACCGCCATGACACAGCCGGTGCCGTAATCGGCCAGCACAAAGTTGGCCGCGTAAATCGGCATTTTCCAGCCGGTGAGCGGATTGAGGCAGTAGGCCTCCAGGAACATGCCTTCCTTTTCGTAATATTCCGACGTGCGCATCAGCTTGTCCTGCTTTTTGACCTTCTCGACGAAGGCCTCCACGTCTTTTTCAATGGCCTTGCCCCTGGCCAGTTCCATCACCAGCGGGTGCTCCGCGGCCACCAGCATGAAGGTCGCGCCGAAGAGCGTGTCCTGACGCGTGGTGAAAACCTGAATGACGCCGTTTCCATCCGCCATCGGGAAATCCACCAGACAGCCGTAGCTTTTGCCGATCCAGTTTTTCTGCATCGTCATGACGCGTTCCGGCCAGCCCGGCAGTTTGTCGCAGTATTCCAGCAACTCCTCGACATACGCCGTGATTTTGAAAAACCACTGATCCAGCACCTTTTCCGTGACTTCCGTCCCGCAGCGCCAGCACCGCCCGCCTTCGACCTGCTCGTTGGCCAGCACTGTGTCGCAGCGGGCGCAGAAATTGACGGTGGAGCGCTTTTTGTAAGCCAGTCCCTTCTCGTACATCCAGATGAAGAAGAGCTGTTCCCATTTGTAATACTTCGGCTCGCAGGTGGAAACTTCCCGGTCCCAGTCATAACTGAAGCCCATGCGCTTGAGCTGTTTTTTCATGTGCTCGATGTTTTCGTTGGTCCATTTCGCGGGATGAATCTTGTGCTCGATGGCCGCGTTTTCCGCGGGCAGGCCGAAGGCGTCCCAGCCCATCGGATGCAGAACATTGAAGCCCTTCATGCGCTTGTAGCGGGCAACGACATCGCCGATGGTGTAATTGCGCACATGGCCGATATGAATCTTGCCGGAAGGATAAGGAAACATCTCCAGCAGGTAATATTTTTCCTTCTGCGGATCTTCGGTGACCTTGAAGGATTTTTCTTCCTCCCATTTCTTTTGCCATTTTTCTTCAATCACATGCGGTTCGTACTTCATCTTCAAAAGCTCTCCGGATGGTCAATGTTGACGATTTGCTTAACATATCGAAACGATGAGCGCAATGGCTTTGTCGATGAGTCAATCCATCTAATTTTCAATAAGATCTACCGTATCCCGTATCGGGCCTGAAATGATTATATTCAGTCATAACGCTTTATGAGGTTCGCAAAAATCATTTGGACACACCGGAGAGGTCTGCTGTTGGCGCCGCACCTTGCATCTTGGGAAAAACATTCTCTAGACACAGTAGAATGTTTTTCCCGGAAATCCCAATGGGATTCAGCGCCCTGAATCTGAATATTTCTAAAAAAAATACAAAGAAAAATATCTGTTCAAACTTTACCATTATGTTTTAATGACCAATAATGTGCACGTGGCCATAGAACCTCCAAGCGAAGGCAAAGCCTTGTGCCAAATCATGAAAGGCAATAACTTATCCTATGCCCAGCAATTCAAAAACAAATACCATTATACCGGCTATATCTGGCCGGACCGCTTCAAAAGCATCATTATGAATTCCTTCTGAGCTGCGGCATTATGTGGAACAAAACACGGTTCGGGCAAGAATGGTGAAGGAGCCCGAGGCGTACCGCCGAAGCAGTTCTGGGGTCCACGCCCACGGGAAGCATGACGATTTGATTGACAAATACATCCTCTATGGAAAACGCTCCGGCGATGAGACGATCAAAAAGGAACACCGGAAATTTGTTCAGAGATGCTTCGAAAGTAAGAGGCGATGAGCGGGGAAACGGAGGCAATGTCCTGAAAGCGTTTCAAAAATGATTTGCATTTTTAAAAAAGCACGCCTTTTCTCTGTTATATTTTTTGAGAGATCCAGAATTTTCTCCTTGATTAATGCGTCATACTAAAATAAAGAATGACAACACCTTGTAAAGGTCCCGTCCCAATGGAAGAGACAAAAAACACGAACAAGACGGCCGCCGAGCCGGATGATTCTCTGCCGGAAATCTCATTGGAAGAGCTATCACTCGAAATGCGCGAAGCCTGCAACCGCGCGGGATGGACATCGCTTACGCCCGTGCAGGCCAAATCCATTCCTTATATGCTGGCCAACCGCGATATGATGATCCAATCCCGCACGGGCAGCGGGAAGACCGGCGCTTATCTTCTGCCCATCATCCAGAAAATCGACCCACATCAAAAAGTCGCGCAAGCTCTCGTTCTGGTGCCCACGCGCGAACTTGCGCTTCAGGTGTCGCGTGAAGCCGAGATGCTGACGCGGGACACGGATATCAAAACAGCCGTGGTTTACGGCGGCGTGGGATATAACGCTCAGCTGGAATCTTTCCGCATCGGGGCTCAGGTTATCATCGGCACACCCGGGCGGATTCTGGATCACCTTTTAAAAAACAATCTTTCGCTGGATAATCTGAAAATACTTATCTTTGATGAAGCGGACCGCATGCTTTCCATGGGTTTTTATCCCGACATGGTAAAGATCCGCAAATATATTCCCGCCACCAAAATACTCAGCAGCATGTTTTCCGCGACGTTTCCGCCGCAGGTTCTCCGCTTGTCCCAGCAATTTCTGCGAAATGCGAAACTGCTGAGCCTCAGTGGCGATCAAGTTCATGTCGCTGAAATAGAGCATATTTATTATGTCGTTCCGGGAATGCGCAAAGAACGGTCGCTGGTGCGCATCATTGAAATCGAAAATCCCTCTTCTGCCATCATTTTCTGCAACACAAAGGACAATGTACACTATCTTTCGGTCGTGCTGAAACGTTTCGGTTATGATGCCGATGAAATCAGCTCCGACCTGTCGCAGAGCGCCCGGGAAAAGGTTATGTCGCGGGTGCGGCGCGGCGCCCTGCGGTTTTTGGTGGCCACGGATGTCGCCGCCCGTGGCATCGACATTCCCGAGCTTTCCCACGTTTTTCAGTATGAGCCACCGGAAGAGCCCGAAGCTTACATTCATCGCGCCGGAAGAACCGGCAGAATGGGCTCCAGCGGTGTGGCGATTTCGCTGGTTGCGGAAATGGAAAAGTTCAAACTACAGAGCATCGCCCGCCACTACAACATCACGATGCAGGAGCGGAACCTGCCCAGCGAGGAAGAGCTGGAAAAAGTCGTCTCCCAAAGGGTCACCGCCCTTCTGGAGGCAAAATTGCGCGACCGCGACAATTTACAAATCGAACGCATGAAGCGGTTTCTGCCTCTGGCACGCACCCTAGCACAAGCGGAGGATGAATTGTCGCTCATTACCATGCTGCTGGATGACTACTATCAGCAGTCCCTGCACGCGCCGCCAGCGCCCATCCCGGAATCCGAAAAAGAAGACCTTCCGCCAACAAGTAAAAAAAGACGGCCCCGTCCTAAAAGAAGAAACGATCAACACAAGTCACGGACTAATTCCTCAAAGGACGATTAACCTCTTTCAATACTTACAAAAATCATCCAAAACCAAACCTGCGAAGCGTATCCCCGCTAACTGTTCAATATAGAAGACTATTTTGAGCCAAAAGGCTTTGTGCTCGTCATTCAACGTCATGACTACACCCCTCACAAAATAACTAAAAAAACTTGAGTTAAAAAAACAATGCTGATATGAATGCCCTGTTTTAAAATCTTTACGATAAGGATGTATGTTATGCAAAACCCAAATTTTAGTTCCGGTCCCTGCAGTAAAAGGCCAGCGTGGAGTCTTGACGCGCTGAAGGGCGCGCCGGTCGGACGTTCGCATCGCTCCGCTCTGGGAAAAGAAAAAATCGTCAAAGCCATCAACGGCACGCGCAAGATTTTGAAGGTTCCGGATGATTTCCTTGTGGGCATACTTCCGGCATCAGATACCGGCGCTTTTGAATGCGCCATGTGGTCGCTTTTAGGACCCAAACCGGTCACGGTGCTGGTTTGGGAAAGTTTTTCCAACGGTTGGGCCACGGACGTCGCCAAACAGCTCAAGCTCAATCCAACCATTCTCAAAGCCGACTACGGCAAAATTCCGGATCTCTCCAGGGTGGACTGGAAAACCGACGTGGTGTTTGTCGCCAACGGCACAACCAGCGGCGTGAGGATTCCCGACTGGAGTTGGATTCCCGCCGACCGTGAAGGCCTGTCGCTCTGCGATGCCACCAGCTACGCCTTCGCCAATCCCATTGAATGGGACAAGGTGGATGTGCTGACCTATTCCTGGCAGAAATGCCTCGGCGGCGAGGCGGCTCACGGCATGATGATTTTAAGCCCCCGGGCCATTGCCCGTCTGGAATCTTACAATCCGCCATGGCCCATGCCAAAGATTTTCCGGCTGAAGAAAGACGGCAAAGTCAACAAGGCTATTTTTGACGGCGATGTCATCAACACGCCTTCCATGCTTTGCGTGGAGGATTATCTCGACGCGCTGGACTGGGCGGAAAAAATTGGTCTGGAAGGCCTCTACCAGCGAAGCCTGAACAACCTCAAGGTGGTATCCGACTGGGTCGCCAAAACCGATTGGATTGAATTCCTCGCCGATGACCCCAAAGTGCGTTCCAACACGTCCGTCTGTCTGTCGGTCACGCACCCCAAAGTCGCGGCCATGGACAACGAAACCAAGAGCAAATTCCTCAAGAGCATCGCTTCCGACCTGAGCAAGAAAAACATCGCACACGACATCAATTCCTATAAGGAAGCGCCGGCCGGCTACCGTTTCTGGTGCGGACCGACCATTGAGGAGGCCGATTTGAGAACGGCTTTGGCCGAACTGGAAAAGGTTTTCAACGAAAAAGTTAAAAACCTTTAATTCTCGGTAAATCATCATGGCAAATGTGGCAGTCATCGGTACGCAATGGGGTGATGAGGGCAAGGGGAAAATTGTTGACCTCTACGCCGAAAAAGCCGACGTGGTTGCCCGCTTTCAGGGCGGCAATAACGCCGGACACACACTGGTCGTCAAAGGCCGGAAAACCATTCTACATCTGATTCCCTCGGGAATTCTGCACAACGGCAAGACCTGCATCATCGGTAACGGCGTGGTTTTTGACCCCTTCGTCTTTCTCGAGGAACTTGAAGAACTGAAAAGGGGCGATCTGCTGCCCCCCGACACCAAGCTCCGCATCAGCGAAAAAGCGCATTTGATCATGCCCTACCACCGCCGCATCGATCAGGCCCGGGAAGCGCGCTCATCCGGCAAGAAAATCGGCACGACCGGCCGGGGCATCGGCCCGGCTTATGAAGACAAGGCCGCCCGCACGGGGATCCGCGTGGGGGATTTGTATGAAGAGAATCTCTTCAGAGAAAAGCTCCGGCAGGCGCTGGAAGAAAAAAACTTTCTGCTGGCGAACTTCTTCCATGAAAAACCTCTGGATGAAGAAGAAATCGCCGCGCAGTATCTGGCGTGCGCCGAAAAGATAAAGCCATATGTCGCCGATACCTCTCTCATTCTGGACAGAGAAGCCAGACAGGGCAGAAAAATACTTTTCGAAGGCGCGCAGGGATCGCACCTCGATGTTGACCATGGAACCTATCCCTACGTCACCTCATCCAACACGGTGGCCGCCAACGCTTCCTCCGGCAGCGGCGTCGGTCCCCATCTGCTGGACAGAGTCGTGGGAATCTGCAAGGCCTACACGACACGCGTCGGCGAAGGTCCCTTCCCCACGGAGTTGAAAGATGAAATCGGCGATCATCTGCAGAAGGTCGGCCAGGAATTCGGCGCCACCACCGGCAGAAAACGGCGTTGCGGCTGGCTGGACATGGTCTTGATCCGGCAGGCCGTCAGAGTTTCGGGCATCAGCGCCCTGGCCATCACCAAACTGGACGTGTTGACCGGCTTGGATAAGGTGAAAATATGCGTGGGTTACAAAACGGCGGAGGCCGAACACACGCACGCTCTGCCTTCCAGCAACGCCAAACTTGCGGCTTGCGAACCGGTGTTTGAAGAATTCGACGGCTGGAAGGAGGATATTTCGCACGCCCGGGAAATCGCCGAACTGCCGGCAAACACCCGAAAATATCTCAAACGTCTTGAAGAATTGGCCGATGCCAGAATCATTTTGGTGTCCGTGGGACCGGGACGGGAAGAAACCATCGTTCTGGAAGATCCTTTCCTGAACAAAAATTTATAGATTTTTTCTTGACACCGTGTCCGCTAGTTGTTAATAGGGCACGCCTTGAAAATTTGAAAAAGGGGCTGTTAGCTCAGGGGTAGAGCAGTGGACTTTTAATCCATTGGCCGGGGGTTCAATCCCCCCACAGCCCACCAGTCAAAAGGGTTTCCGAAAGGAAACCTTTTTTGCATCCAAAAGCTCACCGTTGCCTCATCACATCATCCAAGATTTCCTTGACACACGCATATCCCCATTTTATACTTCGCCCCGCAAAACAGAGGCCCTCCGACTCGGGAAAGCGTTTTTATGTTTTGCCCAAAAACGACGAATAAGGTTTTCTCTGACGGCAGAGCAACCTAAAATTAATAGGCATGAAAAGGAGCAGGAGGTATCTTATGCATCGGATTAGTCTGTTGAATAAAATTTCCGAAAAAGGGTTGAGTCTTTTCTCGGAGAAGTACGAGTATAAAACCGATCTACCCGATCCGGACGGAATTCTGGTCAGAAGCAAGGAAATGAAAGACATGACCTTGCCGCCATCTCTGAAAGCCATCGCCCGCGCCGGCGCCGGCGTGAACAATATCCCCATTGATCAATGCTCGGAAAAGGGCATTGTCGTTTTCAATACGCCGGGGGCAAACGCCAACGGTGTGAAGGAATTGGTCATCCTGGGCATGCTGCTGGCCTGCCGCAACGTTGTGGAAGGCATCGCCTGGGCAAAAAGCCTGGTGGGCGAAGGCGACAAGGTCCCCGATCTGATAGAAAAGGGAAAGTCCAAATTCGCGGGCACGGAAATCATGGGCAAAAAGCTCGGCGTCGTCGGTCTCGGCGCGATTGGAACCCTGGTGGCCAATGCCGCCGAGGGCTTGGGCATGGAAGTATGGGGATACGATCCGTACCTGTCCATCGAGGCGGCCTGGAAACTTTCCCGCACCATCAAGAAGGCCCCGAACTTGGACAAACTTCTTTCCGAATGCGACTTCATCACCCTGCACGTCCCGCAGAACAAGGATACCAAGGGATTCATCAACGCCGAAAAATTCGCGCTGATGAAGAAAGGCGTGGTGCTTCTGAACTTCGCCAGAGGCGGCCTTGTGGATACCGCCTCTCTCAAGAAGGCGGTCGCCGACGGCATTGTGGGCTGTTACGTGACCGACTTTCCCGATGAGGAAGTCATCAAGACGGACAGGGTGATTCCCATTCCGCATCTGGGAGCTTCCACGGAGGAATCCGAAGAAAACTGCGCCGTGATGGCGGCCATACAGCTGATGGATTTTCTGGAAAACGGTAACATCAAAAATTCTGTCAACTTTCCGGAATGCATCATGGACAGATCGAGCAATACCCGAATCACCATCGCGAACAAAAACGAGCCGGGCATGATCGAAAAGATAACGCACCTGCTGGCGGAAAGCAAAATCAACATCACCGACATGATCAACAAAAGCAAGGGCAATGTCGCCTACAACATCATTGATGTGGAAGGCAAAATCAGCGACGACCTGGCAAAGAAAATTCAGTCCCTCGAAGGCATCATCGCCGTGCGAATTATTTAAATAGTGAAAGCATAAAAAGGGCTGGCCATCCGGTCAGCCCTTTTTATTTCAGGATTGGATTTCATGCGTTTTCCCTGCGCACGCTTCGCGCATTCCACGGCAGCAAAATTCACGCTGATCTATTCATCCTTGTCCGGCCAGACGTAAACGGGCGGCCGGCTCTCGAAACCTTTTCCGTCAGGCATGACCTCAACTTCTTTGCCGCCGATTTTCTCGATTCTGGTCAGAGTCGCACAGACCTGACGTTTCGGGGCAGCTTCAATCACCGCAGCAACGGTTTTAAACTGTCGGATATCCTGCAGCGTTATGATCTGGGGCAAGACCATATCCAGCATGCCCCGCTCATATTGCTTCAAGGCTTCTGCCGGACGAATCCAGACATGGCCGGTGAGCTCGACATCGTCGTGTTCGGCCATTTGATCGGACGGCGCTTCCGTCACAAAAAAACGGACATCATAGCGCAGAGGCAAAGGCTCGGGTGTAATCCAGTGCGAAAAATAATGCAGCCTGTCAAGCGGAAGAACAAGATGTTCCGCCGCGAGGAATTCCGTGAATTTCATCTGATGACTGATGAGTTTCCTTCGATACTCGCAAAAACGTCTGCGGTCATCATCCGTTTTGATGGAAACGGGCGACCCGTCTTTTCTTGCGGCTAGCAGGATTCCCACCTCCTCAAATGTTTCGCGAATCCCCGCCACCCAAGCCCCCAGGGCATTTTCAGGATGCCGCATATCGCCCATCATCCGTGAGGCGCTTGTCCCATCCATTCCGCTGACAAAACGTTCCATGTCCGCTTCACAGTCCTCCGGCTCCACGATCCCGCCGGGAAACACATAGTAACCCGGCACGAAACTGCTCTTGCGGTTTCTGCACACCATCAGAACTTCGATGTCCTTTATGCCGTCATCCGGACAAGCACGCAAAAGCATGACTGTTGCGGCATCAGCGGGCATCACCGTCATATCCTGCACCCCCTTACTAACCAATATCCATGCGCAGCAGCTAACAAAGCGCCTACCTTCAGGCTGTTTTCTATCACACATAAAAAACAACCGCCAGAAAAACACGGAAGAAAAACTATTGTCAACTTGCCGCAAATGTTGCCGAGAGAGGCGGAATCCATCCGCCAAAAAAAAGGCGGGCTCAAAAAGCCCGCCTTTTCTCAAGGGGTTGAATTACTTGTTAACGTCTGCAACCGCTTCTTCGGCGCTCGCTGATGTTACTTTGTTCTTTACCTCCGGGTGATGCGCCACTTGTTCCGATTAGAAGCGGTTCTCCACTTAACACTGGTAGCTTTGGCATGCTTAATTTTTTCCAAACCGCTTAAACCTTTTCGCCTTTTAGGGCACCTCTAATGGAAACCTTGACTTCTCCACCAAAAAGTTTTGTTACAAAAGTTGCTTCATTTATAAACTATTTTCAGAAAAAATCAAGAAAAAAATCAATATATGGTGGTTATTTCTTCTTAATGCCACAATAAGTAGTATTTATCCGAATTGCCGGTATTTTTCCGCATATTGCTTGTAATTCTAGTGATTTAGTCAAAACCTTTTTCCAACCGCAAGGAATGCGTGATATATAAACAAAAAAATTTTCGGGAGATTTCAATGAACGAATCGCTGAAAAAGGACTGGGAAAAAAAAGTGGCGGAAGAACCTTTCGCGAAGAAATTCGGTCTGAAGCTGACCGGCGTGGAAGAAGGCTACGCGAAGGTGGAAATGAATTTTACGCCGGATATGGAAAATCTGTTCGGCATGGCGCACGGCGGGGCGCTTTTTGCGCTGATTGACGAGGCGTTCGAAGTCGCTTCCAACTCTCACGGCACAATGGCGGTCGCCCTCAACCTGAATATCAATTACCTGGCCTCGCCGGAAAAGGGCTCGAAACTCGCCGCCGAAGCCAGGGAAATCAACCGAACAAAAAAAACCGCCACTTATTACATTGAAGTCAGGGAGGATCGCGAAAAACTCATCGCCTCCTGTCAGGCGCAGGTTTACCGCCTGGAAAAATCCCTGCCTTTTTTGTAAGAAGGAACTCTGCATTTTCTGATAAAACCGAAAAGCCATGTTGACGTGAAAAAAGCCGGCTTTAACCATAAAATGAAAGCCGGCTTTTTCAAATCATTTAAGAAAAATTAAATTACAACAAAAATTCTTGTTTCACTCGGATCTGACTGTTTATCGTGTTCGTCCACGGCAATGACACGCCAATAGAAGGTTTTGCCTTTTTCAAGTCCGGTCACCTGATAAGAAATGGTATTTTCATCTCCGATCTTGACCACCGATGTCGCACCGCTGCCTTCACACCCCGTCAGCATCGTCGAGGCCAGCAAAAACGTCATCGCTACAGCCATCAAATATTTTTTCCCTCTTTTTCTGCCGAACCAGCCCAGCAGACCAAAAAGCGGCAACAACATCCCCGCTAAAAGATTGCCGTTTTCATCAACATAAAAATTTCTCAAATTGACGGTAAAGCTGCTGTCTTCCGCGACCTGCAGGATATAGGTCACATCGTCGCTGTCGGGGTCAATGGATCTCTGCCAATAGAGCCGGATGGTGGATCCGCTCACGCTGGATCCATTGGCCGGACTCGTCAAAGCGGGAGTTGAAGGCGGATCGTTGGTATCCGCGACAGGTCCCTGGCGATAGATGCTTTTCTGGGTTCCAACAATAATGATGCTGTTGGGTAACACTTCAACCTCTCTGGTTGCTTCCGTATCATCGGTTGTTATCTGTACAGTGCCCCAGGAATCACCGGGGGCCACGGCCCCCCTCAAAATGTAATTTGATTCATTTGACGCATACACATAACCCGTCGCGGCATCGTAAGCTAAATCTCCACCTTACGTATAGCTTAAAACTGTTTCCCAGCTTTCTCCAAAATCCTTCGAACGCTCTATATGATTAGGGGCACCTGTACTGATGGCAAATAACCAGTCGTTTGGTCCTGAAATAATATCGGTTATCCAGTAAGTCCAACTTTTCCGAACCCAATTATCGCCGCCATCTGTGGATTTCATAATTCCGTTATAATATGTTCCAGTAAGAAGCATTCCTGTGGTTCCGGAAGCATCCGCCTTTCCGGCGTATATTGAATAAACGTAATCTGTGTCGCTGTTGATTCTTTCCCATGTCTCGCCCAAGTCTGCAGACCGGAACACGCCATCTCCATTCCATGTGACAAAGAGCTTGTTGGTATAAGAATCAAACGTCATGGATACAGGATTGCCGGTTACGGTTAATCCTGTGGCTGTTGCCTTCTGCCAAGTATTGCCCCCGTCCGATGAACGATAAAAGTAAGATCCTTGAGTTGCCAAAAATATGTGACCGTTGCCGTCACCAGATATTTTCTTAAGCCGCCATGCGTCCTCGGGAAATATGTCTATGCCGTTGTTTTTTGCAACCCATGTCACTCCCGTATCATCGGATCTTAACACGCCGCGATCTTCCGTAACCGCATAAACAGAGCCGGAAGATGAATCATAATAAATATCCCAGACGTTTCCCGTATCCACCTTTACCCACGGATATTCTTCCGCTCCGACAAAGCTCAAAGGAATAAACGTGAAGAAGAACGCTACCAGCAGAACCCGTATTATTTTCTTAATCATATGAACCCCCAATTTTTTTTTAAGGCTATTATTTAAGGCAATTTTTGTCAACACAATAAAAACCCCCATTCCGTAATTTTGCCCAATTTCTTAAGCAAATTACCGGTGATAAAAAGGCCGGACCCCTGCTGATCCTGCCTTTTGGCGTCTCAAATGTTATCAGATTTCCTCTGCGGAATTCAGACTATCTCATGCCGAGAAGTTTTCTGGCCACGACGACGCGCTGAATTTCGTTGGTGCCTTCGTAAATCTGGCAGATTTTCGCGTCGCGCATGTGGCGTTCCGCCGGATATTCCTTGGTGTAGCCGTAGCCGCCGAAAATCTGCACGCATTCGATAGCCGCCTTCATGGCGACATCGGAAGCGTAATACTTGGACATGGCCGACTGCATTTCAAAATCCATTCCCTGATCTTCCATCCAGGCGGCCCGCAGAAGGAGCAACTCCGCGGCATCGAGTTCTGTGGCCATGTCCGCCAGTTTAAACTGAATGGCCTGGTTCGATGAAATGGGTTTGCCGAACTGAACTCTTTCTTTGGAATAATTCACGGCGTCTTCCAGACAGGCCCGGCCGATGCCGCAGGCCTGCGCGCCGATGCCGATGCGTCCGGCATTAAGACCGGCCATCATCTGCTGGAATCCCTGGCCGGGTTTGCCCAGAAGGTTTTCCGCGGGAACTTCGGCATCTTCAAAAACCAGCTCCGCGGTTCCGGAAGCCAGAATGCCCAGCTTTTCCTCGATCTTGCCCACTCTGAAGCCCGGGGTTTCCTTGAGGTCAACAATCAAATTGATGACGCCCTTGTAACCCTTGGAGGGATCGGTGGTGGCCGCCAAAACGCAGTAGCGGGCGACATTGCCGTTGGTGATGAAGGTTTTGGTGCCGTTGACAATGTATTTGTCGCCCTTGAGTTCCGCCCGGCAGCGAAGCGCGGCCGCGTCGGATCCGGCCCCGGCTTCAGTCAATGCGTAGCAGCCTTCCACCTGGCCGCTGGCCACCGGCGCCAGAAACTTCAGTTTCTGTTCATGCGTGCCGAAGGTTTTGACCGGATGGCCGTAAAGCGTGTTGTTGACCGACACGATAACGCCGCAGCTCGCGCAGGCCTTCGAAATTTCTATCATGGCCAACACATAGGTCACGTTGTCCATGCCGGCGCCGCCGTATTCCGTGGGCACGGCCACGCCCATGATGCCCATTTCGCCGAGCTTCCGGCAAATTTCTTCGGGGTGACGATGCGTGCGGTCAAGTTCCGCGGCAATCGGTTTGATTTCCGTTTCGGCAAATTTCCGAACCATATCCCGAACCATCAATTGTTCATCTTTCAGTGCAAAGTTCATTTATTTTCTCCTGTTCTGAATGGTTTTATCGCAGCAATGACTTGCCGCCCTGCGGGCCAGTCTGCTGAATCATTCGATTTTTCAAAATCACTGAAACCGGCAGCTGCCAGTGCTTTTCGAAAAAGCAC
>Ga0116190_1000526_pt1 | contig 38190 bp, 26 predicted proteins | sample AD_JPNTR4_MetaG_FD_89808 | JGI IMG/M metagenome (GOLD analysis project Ga0116190, IMG submission 89808) | Active sludge microbial communities of municipal wastewater-treating anaerobic digesters from Japan - AD_JPNTR4_MetaG | ecosystem: Engineered > Bioreactor > Anaerobic > Digestate | place...
GCAAGAATATAAAAAAATATACCTTAAAATGTATATACAAATGCATTTGATGTAACAGTAAATATTGTTTTTATATATCAAGTATTATTTATGACCTAAACCATGTAAAAACTTGTTGATAACTCAATGTTTTTTTTTTGCCTCGTAAAACCTATACGTGTATATTTGTGCAATTTGTGTAATAAATAATTAAATATATATACATGCCAGATTACAAGAAGGTTAGGCTAGTTTTAGCAGATGGAACAGAGTATCATGGATACTCATTTGGGTACGAAACATCGATTTCGGGTGAGGTAGTGTTTAACACCGCAATGACCGGTTATGTTGAAAGTTTAACAGACCCGTCGTACAAAGGACAAATATTGGTTGCCACATACCCTCTTATTGGCAACTACGGTGTTCCCGGCAAGCAGGTTGATGAACACAATATTCCGTTATTTTATGAGTCAGACCAGATACAAGTATCTGGTCTTGTTGTATCTGATTATTCGTTTGAACACAGTCATTGGAATGCAGAAAAGTCTTTGGCAGATTGGTTCAAAGAACACAAGCTTCCGGGTATTTTTGGAATAGACACACGTGCTCTTACCAAAAAATTGCGCGAAAGCGGTACTATGTTGGGTAAAATATTGTTCGACAATCAAGATGTACCAATGTTTGACCCCGGAGTAGAAAATGTGGTAGCCGAAGTAAGCGTAAAAGAACCGGTTGTGTACGGTAACGGCTCTCGCAAAATTTTGCTCGTAGACTGTGGTGTAAAAAACAATATTATACGCTGCTTCCTTAAACGCGACGCTCAAGTAATTCGAGTACCGTGGGATTACGATTTTTCCGATATGGAATATGATGGCTTATTCATATCAAATGGTCCGGGTAATCCCGAAGTAATTCAAAAAACTGTAGACAATATTCGCAAAGCGCTTGAAAAACGCAACAATCCGGTATTTGGAATTTGCATGGGCAATTTATTGTTAGGCTTAGCAAGTGGCGCACGTACCTATAAACTTAAATATGGTCATCGTAGCCACAACCAACCGGTACAACAAGTTGGTACTCACCGTTGTTTTATTACATCGCAAAATCATGGTTACACCGTAGATATAGAACAAATATCGGGCGATTGGGAATTGTTGTTTGTAAACAACAACGACGGCACATGCGAGGGAATTAGACACAAAACTCGTCCCATATTCTCGGCACAGTTCCACCCCGAAGCTACCGGCGGACCAACCGATACCGAAATATTATTCGATGATTTTTTGGAAATGGTAGATGCGTACAAGCAAAAAAAATAATAGAAACAGCGCAATAGATATAGATTAGTAATTACGAAAGTTCAATCATACACATGAAGAAACATATAAAAAAAGCATTAATACTTGGCTCGGGAGCGTTAAAAATTGGTGAAGCAGGAGAATTTGATTATTCAGGTTCGCAAGCACTCAAAGCCTTACGCGAAGAAGGAATTCATACAGTTCTAATAAATCCCAATATTGCTACGGTTCAAACATCGGAAGGTATTGCCGACACTATTTACTTTTTGCCTGTAACGCCATATTTTGTTGAAAAAGTTATAGCAAAAGAAAAACCCGATGGTATTTTGTTGGCATTTGGTGGGCAAACAGCTCTTAACTGTGGTGTTGCACTGTATAAATCGGGAATTTTAGAAAAATATAATCTCGAAGTGCTTGGTACCCCGGTGCAAGCTATTATGGATACCGAAGATCGCGAATTATTTGTAGATAAATTAAATGAAATTGGTGTAAAAACAGCTCGCAGCAAGGCTACAAATTCTATTGAAGAAGCTGTAGCGGCAGCCAATGAATTAGGGTATCCCGTAATTGTGCGTGCCGCGTATACATTGGGCGGTCAAGGCAGTGGGTTTTGTAACAACGATGCCGAATTACGCAAATTGGCAGCAACCGCATTTTCGTTTTCGCCACAGTGCTTGATTGAAGAATCGCTCAAAGGGTGGAAAGAAGTAGAATACGAGGTGGTTCGCGACTGCTACGACAACTGTATTACCGTGTGTAATATGGAAAATTTTGACCCGCTTGGAATTCATACCGGCGAAAGTATTGTAGTAGCTCCATCGCAAACACTTACCAATAGCGAGTATCATAAATTACGCGAAATAGGTATCAAAGTAATTCGCCATATAGGTATTGTGGGTGAATGTAATATTCAATATGCACTCGACCCGAATTCCGAAGATTATAGGGTAATTGAGGTAAATGCTCGTTTATCGCGTTCGTCTGCATTGGCTTCTAAAGCTACCGGATATCCGCTTGCGTTTGTTGCTGCCAAATTGGGATTAGGATTTGGTTTGTATGAATTAAAAAATAATGTAACCAAAACTACTACTGCCTGTTTTGAACCGGCTCTGGATTATATCGTATGTAAAATTCCACGTTGGGATTTAAATAAATTCAATGGCGTTTCCAAACAAATTGGGTCGAGCATGAAATCGGTAGGCGAAATTATGGCTATCGGTCGCAGCTTCGAAGAGGTAATCCAAAAAGGTCTTCGTATGGTGGGACAAGGCATGCACGGATTTGTGGGTAACCGCGATATAGAATTCGATAATTTCGAAGACGAATTGCAAAACCCAACCGATATGCGTATTTTCTCAATAGAAAAAGCGTTCGATGCAGGATTGACTGTAGATAGAATTTGGGAATTGACTAAAATTGATAAATGGTTTTTGCATAAACTCGAAAATATCTTCAATATAAAAAATAAATTATCAGATGTACCTTCGCTTTCGCAATTATCAAAAGAATTGCTGCAAGAGGCTAAAAAAGCCGGGTTCTCTGACTTTCAAATTGCTCGCTATGTAATGAAATCAGAAGTTTCTAATATAGAACAAGATTTATTGCACGTACGTGAGTATCGTAAACAATTAGGAATAGTACCTGCTGTTAAAAAAATTGATACACTTGCTGCAGAATTCCCTGCACAAACCAATTACTTATACATGACTTACGGCGGCAACGAAAACGATGTAGAATATGAACATGATACAAAATCTGTAATTGTATTAGGTTCGGGAGCATACAGAATTGGTAGTAGTGTGGAATTTGATTGGTGTGGTGTAAGTGCTATTAAAACCATCAAAAAACAAGGGTATAGATCGGTAATGATAAATTATAACCCCGAAACAGTAAGCACCGACTACGATGAATGCGACCGACTATATTTTGACGAACTTTCGTTTGAACGAGTAATGGACATCATAGATTTGGAGACTCCTAAAGGTGTAATTGTATCAACCGGCGGACAAATTCCAAACAATCTTGCAATGAAGTTGCACCGTCAAAATGTACCTATTTTGGGAACATCGCCGGTAAGTATAGACAGAGCCGAAAATAGACATAAATTCTCTATGATGCTCGATAGTTTAGGTATAGACCAACCGGTGTGGAAAGAACTAACAAGTATAGACGATATCTATGCATTTGTTGACAATGTTGGGTTCCCGGTATTGATTCGTCCGTCATACGTGCTTTCGGGTGCTGCTATGAATGTGGTTAGCAATCGCGACGAATTAGAACATTTCTTAACACTTGCAGCAAAAGTATCGAAACAATATCCGGTGGTAGTAACCGAATTTTTACAAGAAGCAAAAGAAATAGAAATTGATGCAGTTGCAAAAGACGGCGAAATTCAAATATATGCAATTTCAGAACACGTAGAATTTGCAGGGGTTCACTCGGGTGATGCTACTATGGTATTGCCTCCGCAAAAATTATATTTCGAAACCATACGTCGCATCAAACGAATTGCAAAAGAAATTGCAAAAGAATTGAACATTTCAGGTCCGTTTAATATGCAATTTCTGGCAAAAAACAACGATGTTAAAGTTATAGAATGTAACCTGCGTGCATCGCGAAGCTTCCCGTTTGTATCAAAAGTATTTAAACATGATTTTATAGAAACTGCAACCTGCATTATGCTTGGTGTACCGTTTACAAAACCCGAAAAATCAATGTTTGACCTTGATTATATAGGAGTAAAAGCATCGCAATTCTCATTCAGCCGATTGTCAAAAGCCGACCCGGTGTTGGGTGTAGATATGTCGTCAACAGGTGAAGTTGGTTGCTTGGGCGAAGACTACCACGATGCTATATTAAAATCAATGCTTTCGGTAGGCTACCGCATTCCGCAGAAAAACATATTGATTTCTTCGGGGCCAATTAAATCCAAAGTTGATTTATTGTCAACCTGCAAATTGTTAGTAGAAAACGGATATGTATTGCATGCTACGGGTGGTTCGTCGCGATTCCTCGACGAAAATAATATTCCAAACATACTTGTATATTGGCCCGACGAAGACAAACAACCAAATTCATTGGAGTTGTTGCGCGAGAAAAAAATAGATTTGGTAATAAACATACCAAAAAATTTGAGCAAAGCCGAATTGCACCGCGACTACATTATTCGCCGAAGTGCAATAGATTTCAATATTCCGCTGCTAACCAATGCACGATTGGCACGCGCGTTTGTTGAAGCATTTTGCAACAAAAAACAAGATGATATATCAATCCTCAGTTGGGACGAATTCAAACTAAACAATTAAAATTATACAAAAAAGCATATAAAAAAGCCCGCACAAGCGGGCTTTTTTATTTTGAATTAGTTAAAAATATGTATATATTTGTTAGTAATAAATACCCCTATTGATATGACAATTAAAAATGTATTCCCAATTGCAATTTGCATAGTAATGTTTCTTTTTTCATGCAAAAAAGAAGAAGCTACATCCGGTAAAATAATTGTAGGTATAGATACAATATATGCCTATGGATTTGATTTTTCAAAAGGTAAATGTGATACTACAAGAGATGTAAGCAAAAATACAAATGATGGTAAAATAGTAACAAGTCACCCCGGGACTATGAATGTAGCAATTCCCGATGATGGTGGATATATATGGTTTTCAAATAAAGATATACATGAAGAGCATATGTGCCAAATCAAATGTTATGGCGAAGCTGATATGGATACTATTCACACAATCAATACCAATTGGGATAGTTTTATAGATCCGTTAACAAATGGACATGTTTACGGGGCTAAATGCAGAGATGGATATGTATTGTATAAGGTAAAACAAGTAATATGTCCAAATTTAAAAATTATAGTTCTCGAATATACATTTAATACTAAAAACTCTTTCTAGTTTTTATATAAAATTATTCAGAATATATATCTTTGTATATTGTTTAACTTATACTTATGAATTATGAAAAAATTGTTATGTATTGCTGCTTTATTTTCTGCAGTATATTTTACTTCTTGTAGCGGCGATGTAGAGCCTGAAACTTCTCAAAAAGGTTTTATTATTGATACTGTTGGTCATTTTGGATATGATTTTTCTGCTGCCAAAATGGACACCTCGTATTGGGAAACAAATATGAATGATGGGGGAGTAATAGGTTGGCATTCGGGGCGTGGAACACATCCTCAATATCCGAGTTCTTCGCATTATGTGTGGTTCCGAAATTCAGAAATAGATACTGTACATTATGAATGTCAAATTAAAAATTATGGAACAACAGATATTACAAAAATACATTCTATCAATACCAATTGGGATACTATTATAAACCCGTTGATTCCGGGACATGTGTTTGGTGCTCGTTGCAAAGACGGATATGTATTGTTTGAAGTTGTAGAAGTTACCGATACGCTGATGTGGGAAGCGGTACTTAAGTTTAAATTTAGTCCAACTAATAATTTTTAATTATACGCTTTATCAAATAAAAAATGGGGACCAAAAGTCCCCATTTTTGTTGTGTATTTATAGAGTATATGTCACAAAAATCATATGGTTACTCACTATCTTTTTCAGCTATTACATAATCTAGTTGTCGTTTTGCTAAATCAGCTCTTGCTATGGTTACAGTAACATCGTCGCCAAGTGTGTATACTTTATTTTTGTATTTGCCACGTAAGCAATAATTTTTCTCGTCAAATATATATTGATCATCTTGCAGGTCTCTTATAGAAACTAATCCTTCGCATAAGCTATCTTTAAGTTCAACATATAATCCCCATTCCGTAATGCCTGATATAACACCTTCAAATGTTTGACCAATGTGGTCTTTCATAAATTCTACTTGTTTGTATTTTATTGAAGCTCTTTCGGCATTTGCGGCTAATTGTTCACGAGCCGAAGAATGCTTGCACAATTCTTCGTATTCTTCTTGCGAAACAGATTTTTCATTGTGTAAATATCGTTCAAGTAATCGGTGAGCCATCATGTCGGGGTATCTGCGTATGGGCGATGTAAAATGGCTATAGTGTGAAAAAGCTAATCCGTAGTGTCCTATATTTATAGTAGAATATACCGCTTTAGCCATTGAACGAACAGCAAGAGTTTCAAATACATTACGTTCCTTTTTCTCTTTAATTTCATCTAATAATTTATTGATAGATTTTGAAGTAGCCAATCCACCTGATGTATTAATTTTGAATCCGAATTTTTTTATAAAATTAGAAAATTCATTGAGTTTAAATTCATCGGGTTTATCATGTATACGGTATACAAAAGTTGGTGCAGGTTTTCGTTTACCAATAAATTCGGCAACACGTTTATTTGCCAAAAGCATAAATTCTTCAATAAGTTTGTTGGCATCTTTTGATTCTTTATAAAATACACCAATAGGTTTACCTTTTTCGTCGATTTTAAATTTTACTTCTTTTTTGTCAAAAGCAATTGCTCCCGAAAGAAAGCGTTTGTTACGTAATTTTTTTGCCAGCATATCCATAGTGAGAATTTCTTGTACCAAATCACCCGAATGTGTTTCTATTACTTGCTGTGCTTCTTCGTAGGTAAATCTTCTGTTAGAATTTATAATTGTTTTGCCAAACCACTCGTTAAGAATATTAGCTTCAGAATCAAGAGTAAAAACTGCTGAAAATGTAAGTTTATCTTCGTGTGGACGCAAAGAGCAAACTTTGTTCGATAATTTTTCGGGCAACATGGGAACCACTCTGTCAACTAAATATACCGATGTAGCTCTTAGTTTAGCTTCTTCTTCTAATTTGGTGTTTAATTTTACATAGTGGGTAACATCGGCTATATGAACACCAATTTTATATGTGTTGTTTTCTAAAAATTCTATTGATAAAGCATCGTCAAAATCTTTTGCGTCTTCGGGGTCAATAGTAAAGGTTGTAATAGGTCTAAAGTCTTGGCGTTTTGCAATTTCTTTTTCACTAATTTCTTCGGGTAATGTAGCAGCAAAATCTTCAACTTCTTTTGAAAAGCGATAGGGGAGGTCAAATTCTGCAAGTATAGCATGCATTTCGGTTTCATTGTTACCTACATCACCTAAAACTTCTATGACTTCACCTATAGGATTTTTTGCTTTGCGTGGCCATTCGGTTATGCGAACTATAACTTTTTGTCCGTCTTTTGCCCCTTTGGTATGTTCTTGAGCAACAAAAATATCGAATGGTATTTGTTTTTTGTCAACAATTACAAATGCGTAGTGTTTATTTTTTTCTATAATACCCACAAATTCTCGTTTACCTTGTTCAAGTATTTCAATTACTTCACCTTCGGGTCTGCGATTTGGATTCTTTGCAAACAAATACACTTTTACGGTATCGCCATTGAGTGCATGATTAAGATTTGATGATGAAATAAAGATGTCTTCTTTAGATTCCGGGCTTATAACATATGCAGTGCCGTATGCAGTTAAATCTACCTTTCCTATAATATAACCACCTTTAGTAATTAAACGATATTTTCCATGCTGAGTTTCTTCTATTTCATTTTGTTGCAATAGTTTTTCCAAATGGAATTCAACAGCATGTTTGCCTTCTTTATTGTTTATTCCCAACTTTGTTGCAATTTCCTTTACATTGTATGGTTTACGAGGATTTTTTCGTAATAATTGAATAATTTCTGTTGGAATTGGCAATGCATTAGCATAAGTATATCCTTTGTTTTTTTTTGTCATAGGTAAACGTTTAAATCTATAGTAACAATAATACAAAATATTCATGAGTATTGTAGTATGCTTTTGTAATATTTTATTAAGAAATATTGTTTACAATAATGGCATAAAATAATATATAGTTAATTTTTTTGTAACTATTTGATTTTTAATTGTTAATATATTTTAAATATTTTTAATATTGCCAATATGGCACTACAAATTGCTTTTTAACGACAATATGTCATTTTATAAAAATATTGTTAACAAATTGATTTTTAGATTTTTATAAAAAAATATAATTTCGGTATTTATTTTGAAAACACCCACCACAGAAAATGAAAATTAAAAAAATAAAAAATATAAAAAGAAAGGAGTGCAGAAGATATGACACTAGTAAAAACAACAAACGGATTGTACCCAACATTTCACTCAATGTTAGATGACTTTTGGGGAACTAATTGGTTACCAATGAGAGAACGCGTAAATTCTACAGTTCCTGCGGTAAATATTCATGAAGATGAAAATGGTTACAAAATTGAAGTGGCGGCACCGGGTTACGAAAAATCTGATTTTTCGGTAACTATTGAAAATGAAATGCTTACTATAGCAGTTGAGAAAAAAGAAGAAAAACAAGAAGAAAAAGGACAAGTTACCAGAAAAGAGTTTGCGTATTCTTCATTTACTCGCAGGTTTAATATTCCGCAAGAATTAGTAGATGCTGAAAAAGTGGAGGCTCATTATGACAAAGGAATATTAACACTTACTATTCCTAAACGCGAAGAGGTAAAACCAAAACCAGCACGTATGATTGAAATTCACTAATTTTGTGTGTGAATAGAGGTAATTGAGTGAGTATAAAAAAAAGGGGAACAACTATGTTCCCCTTTTTTTTATATGTATTGGTGTAATTATTTAATTTCTTTAACACAACGAATGCTTAAACCTACAGTACGTTCAATGTGACTATGGTTTAAACTGATGTTTTTGTCAATATAATAATACATACCGTTTTTTTCGTTATGTTCAGTTGCCGACCACCATAACGCATTTTGTCCAATAATGTAAAATTTACCATCACGTTCTCTAAAGCCTGAAGGAACAGCAGAAAATCCGGTTTCATTTGTAGCTTCTTGTTCATCCCCCCAAACGTTCGTAGATTTAAGTGCTATAGCAGCTTTTTCTTCACCATTCAAAGTTTTTGTAAGATTTGTCCATACACTATCATCGGCAACTTGCCAACCTTCGGGACAGATTTTTTTGGATTCAACAGTTTTGTAATTATACAATAATCCATTTACTTCATTTACAGTTTCGTTATTATATGATGCGTATGCCGGTAATGCAGTTTTTTTCCATTCTGCATTGTCGCTAACATTTACAATAGGTGTACCGTCGTTGAGTTTTGTTACGCGTAAATTTTGAGCAAACCACTCATATTTTCCTATAGTAACTGTTTTGTAAACATTGCTATCAATGTCATATGCTGTATTATATTGTACCGTTTTATTGATAACTTGCTCTAATGTAATATGTGTTACATTGTTTGCAATTTCTTTTGATTTATCTTTTTTAGGAGCACAAGCAATTATTGATAATCCTAAAAGAGCAATTGATGTATATGATATAATCGTTTTCATTCGTAACATTGTTTAAAATTCATACTTATTTCGATTGACGTTTTACAGCTAATTGTTCTTGAATTTCGAACACTTTTGCTTTTGTTAATGGATATTTCCAAATAAAGAATATAGTTCCAAGCATTGCAATAGTAGGTATTACAACATACATAATTCTAATATCCATAATTTTGTCGGCAGAAATCACAGGGTTTGCACCGTCTATACCAACCCAAATTAATACTGCAGAAGCAATAATTGTAACCAATGCTATAGCAAGTTTAATCAAAAATCCGCATACAGCAGAATACATACCTTCGCGTCGAGCACCGGTTTTTAATTCATCGTAGTCGCAAATATCGGCAGTAAATGATCCAATAAGAGGCCAACACGCAGCTAAACCTATATTTATGATAACTGGAGGCAATACACCCAATACGTGAGCTGTAGGAGTAAATAAGAACCAACTTGAAACATAACCTAAAATAGTAACTGTGGCACCTGAAATTAAAATAGTACGTTTATCAAAATACCCGGCAAATCGGTTTACAAAAATGACTGTAATAATTTGTGTTGTGGGCTGTAAAACAGCAGTATAAAAGCCTAAATATCCTGCCAATTCTTTATGTGTTAAAAATTTTTCTTTAATAGAAAATACTAAAGGATCTTTATATGACCAGTCAAGTACGGTATGTATACCATCGGTACACACATGATACATTGAAATATATTGTAACAGAGGGAGCATAAAGAATAATGCAACAAATATGAAGAAAATAGACATCATCAACAAAATGAAAGGTTTTGATTTGAATGTTTCAATAAGTGATGGCCAAAATGGTACTTTTTCTTGTTTTTGTATTTCGGCATTAGGATGTTCTCTGCAAAATAATGCAGGAACTATACCTGCAAACAATATAATAATACCAACTATAACACCAACATGACGAGCTCCCACAACTTCATCACCGCCCCATACTTCTTTCATTTGAGTAATTAAATAAAGCGACCCTATAGCTACACCAATCACATAAGAAAATATAAGTTTATATGTTTGAAGTTTTGTTCGTTGCGTATAGTCGGTTTCCATTTCTAACCCCAATGCAGAAAAAGGCATTTGCCAAATAGCAAGAACGATATAAAATATTGAAATGATGCCTATAAAATAAGCAGATTGCAGAAATTTACCTGATAATGCCATGCCCATAATTTGCATGTCGTTTACTTGACGAGGTGTAAACCACACTGCTATGAATACTAATGAAAGTAAAATAGCACCAACAAAAATCCATGGACGACGGCGACCGTATTTTGAACGTGTATTGTCACTTAAATTACCAAAATAAGTATCAGAAAAACCTTCAATAAATTTTGAAGCACTCATGGCAACCCCAATTACAAAAGGGCTAATTCCCATACCAATTTGAAAAATGTTGTACACAAGCGATGGGATAACGTTCATTGACAGATTTTCTGCTAATCCACCGAATGCCCACGAAAACTTCTGAAAGCCTGTAGATGATGATTTTTGTTCCATTAATTTAGTGTGTTATGTAAATTACTATTGTAAAAATAAAATTCAGTTTAATTAAATTATGGCAAACATACGAAAAATTATTTATATTATACTATAGTCTTATTCTAAAAAAACAAAGGCTGTTTCCAAGAAACAGCCTTTGTAATGAAAAAATAAAACTATGTTTGAAATGAAATGTATTAAATTGCTTCGCTTCCTCTTTCACTTGTGCGAATTCGTATACATTGTTCTAAATTGGTAACAAATATTTTACCGTCACCTACGTTATCGCCTTCGGTTTTTGCTCCGCGAATTATGGCATCTATAGTTTGATCAACAAATGCGTCGTTTACGGCTATTTCAATCTTAATTTTGGGAATCAATGATGGAATTACTACTTGACCGCGATAAATTTCTTCGCGTTTTTGACGTCCATGTCCTGAAACACGACTTACGGTAATTCTTTCTATTTCGGCATGTATAAGTTCTTCGTGTACTTGATTTAACTGAGTTTCACGAATTATTGCTGTTATTAATTTCATACGAATATCTTTTTATAATTATACATTGTTGTTATTATTGTGGGTTTACCATTCCATAACCGCGTTCACCATGGTAACTATCGTCTAATCCTTTCATTTCTTCTTCTTTTGTTGAACGTAATCCTATAGTTTTGTCAACTACCAAAAGTACAATTAAAGTTGAAATAATTGAATATACTATTGCAATACCTACTGCAAGACTTTGAATACCCAATTGTTCTGCCATAGTTCTGTTACCTGTAAAGAAATAGCTTTCCATTCCATCGAACCATGAAGCACGAATAAAGAATGTTAAAAATATTGCACCAACAATTCCTCCAACACCGTGAATTCCAAATGCGTCTAATGTGTCATCATATCCTAATTTGTTTTTAAGAATTAATGCACCATAACAGATAACCGATGCAAAAAATCCTAAAGCTAATGCACCAATAGGAGTAACAACTCCGGCAGCAGGTGTTATTGCTACTAAACCTGCTAAAACTCCCGATGCTAAACCAAGAGCAGATGCTTTGCCTTGATGAAATCCTTCAATTAATAACCATGTAACTGCACCGGCTGCTGCAGCTATTTGAGTTACAGTAAGTGCTTGTGCTGTACTTAATCCACTGTTTATACTACTTCCGGCGTTGAATCCAAACCAGCCTACCCACAGTAAACCAACACCCATCATAGTCATTACAAGATTATTGGGGGTTATTTTTTTGTAGTTTCCGCGTCGAGCCCCTAAATAAATAGCTGCTACCAAACCACTTACGCCTGCTGAAATGTGAACTACAGTTCCTCCTGCAAAGTCTATAGCATCCATATTAAATAAAAATCCGTCGCTTGCCCAAACCCAATGACACAATGGGTTGTATACCAAAAGCCCCCATAACGCTATAAAAATTACATATCCTTTAAATGTTACGCGTTCTGCAAATGCTCCTGCTAATATAGCCGGTGTTATAATTGCAAATTTACCTTGAAACATGGTAAAAATGTATTCGGGTATTATTCCCATGCCGGCATCGTCTTTTATAATAGAATTGTCTATTCCTTGTAAAAAGAAATAGTCGGGACTCCATCCAAACCAACCACCTAAAATATTACCACCAAAACTCATAGAGTATCCTACTGCTGCCCACAATATAGTCATAACCCCCATTGCAGTAAAGCTATGCATCATTGTTCCCAATACGTTTTTGGTTCGTACCAAACCGCCATAAAACATTGCTAATCCAGGTACCATTAATAATACCAATGCTGTTGATGTTAACATCCACGATGTAATACCATGATCGGTATCTGTTCCTTGTGCAAAAGCCCCCAGCGATATAAAAATCAATGGAAGACTTAATAAAATCTTGAGATTTTTGTTCATTGTAAATAAAATTTAGTTAGTAATTATAATCCGAAAGCAAAAATAATAAAAATGGTTATAAATGTCAATTTATATTGCTTAAAAAATTATTATATGTAATTAAAATGGTAAAATTACTTAATTTTTAATATTTTATTTGCGTGTTTTACTTAGAAATAAATTAGAGTTACGTTGATTATAATTGTATTTCAATCACTACCGGACAATGATCGGAATGTATTATGTGAGGTAAAATACTTGCATGTGTTATAGCGTTGCGTAATGATGTGCTTACCAAATGGTAGTCAATTCTCCAGCCTAAATTTTTGCTTCTTGCTCCTGCTCTGTAACTCCACCAAGAATAATTGTGAGGTTGAGTATTAAATATTCTAAAACTATCAACAAAACCTAAATGCATGAATTTATCCATCCATTCTCTTTCTTGTGGTAAAAAACCGGAATAACCTGTATGACGTTCCGGATGATTAATATCAATAGGGGTATGGCATATGTTAAAATCACCTGATATAATGATATTTGGTTGTTTTTGAATTAATTCTTTGCAATAATTAAAAATAAGTTCTAAATATTCTTCTTTTTTTTGTTGCCTTAAGTCGCCTGATGACCCCGAAGGAAAATATGAATTAATAAGTGTATAATTAGGGTAGTCTAATCGAATAAATCTGCCTTCGTTATCGAAAAAATTATTGCCAATACCATATTCTATATGTGTAGGTGTATTTTTTGTTAATGTAGCTACACCGCTATATCCTTTTTTTTGTGCAGCAAACCAATATAGCGTATAGCCTAAGGTTTTAAAAATCTCGGTATTTATTTGTTCTTTAAGAGCTTTTACTTCTTGTATATGTAATATATCAGGATTTTGAATGTGTAGCCATTCTATAAATCCCTTGTCTATTGCAGAACGAATACCATTTACATTGTATGAAATTATTTGTGTCATAGTACATTATTCAGTTGGCTTTGAATACATAGCATCTAAATAATTATCAAGTTTAAATCCTACAATTAGTATATCGTCTATTTGTTCTAAATCACCTTTCCAATCTTGTAACGCATCTCGTAAGGCTTTTACTTGCTTAGTAAAAGGAAGTTTGTAAACAGATAAAATAATGTGTCTAAATCTGCGGAATTTCATTTTTTTGCCGGTTTGCCATCCAAATTGATCTGCATATCCATCGGTAAATAAATAAAAAGTATCGCCCTTTTGAACTTTTATAATATGATTTTTGAAAGGAACATCTTCATGTTCATTTCCTAATCCTACAGAAAATCTGTCTCCTTTGATTGTCATTATTTTTCCGTCGCGTATTATATACAGAGGATTAAATGCTCCTGCATATTCTAAAATACCTTTGGTTTTATGAAATACACATATTGACATGTCCATACCGTCTTTTACGGTATCGTCTTCCATTTCGTTTTTGGTTAATAATTCAATGAGAGCTTTGTTTAAATAATCTAAAATTTCAGATGGTTTAAATATTTTTCGTTCTTTTGTTATGTTGCGTAATAAATCGTAACCTATAATAGACATAAATGCTCCGGGAACGCCATGTCCTGTACAGTCTACAGCAGCAATAAATATTTTGTCTTGTATTTCTGTAATCCAATAGAAATCACCGCTTACTATATCTTTAGGCATATATAAAATACAAGATTCGGGGAGTAATTGTTTGAATTTAGCTCGTGATGGCATAATAGCCCACTGTATGCGTTTGGCATACGTTATACTATCGGTTATATTTTTATTTTTTAGTATTAATTCTTCTTTTTGTTTTGCAATTTCAAGAGCAGCTTCTTGTTTTTCGGTAAGTGATTTGTTTGCTTTTTTTAATGAACTTGTTCTTGATTCTATAAAAATAAAAAGTACAATTATAAAAACTACAACATATAAAATGAGAGCCCAAATAGTTTTCCAAATAAGTGTGTCTACTTCAATTTCTAATATGCGTTCATGTCCCCAAATTAAATCATTATTAGACCCTAAGATTTTTAGTGTGTATTTACCCGAAGGTAAATTTGAAATATTTATTTGATTTTGATTTTCAATGTCGTGCCATTCTTTATCAATTCCTTCTATTATATATTTATAATGATTTTTGTATGGTTGAGTAAATTCTAAAGCAGCAAAATGTATACTTACAGTGTTGTTTTGCCAAGGAATGCGTATGTATTTTTTGTTATTTATAGCAATAGTAACTTTTTGGTTGTTTATATAATACACTATTTTTTGAATTTCAAGATTAGGTGCAATTGGATTGTCATAAATAGAGTCGGGTTGAAACATATTTACACCTTGGCTTCCGCCAAAAAACATAGTACCATTGGGTGATTTCCAAGCTGCATTTTGAGAAAATTCATAGCCTTGAATACCATCAGATGGGTAAAAGCGCTTAAAAATATTGGTTTTTATATTGTAATTTCCTAACCCTTTATTGGTACTTATCCATAACATATTATTATGTTTTAATATGGCAAATATTTGATTGTTTGGTAACCCGTTTTTTTCGGTAAATAGTGTACTGGTTTCAGTGTCAGGGTTACACTTAAATAATCCGGCATTTGTTCCTATCCATATATTTTTTTCAGCATCTTCACACAGAGTGAATACTTTATTGGAGGTATTTTGAAAAGCTAAATTGTGTGTGTAAGCAACAATGGTAAAAGTTTTACTTGACGGATTATATTTTGTTAATCCTTTATCGGTTCCAATCCAAATAGTATTATTGCTATCTTCTATAATGGTATTTATAATGCCCGATGCAAAACGTAATTCTTTATTTGCATTATTTTCATAATGTGCAATTTTTTTTGTAGAAATAGAATATACATAAATACCATTGCTGGTTCCTATCCATATGTTTTGTTGACTGTCTTTAAGAATACAACGAATTCGTTTGTTATATTTTAAAAATTCCGTAATCTCAGGATAACGTTGAGTTATGGGCTCATAACTTTGTTTTGAAATAGTATAAATTACAAAACTATTGTCACCACTTATAAGTAATTCATTGTTTGAAAGGGGATAAATAGAGGTAATGTAAGAATCAGGATAGTTTTTAAGTTGTGATGAAAATTGTTTACTTTGTTTATTCGAAATAGAATATATAAATAACCCGTTAAATTTAGTTCCAATAAATACATGAGTGTTGTTTGCATAGAGTGTTGTAATATTTGTAAATGCATCAGCAGAATTGGTGTTGTCTGTAATAATTGTAAATTTTTTTGGTTTTATATCGAGTTTGTTCAATCCATTGCGTGTGCCAATCCATAGTATATCAGAACGGTCTTTTATTATGCAATTGGTTTGATTTGTTGAAATACTGTTTTCTATTGAAGAATGAACATAATGTATAAATATCTGATTTTTTGTATTAAATTGTAGGAGTCCGTCATTGTTGGTTGCAAGCCATAATTCACCGGGAGATCCTTCTATGATATTATTTATTGTGTTTAAAGAATTTGTGTTGTAAAAATATGCATTAAATTTTTTTGTGTGTCTATTAAAACTATTTAAACCATGCGTAGTTCCAATCCAAATTGTATTATATGAATCTTCAAATATACATCGTACTTCATTGTTACTTAACGATGATTGTTTAAAATCATCATGTCGGTAAAAAATTATTTCATCGGCTTCAGGGTCAAAATATCCTAATCCTTCTTTGGTTCCAAACCATAAAGTACCTTGTTTGTCTTGATACAATGGGTGTATATAGTTATCGGATTCTTTTGTAAATAAATTTACATCATATTTATATTTTCTAATTTCTTTTGTTAACGGATTAATTTTATCAATGCTTTCCGGTGTTTTAATCCATATATTCCCGTCGTTATCGCAATATACGGTATGTATTACATTGTCGCTTATACTTTTTTGCGGGTTTTGTTTATTATAAAAATATCGTTCAAATGTATTTGTTTCCCTATTGTATTTATTCAATCCGTTTTCTGTTGCAACCCATATATTTTGCTCTACATCTTCACTTATTCCACTTATAGTATTGTCTGAAATTGATAATGAATCTTCGGGGTCATTCACAAATACTTCAAAATGTTTTCCATTATATCTATTTAAACCGGCATGGGTTCCAATCCATAAATAGCCTTTAGTATCTTGAAAAATACAACTTACATTATTTTGTGATAGTCCGTCGGCAATAGAAAAATATGAAAAATGCGGTTTTGCATTATGTATTGTTTGTGAAGTTACTATTTGTGGAATAAAAACACAAACTAGTAGTCCAATATTTTGTAATAATTTTCTCATCTATATATTCAATATGGCTAAAATATATAAAAAAATTGATATATTAAATGAAGTGTAAACTTTTTTTTAACGTCAATGTGTTTATAGTAAAAAAAAGTATTCTATAAATGGTTTATTTTTTTATTTTAAAATATTTGTGTTCAATGTATTATTGTTTTACTTTTACACAGACTTTTAAAACCTATGCTTTATGAAAAAAATATGTGTTTTTATAGCAGTATGTGTTTCACTTTTTGTGCATGCTCAAACTCAATATCTATCATCGTCAGATGTTTTGCAACCAGTATATCAAAATAAAGTTACTGTAGATTCATATCATTCTCAAATGTCTGAATCGGTAACATATGCAGAAAATTCTTGTTATACAATCAGTTCAGGATCTTCAAAAATTGCTATTGGACAAGTATCGTATACTAAGCGTTCCGAATATAATTCGGCCTTAGTATTATGGAATACAAAAACGGGAACTATTCGTGCCATATCTGAATTAGGTGATGCAACAAACAATATAACTGTTCGTGAAAATTTCTTATTGCCTAGCGGTAAAATTTTTATTTTTTCACAATTATATATAACCGAGTCGGGGTCTCTTATGCTAGGTAATCAAAATTTTAGTTATAGAACCGATACTTTGCCAAGTTATATGTCGGCACAGTTTAATATAGCAACTAAACAATGGGAGCAAGTACATTTTTATTATGTAGGAAGGAAAAATAATGATAATTATATAAGTGAAGTTAAACATGTACTATCGGCAACCGGTGATATATATATGTGTGGTTCTTATAGTGCCCCATATATTATAATAGATTCTGATACAATTGTAAAAAGAGTTGCAACTTCGCATCCGTTTTTTGTGTGTAAACTTAATGCAAGTTTTCAAAAACAATGGGTTAAACAAGCTGTATCTATAGGTGGAAATAATTATGTGAGTAATGTAATGTATGGGTTAGATGCTCAAAATAATATGTATATAGGTGGAACATTAGGGTATGTAACAGGAGCGGTATCAGTAGATGGTGTAATTGTAAAAAATGATACTATTTTAGACGAATATGATTATACATATACAGATTTGTTTTTATATAAAATAGATGCTCAAGGTACGGTACAATTAGGTAAAACATTTTTATTCAGAGGTACTGAACAATTGGCAGATATGAAAGTATTGTCTGACGGTAGTTTGTATATGGTTGGTGATTATTCCGGTGAATTTAAGGCTATGCCATATGGTGATTTCCCGGGTGCAAGTGCAACTTTATATTATAACACATTTATCATGCGTGTGAATGGTTCAAATGGTTCTATTATATGGGGGCAGCCAATAGTTGCTGATGTATATTATCAAGAACGATTTAGAACCATTCGTGTAGATGCCGATGAAAATGTATATGTTGCTTCACGATTTAGAAATCCTCAAGTAGTATTTATGGGTAATACATATTATAAAAGAACCGATAATGCATATGCAACTCAAATTTTATTTGCAAAAATTAATAAAGATGGTGTAAAACAATGGGCAAATGTTTTAGGTGCCACTACCTCATTCCCTGAAGTTATACAACATCAATCTATTGGCTATTGGTCAATTCAAGATACTACTATGATTCTTTCAATTCCATATATGAATTACGGTACCAATAAAAATGTTGAGTGGGGTGATGCATTAGTCCCAACTGTTTCTGTTCAGGGAACCATGTTTGACAATGTATTGCTGCTTTCTGCAAATACCGGAAATGTGTATAAATTTTTTAATAGAGGATATGAATCGCTTATACAAATTGATTCAATTTCATATTTTGGCGTTCGCAATGAATTTGAATATTTTGAAGTTCATAAAATAACCTCAAAAACAAATTCAATACAAGGTAGTGTGTATGTAAATGGTGCTCCATATACAAATAGTATATATACGTATTTAGAATTAATTAGTGTAATGCCCGGAGAAACAGGAACAATTAAACAATGGGCTACATTAAATCAATCGGGAGAGTTTTCGTTTGATAATGTGCCCTATGGCGGTGAATATATAATTTCTATTGCTCCTAATGATTCAACTATTATGTGTGGATATTATTCAAAATTAGGATATGCATTATGGAATCAGGCAGATACTGTTCGTTCAGAAGAACAAAATGATAATTTGATTCTAACGTTACAAAAAATTACATATCCTACCGGAACGGCAACAATACGAGGTACGCTTGTAATAGAGGCGTTGCCAAATCAATCTATTGCAAGTATAGATAATGTGCAGGTGATATTACGTACACAACAAAAATCAACCAATATTGTTGCATTTACACGAGCATATTATGATTATTTTGGTATGACACAAACATACACATATGAATTTAAAAATATACCAAAAGGTGAATATGAAATAGAAGTGTTGTATCCGTTTGCAACTTCAAGTGAAACTATATCTGTAAGTATTACACAAGATAATCAGGTTATAGAAGATCAAGATTTTAGAATTGTAAATAATACAGTGTTAAAACGATTTGGTTCTTTTGTTGAAAATATCACGAATAAAGAAGTTGAGCATATTGTATATTCTCCGCAACATCAAACTATTCAAGTTGCTAATGTATTGTCAAATGCTAGTGTAAAAGTATATTCAATTCAAGGAAGTATAGTTGCTCAAGGTGTAGGTAATTGTACTATATCATTGGCTCATGTTGCTCAAGGTGTGTATATAGTGCAAGTAGGAAATACAAGCTGTAAAATAGTAAAGTAGCAAATACTAATGCTTTTTATAGGTAATAGCATCTTGTTTTAATTCTATTCGAATTACTTTTTGCATACCTTTAATTTTTTGTAGACGCATCATAAGATTGTTTAAGTGCTCTAAATTACTTATGTATAAATCAAGAGTACCTTCAAATTTATTTTCACTTGTGTCTATATGAACTGTTCTTATATTTACATTGAGTTGGTCCGAAACAACTCGTGTAATTTCATTTAATATACCAATTCTATCGTCACCGACTATTTGAATACTTACTAAAAAGGCGTTTTCGTTTTTGCTAATCCATTTTATTTTATATGCTTTTTCATGTGTTTGTAATTCTATGGCAATAGGGCATTTTTCATTATGAATTACATAATCGTTTTTTACATTAAAAGCCAATACAGGGTCACCGGGTATTGGACGACAACAGTCGGCAATAGAATAGTTTGTTGTGTTGTGAAGTACTTTTATATTAGGGTCAATATCTTCATCTAGTATATCATCGTCAGATTTTGATAATCGAAGTTGTAATTTCCAAAATTTTACGATTTTACTTGATCGTTTTCGAGTAGCATATTCTATAATTTTTGATAAATCTATTTCATTACGACCAATTTTTTCGTATAATTCTTCTTTATCAATTAAACCGTATCCATACAGTAATTTGTCAATGGTTGTTGTATTTTCTTGAATATTGTTGTTTTTGAGTGTGTCGTGAAGAATTTTCTGACCACGTAAAATATCTTTTTTACGTTCAAATTTAAAAACCTGTTGAAGAGCATTTTTGGCTTTAGCTGTAGTTATAAAATTGAGCCATTCTTTTTGCGGTTTTTGTGATTCGGTAGTTAAAATTTCAATTATATCACCACTTTGGATTTTATAATCAAGCGCTACGGTTTTTTGTCTATTAATTTTAGCACCAATAGCATGATACCCTATTTGTGTGTGAATTTCAAATGCAAAATCAAGAACAGTTGCATTTGTTGGAAGTCGTTTCATTTCGCCTTTTGGGGTAAAGGCAAATAAATCGGTAGCATATAGGTTCAATTTGAATTCATCAAGAAAAGAGAGAGCATCCACATCGGGGTTTGACAATGAAGAACGAACACGTTCCATCCACACTTCAAGTTGGCTTTTTTCAAAACCATCAATGTCTTTATATTTCCAGTGTGCAGCATATCCACGTTCTGCAATTTCGTCCATACGTTCGGTACGAATTTGTACTTCAACCCAATTACCATCCGGTCCCATTACAGTTGTGTGTAATGCTTCGTAACCATTATCCTTGGGGGTACTTATCCAGTCGCGAAGTCGTTTAGGGTTTGGGGTATATAGGTCGGTAATAATTGAATACACACTCCAACATTTTGATTTTTCTTCTTCGCGTGGTACATCAAGTAAAATAATTCTTACGGCAAATACATCATATACATTGTCAAATTCTATCCCTTTGGTTTGAATTTTACGCCAAATTGATGAAATTGATTTTGAACGACTGGTAATATTAAATTTATATCCGTTTTTATCAAGAGTCATCATTATGGGTATACAAAATCTATTAAGATAATGAACCCGTTTTTTTTCGCTTCCTTTTAATTTTTTTGAAATTTCATTATAAATCTTAGGATTTTGGTATTTTAAACATAAATCCTCTAATTCCATTTTTATATTATAGAAACCAAGTCTATGAGCTAACGGAACAAATAAATTTTGTGTTTCTTCAGAAATACGCAATTGTTTTTCAAGTGGCATAGAATCAAGGGTTCGCATATTGTGCAGGCGGTCTGCGATTTTGATTAAAATAACTCGCACATCTTCGGCGAGGGTAAAAATCATTTTTTTAAAATTTTCAGCTTGCCCTGCTTTTGTTTTTAATACACCTCGAATTTTTGTGAGCCCATCAATTATTTGTGCAATTTTGGGGTCAAACATAGATTCAATGTCTTCCAGTGATAAATCGGTATCTTCAACAACATCATGGAGTAATGCACATACTACCGCTTTTGAGCCTAATCCAATCTCGCCTGAAACTATTTTTGCAACTTCAATGGGGTGTAATATATATGGTTCACCTGATTTTCGTCTGCTTCCATAGTGTGCTTTGTTTGCTATATCAAATGCTTTACGAACCAGGGCTATGGTTTCATCATTTTTTTTGCATTTTGGACAACATGCCAAAATCTCATTAAATTGCTTTTCAATATTATCTTTTTCTTCCTGCGAAAACTCTGTCATTCTACCATATGTATTATACGGTTACAAATGTAATAAAATGAAACACTAAAACAAATTAACTGTTATAACATTTTTTTGAAGATTGAAATTATTAATTGATAGAATTGAATAGTATTATTTTTTTTGTTTTGTAATGGTTGTTAATAACTAGTTAATTATGTTTTTTACTTCAACTATTGTAATTCCAATTTATTCATTATATATTTGCATTACTGTTACGCTTTATTATTATTCCTTTAATGAATGGCGCGGACAAGGGAACTTCCACCTCTCTTTCCGCCCTTTTTTTTTGAGTATTTTTACTATCTTTTTGTAGGTTTTTGTGTTATAATGTTGTATATTTATTTTAATTGCAACCCTGGAGCTATGAATATTTTTACTTTACCATTACAAATTACTATAAATGGAAATTCAATTCGGTATTATCGTGGGGGTAGTGGGGATTCAATTATTTTTATTCATGGTATTACAACATATTCTTTTATTTGGCGACAAATAGTGCCTTATTTTGTACTATCATATGATGTTATATTAATTGATTTGCTGGGGTGTGGTGATTCCGATAAACCATTGAATCAAGATATTTCTTTAAAACAACAAGCTTGTATGCTTCATGATTTTTGTAATTTGCTTGGTATTTCTAAGGTTCATTTAGTGTGTCATGATGTAGGTGGAGGAATAGGGCAAATTTTTGCTGTTTACTTTCCTGCAAATCTTATAAGTCTTACCATGCTTAATACTGTTGCTTTTGATTTTTGGCCGGTACAACCAATTATAGCTATGCGAACTCCTATAATCCGTCAAATAGCTATGGCTACGTTACATTTCGGAATTTTTGAGATAATAGTAAAACGAGGATTGTACTACAAAGAACGTTGCACAAAAGAACTTATGGATTTGTTTTGGAAACCTATGAAGACTTCTATAGGGCGTAAGGCATTTTTACAATTTGCTCACTGTTTAAATAATTCAAATTTAACCGAAATTGAGAGAGAAATATCTGAAATACAAGTTCCGGTACTTATTATTCGTGGTGAAGCCGATGTGTATTTAGCTTCAATAATTTCGGAGAGTTTACATGCTCATATTTCACATAGTACGTATGTTGTAATTCCTACTGCAGGGCATTTTATTCAAGAAGATGAACCAAAACAAGTTGCAGATTTAATTTTACAACATATTCAAAAATATAATAGGCATTTTATATAGAATAACAATGAAAAGCATTAATACAACCATACAAGAATTAGATTCAAAAATTCAAATTCTTGAACGAGAAAATGAAACACTTTCATCAATGGCAGAAGTGAATTTATTGTTGTATAATGCGTTTATTGAAATAGATACTACACAGTCTATAGACACGTTGTTTCACACAATATTGGAGCATATTTCTATTATTATGCATTTACCATATACCGGATTTTTTATAAACAACCAACATACAATTACGTGTATTCAAAGTTATGCCTTGTTTGATGAAGAAAATAAATTAAGTACAATTTCATGTATTGATAGTATAGCTTTTCAGAATGCAGACTATACCATATTACAACAACACGATTTTACATTTGTATATCCAAACTTTTCAATACAAACAAATCAATTGTTGTATATACCAATTAATTGTCAATACCAACAAGGTTTGGTTCTTATTTGTATTTCTGCAGAAGATGAAACAATATCACCTGAAAAAGCCGATATATTATATAAAGTAACTCGAATGTTACGAACCAAACTGGAAAGTTTATATTTTCAGGAACAATTAAAGCAATCAAATATGCTTCTTGAACAAAAAGTTTCTGAACGAACACATGAACTGATTGAGCAAAATAATCAATATAGTATTCTCAACAATGAATATAAAAAGCTTAATGATGAATTATATCAAGCAAAATTGCAAGCAGAACAGAATGAGTTGCGATATCGAGAAATTTTTGATTCATCTATTGATGCTATTTTTATACATAATACCGAAAATGATACAATAGAAGATGTAAACAATGCAATGCTTGAAATGTATGGTTACAATAAAAGCGAAATATCAGTTTTAAAAATAGGTAATTTAAGTGCCGAAGTCTATGGGTATACTTCTGAAAAGGCTTTGCAATATATTAAGCAATCTTCAGAGCAAGGGGTAGTGTCATTTGAATGGTATGCAAAAAAGAAAAATGATGAACTATTCTGGGTATTTGTAGTTTTAAAACCTATTGTAATACATGGTATACAGCGCATAATGGCTATAGTGCGAGATATACATCAACAAAAATTAACAAAAGAAGCAATTAGAATTTCGGAAGAAAAGTTTGCCAAAGCATTTATGGCAAGTCCTGATTCTATAATTATAAGTTCTTTACAAGATGCAGTGTATATTGATGTAAATGAGGCATTTTTGCAACAAACAGAATATACACGTGAAGAAATAATCGGGAACTCATCGATTGAATTGCAAATTTGGAATAAAGCCAGTGATAGGGATCTTTTTGTAAAACAACTTCGAGAACAGGGGTGGGTGCGAAATTTTGAAGCAGAATATAAATCAAAAACAGGTAAAATAGGGTTGTTTTCTATTTCGGCAGAAATAATACATATAAATGAACAATTGTGTGTGTTGGCACAATGTAAAAATATTACCGAAAGTAAACGTATTCAACAAGAAAATGATTATAGACGTCAAGTATTAGATACGCTTATGGATAATTTACCTATAGGAGTATTTATGGTTGAAGCTCATACAGGAAAACCTATTTTTGCAAATAATAAAGCATGTGAATTATTAGGTAGAGGAATTTTACCCGATGCAAACGAATACAATATTTCGGAAGTGTATCAAGCATTTGTATTAGGAACAAATCAAAAGTATCCGATAGAAAAAATGCCAATTATACGTGCAATGCATGGTGAGAAATCGCATGTTGATGATATGATTGTATATAGACCCAACGGTGATTATTCTATTCTTGAAATTTTCGGGGCACCTGTTTATAATGATTCGGGCACAGTAATAGCAAGTCTTGTAAGCTTTTTTGATATAAGTGAACGTAAAAAATCAGAGCAAGAATTAGCTCAAAAATCAAAAGAATTAGAACAGTTTTTTACTACGAGTCTTGATTTGTTGTGTATTGCCGATAGTAAAGGTAATTTTATACGAGTAAATAAAGAATGGGAGAAAGTTTTGGGTTATAGTACAGAAGAACTCGAAAAACACTCGTTTTTAGAATTTGTTCATCCCGATGATTTACAGCAGACTATAGATACTATATCAAAACTTTCAAATCAGATATCGGTTCTCAATTTTACAAACAGATATAAATGTAAAGATGGACAATACAGATGGATAGAATGGCGCAGTGCTCCGCAAGGAGATGTAATTTATGCTGCTGCTCGTGATATTACAGAACGTATTGAGGTAGAACAAGAACTATTACAAGCAAAACAAAAAGCAGAAGAGAGTGATACACTAAAAACAGCTTTCTTACAAAATATGAGTCATGAAATCAGAACACCATTAAATGCAATCATGGGATTTTCTGAATTAATGCCTGAAACATTTGATGATAAAGAAAATTTACAAAAATATTCTTCAATTATTCGTCAACGTAGTGCCGATTTGCTTGAAATAATTAATGATATACTTGATATAGCTAAAATTGAATCGGGACAATTAAGTATTCATACAGAATTATGTACGTTACGAAATATTATTCATGAAGTAGAATTATTTTTTAGTGAATATAGAGTAAGAATTAAAAAAGAGCATATTGAATTTATAGTACGCATAGAACCTCAAGTACTTCAAACAACTTTGGTATTAGATCAAATTAAACTTAAACAAATCCTTATTAATTTAATTACGAATGCGTTTAAATTTACCTATAATGGCTATATTGAATTAGGGTGCACTATTAAAGAAAATAATGTGTTGTTTATATATGTAGCCGATACCGGAATAGGAATAAGTCCCGAAAATCAATCAAAAATATTTAAACGTTTTGTTCAAGCAAGTACAGATACCAGTGGTCTTTATAGTGGAACCGGTTTAGGATTGTCCATTATTAAAGGCTTGTTAAATATAGTTGGTGGTGAAATTACAATAACTTCAGAACTTGATAAAGGAAGTACATTTTATTTTACCTATCCGTTTGAATTACCATCAGTAATTGAAGCAGAACAAATAAATGAGTATAATAATGTAAAACAGTTAAAATTAGGGCTTCGCATACTTATAGTTGAAGATGATGATTTTAATGCACAATATTTAGAAGCATTGCTTAATCAATGGAAATGCTATGTTGATAGAGTATCGTACGGCAAAAAAGCAGTATATGTAGCAAGTGATAAGGTGTATGATGTAATACTTATGGATATTCGATTACCAGATATTACCGGTTATGAGGCTGCAGCTGAAATTCTTGCTCAAAATCCACAACAAAAAATAATAGCTCAAACTGCTTTTGCCGGAATAGATGAAAAAAATAAATCGTTGAAAGCCGGATGTATAAATTATATAAGCAAACCTATACATAGAGAGGAGTTATATACTATGTTAGTTGCAATTAAAAATAATATATAAAATTAGAGTGATTTTATCATGTCAACTACCATATTTCTGTTTGTAGCTGCAAATATTGCATTGCCGGCAACCAATACATCGGCACCTTTTTGTATAATTGTTGCCGCGTTTGTAGTATCTACACCACCATCTACCTCAATTAATGCTTTTGAGTGAGTTTGAGTAATCAGATTGCGTAATTCGGAAATTTTTTGTAATGATTCAGGTATAAATGATTGCCCCCCGAATCCCGGGTTTACTGACATTATTAAAACCAAATCAACATGTGTAATTATGTTTTGTAGTGCAGCAACCGGAGTATGTGGATTTATAGAAACACCGGCTTTTATACCTGTTTGTTTAATTGATTGGATAGTTCTGTGTAAATGAGTACAAGCTTCATAATGAACAGTAAGTAAATCGGCACCGGCTTCTTTGAATTGTATAATATATGCATCGGGATTTACAATCATTAGGTGAACATCAAGAGGTTTTTTGGCGTGTTTTTTTATAGCTTTTACTACAGGTAACCCAAATGATATATTTGGAACAAATACACCGTCCATAATATCTAAATGAAACCAATCGGCTTTGCTTTGATTCACAAATTCAATATCGGCTTGTAAATTCGAAAAATCTGCTGAAAGTAATGATGGTGCAAGTATTGCCATTGTAATGTAATTTTTTATAAATCTAAATCAAGTTCTCCTTTTTCGTATTCGTGAAATTTGAATGATAACCGAGCAAGCAATTTACTAAAAATCTTCATTGCTTTGTGCGTTTCTTCCGAAATTTCTTTGTTTTGCATTTTGAGCATCATATATCCATAAAGACCTGTAAAACAAGCATCTATTTCGTTTTTTACTTTATTGTCTGATTTGTTGATTAAATCAGAAATATATGGTAATGCATCACTAAATAATTCATAATATTCTTTTTCGTCTTTTTTCTGTAATAATTGAATATTCAATGTTGATAAATCTTGCACCAGTTCTTTTAGTTGCATAAGATGCCCCGATTTTTCAACACCTTCATTTTTCATTGCTAAAGCCATTTCAGAATACCATTGATGTAAATCTGATTTTATATGTTGCGGATATGAAAATTGTTCAACAAGTTTGTTAATATTAAAATTATATGCACGTAGTATATCTTCTAATTGCCACATATATAAGATATATTCGGCTATATTTTCTTTTCTTTTTTGTTTTGCAGTCAACATGTTCTTTATAAATATCCAAAATCTTCTAAACTTCTTCGTTCTTTTTTTGTTGGTCGTCCCAATCCTCGTTCTCTATATACCGGTTTTACGTATTTAAGAATCTCTAATTTTTGTAATTCTTCAGCGGGAGTTATATCTTCAATAAAATCGGCTACCACTTTTGCCGATTCTCGTTGTGCCAATAATCCTAAAACTCTATATGTTCTTACAATAGGAGGACGTTTAACCTGAATTATATCACCTATTTTAAGAGTTCTTGATGGTTTTACTCCAATTGAATCAATTATAATTTGATTATTTTTACATGCATTGGTTGCTAAGCTACGTGTTTTATATAATCGCACAGCCCATAACCATTTATCGATTCGTATATTTTCTTCAATTTTGGGAGCCATAATTATGCAAATATAGATTTTTTTTAGAAATTAAAAGTAATCACAATTTTTACTGAATAAGTAGTTATGCTCTATTTTTTTGTGATTGTGTTAAATTGCTGTAATTCTTATAAAAAAAATTGTACATTCGCAATAATAAAATATATTTCAATGGAACATCAAGACGGTACATTTTGTAGTCATTTAGAAGAGAAAAAAGGAGTGGAGCAACCCCCTACAACAAATAATGAAGCTGTTTTGAAATTTAAGCAAAACAAACGAAAAAAGTCTCAACTTAAATTACAAGACTATATTGATGGAATTTTACAAGGGAATATTACTATTGTAAGTCAAGCTATTACTCTTATAGAAAGTAGTTTACCCGAGCATCAGGAAATGGCACAGCATATAATTCATGCATGTATGCCATATTCGGGGAATTCTATTCGTATTGGTATTACGGGTGTTCCCGGGGTTGGTAAAAGTACTTTTATAGAATCATTTGGTAAGATTATAACTGCTCAGGGAAATAAACTTGCTGTATTGGCTATTGATCCTAGCAGCGAAAGAACAAAAGGTAGTATATTGGGCGATAAAACTCGTATGGAATTGCTTTCTGTTGATCCAAATGCGTATATTCGACCTTCACCATCAGCAGGTTCGTTAGGTGGAGTAGCTCGTAAAACGCGTGAAACAATAATAGTATGTGAAGCCGCCGGGTTTAATGTGATTTTTGTTGAAACTGTTGGTGTTGGTCAATCAGAAACTGCTGTGCATTCTATGGTTGATTTCTTTTTGTTGCTTATGCTTGCCGGAGCAGGTGATCAACTGCAAGGTATCAAAAGAGGTATTATGGAAATGGCTGATAGCATAGCTATTACAAAATCTGATGGCGAAAATAAAGAAAAAGCTCAAATGGCAAGAATTGAATATTCATCGGCTTTGCATCTTTTCCCTCAGCATCCGTCAGGCATAAATCCCGAAGTTTTTGTTTGTTCTGCACTCGAACATCAAGGCTTAGAAAAAATTTGGAATCATATTCAAACATACATGGATAAGACAAAACAAAATAATTTTTTTACAACCAAACGTCATACTCAAGCTTCATTTTGGATGTATGAAACTATTCATGATTATTTAAAACAAAATTTTTATTCTCATACAGGTATAGTAAGTAAAATAAAAGAATACGAACAATTAGTAATTCAAGGCAATATGAGTTCTTTTAAAGCAGCTCAAGAATTATTGGATTTGTATACATCTCAGTCAAAATAATTAGTGTTTCACATGAATATAGCTATTGCTCAATTAAATTATCATATTGGAAATTTTGAACAAAATGCACAAAATATAATTGCACATATACGAAAAGCACAATCAGAAGGAGCTGATATTGTTGTTTTTTCTGAATTATCTGTTTGTGGGTATCCTCCGCTTGATTTACTTGAACAACGTGATTTTGTAGAAGCTTGTTTACAAACAGTGCAAACTATTGCTCTTGAATGTATTGAAATAGCTGCTGTGGTTGGATGTCCTACATTAAATGAAGGTGAAAAAGGTAAACGGTTGTTTAATTCTGCCTTGTTTTTATACAATGGTTCTATGTGTGCTCAGTTTAATAAAACATTGCTGCCAACATATGATATTTTTGATGAATACAGGTATTTTGAACCCAATACAGATTTTACTGTAATAGAATTTAAAGGTAAAAAAATAGCTATTACCATTTGTGAAGATTTATGGGATAATCAGGTGGTAGAAACTGCATTTGCAAAAGATAAAATTTATAAAACCTCTCCTTTAGAAATATTGAGTACATATTCCCCCGATTTTGTTATAAATATTGCAGCATCGCCATTTTCATATAATCAAGATTATTTACGAAGTAAAGTTTTACAAGATAATGCTTCACTATATAAACTGCCTATTATTTATGTAAATCAAGTTGGGGCAAATACTGAAATTATATTTGATGGTTGTTCTAAAATTGTAAATTCTCAAGGTAAAATTGTATATGAATTGGCAGAATTTCAAGAAGATTTTTATGTGTTTGATGTAGAGAATATATCCCAAATGCTTTTTGTTCAAGAAGAACCATATAATAAAATAAAAAAAATTCACGATGCGTTGATTTTGGGTATTCGTGATTATTTCAGAAAAAATAACTTTACCTCGGCAGTATTAGGACTATCGGGAGGAATAGATTCTGCCGTGGTTTTGGCTCTTGTAGTAGAAGCAATAGGGGCTGAACATGTGCGTGTATTACTTATGCCTTCAGAATTTTCAAGTTCTCATTCTGTTGATGATGCTGTAGCTTTGGCTCGTACATTACAGGTGCAGTATGACATTATTCCAATACATAGTATGTACAATGCCACTATACAAAGTCTTTCTCCTGTATTTGCAAATAAACCGTTTAATGTTGCCGAAGAAAACATTCAAGCTCGATTGCGAGGAGTTTTGTTAATGGGAATTAGTAATAAATTTGGTGCTATTTTGCTTAATACATCAAATAAAAGTGAAGCTGCGGTTGGGTATAGTACTATGTATGGCGATATGAACGGTAGTTTATCTATTTTGGGTGATGTATATAAAACCGATGTGTATAAATTAGCAGAGTATATCAATAAAGAAACAGAAATTATTCCACATAATACAATTATAAAACCTCCCTCGGCTGAACTAAGACCAAATCAAAAAGATTCTGATTCTTTACCTGATTATGATACGTTAGATGCCATTTTATTTGAATATATTGAAAAAAAATTATCAACTCATGAAATCATAGAACAAGGATTTGCTGCAGAAACAGTATTGAAAACAGTTCGTTTGGTTAATGCGAATGAATACAAACGCTTTCAGTTTCCTCCTATTCTCAGAGTTTCTTCAAAAGCATTTGGATTTGGCAGGCGAATTCCACTGGTGGCAAAACATGAATTTGATACTATATAAGGATGCTGTGTAAAGAATGAATTTTGTATGATTATAAAAGCTAAACATCGTTCGTTTTATATCTTATTTTTAGTTTTTGTAATATATCTTATTGACTTTGCCGATAGAAAAGTAATGTCGGTTTTGTTTGAATCTATTAAATATGATTGGAATATTACCGATGTTCAATTAAGCTTGTTAGAAGGGGTTACCTCATTAGTTATTGCAGTATGTGTATTGCCTATGGCAATAGCTATTGACAGATGGAGCAGAAAATACATGATTGCTATAATGGTTGCTGCATGGAGTATTATAACATTTGTATGTGCTTTTGCAGAAAATTATACTCAATTACTCATACTACGTGCGTTGATAGGTATAGGCGAAGCTGCTTATGCTCCGGCGGCGGTTTCACTTTTATCTAAATCGTTCCCGGCACGACATAGAGCAAAATATATAGGAATTTTTGATGCTGCTGCTCCGCTGGGAGTTGCACTTGGTATGATTGTAGGTGGTTATATAGGAATGATTTACGGTTGGCGTCATGCGTTTGGTATTGTTGCTATACCCGGAATTATATGTGCTATATTAGCTTTACGTATTCGCGATTATTATTCTATTCCGGTTTATAAACAGTCACAACGAGTTCCATTTTCAGTATCACAAATTTTTGAAATTGTAAGAATAAAAACTCTTTGGTTTGTGAGTATAGCTTTTTCATGTATGGTAGGTATTAACACTGCTGTTTTAGATTGGGCACCAAGTTTTTTTATGCGAGTTCATTCATTAACACAAGCTCAGGCCGGAAATATGTCTGCAATTATTGCAATTACAGCATTGTTGGGAGCACCATTAGGTGGATTTATAGCAGATAGTTGGGCCAAAACGCAACCATATGCCAAAATATATGTAAGTGCCATAGTAACAGTGAGTGCCGGAATTTTTCTTGTTTTAGCATTGTTATTCACAAATATATATTGGGTGTATATATGGTTTGCTTTATTTGGTATGAGTACTGTTGCATTTCTTGGTCCGGCAACAGCCATTATTCAAGAAGTGGTTCAGCCCGGAATGCGTACTATAGCATTTAGTATAAATGTAATTGCTATAAATATATTGGGTGCTTTTTGTATGATTATGTTGGTTGGATATATTTCTGATATATATGGAATTCAAACAAGTTTAATTATTATTTCATTATTTGCTTTTGTTGCCTCGTTTTTATTTTTACTGTCAAAACGAGTGTATTATAACGATAAACGGCAAGTAAACGCATTAGCATTATAATTACAACATTATTTGCAATACTTATTTTTAAAATACAATGCGTCTTGATTACCCAATTTGTATGATTTAGTATAGTCTAAACATGCTCCTTGCATATTACCTTGCATACGACGTACTTGAGCTCGGTTAAAATATACTTCTGTTTTGGGTTGTAAATCAAGACATTGATTATAGTCAATTTCTGCTTGAGCAAATTGTTTAAGTTCTTCAAATAAAGTTGCTCTTGCAAATAAATACTCAACATTATTTTGACGTATTTCACATGCTTTATTTATACAGCTAAGGGCTTGCAAATATTGCTTTTGAGCACTGTTTGTTTTTGAAAGCAAAAACAATGCTTTGTCATGCAAATAATACAATGAAACTATATATTCAAGCAATTGTTGAGCTTCTGAATATTGGTGTAATTCATAACAAATTTGTGCGGCATCAAATAAAGCAGGTATATTGTTTTTTTGTAGTTCTCTATATTGTGAATTTACTAAATAGGCTTTAGTGAAAAGTTGTAATTCCATATATGTTGTATATGTTATATACAGTAATTCAGGTGATGATTTGCTTAGATTTATGTGCTGAATAATAGATAGAGCTTCTTTTGTTTTGCCAAGTTTTGCTAATGCCAAAGACTTATATGCTTGTAATATATCAGAATTAATAGTGGTGTTTTCTATAAGAGTTATTATTTCTTGCATTGATTTGTTTTGTAAACTATATTTTATATTTTCTATGAGTAAATCTAATTCGGTGTAATACGTTGTTTTCCAGAATTCTCGCCATTCTTGCGTTTTTGAAATTGAATTGAATGCCGGATTTGTAATGACTGTAGAATATTGCAGTTTATGTGTAGAGAGTAAATGTTTACGTAAATAGATTAAAGCCGAATCGGTCTGTTGTTGTATGGCATATATACTTGCAATATAATAGTAACTCATGGGAGTATGTGCGAGTGAAAAGCATTGTAAAGCCTGTGTATACATTGCAGTAGCAAAATATGTTTTGCCACATAATTCTGCATATTCCGGTTGTGAATTGTGCGGAGAAATATATGTAAATACAGAATCGTAGTAGCCATAATCATAAGCAACTTGAGCATGCAATAGGTGAGGGGTTTGAGAAAAAGCGGGTTGTAATCCTATTACAATCAAAATTATATATATAAATTTTTTACTCATGTTGTTGTAATATTTTTTTTCCGTCAGAGAACATATGAATAAATCCTACTAATGTACGTGGATGAATATTACAATCGGCCCAATATTCATAAACATCACAAACATAATAATAAACTCCGTCATCAAGAGGTTTCTTTGTCTTACCATTGAAACCTTTCCACAAAATTGAAGGATTTTTTGTTTCAAATACCAGATTTCCCCAACTGTCATATATTTTCATATCAACATATTCTACAAATCTGTTTACGGTAGGATGATATACATCATTTTGCCCATCGGCGTTTGGTGTAAAAATATTTGGTAATATATAGAGAGGACAATTATACAAGCAGGTATCATTCCGTATAGTTGATTCATTACCGGCAGAATCAATACAAGTCATATAATAACAACCTGCCATAGAACGAACCGTATCTGTAAACGTATGAATGAATTGTGTTTGTAGTTTTGAAAGACTTGCTAATAGCGTATAGGAATTTGTTTTGCAATGTTTGTAATATATATTTACAGTTTCTATTTCATCGGTTGTGTCTATAGTCCATGAAATAGTACGAGATAGTGCATTGCAATTTTGGTTTATAACAAATTTTGGTGCTTTGGGAGGCACCGTGTCGGTAGGATATGTACATGCTATTTGCGAAAAATTATATACCCGTTGTGGTAATTGAGCATTAGTAAAATATCCGCTTGTTTTTACATAATAACAGTATTCTTGTAAGTTTACAAGACCGCTGTCAATAAATTCTTGTCCGTTGCATATGCCTATATATTTGAATATATCAGAATTTAATTCTTTTCGATATACATAAATAGAATCGTTTTGCCAGCCAACTTGTGCATTTACTCGTAATGTTATTTTTTTATTTTGAGGAATAAGTGTAACAAAAGGTGAAGAGCAAATTGGCGGATTCCCAATGAGAATAGGTGAACCGCTTGCCAAAGAATATAATTCTATTTTATATGAAAATACAGAATCGGTTGTATTTATACCCGTGTCAATAAAGGTAGTATCATATAACCCCTGAATAGTTCCAATTTCTTGTAAATTGGTACCAAAGTATCCGAATGAACGATATATTTTATATTGATAGGGTTTAGGATAGGTAATAGAATCAAAATCACGGGGCAATGACCAAGCTATAAAAATTTCTCCCTGATTTTTATGGGTTTTTTGTACACTCACATTTGTAATTACATGAATAGTAGGTTTTAGTTCTACACATATTTCTGGCGATATGTATGATGGGAAATTATCGGAGTAATGGGATAGAATTCTGTAGCAATACGTAAAACCAGGACTTAACCCTATGCCGTTATTAGAATCATATAGATTGTGTTGAGAACCGGGAACAGTGTGTATATACGAATATGATGGTTGTAAAGATTGAGGTAACCCTGATTCGCAATAATCTGGAGTATAAGGTTGAGATAGTGTTGATCTATAAATACTATATGATTGTTGATTTGAACAAATTGTGTCAGCCCATTGCACATCTATAGCAAAACTTTTAGATGTTGCTTGTAATTGCACCGGAGCATGCCCTATTACTTGAATGGTAACATATTTATAACCTGCAAGCGAAATTTCATTGCCTGCATCTACAACTTTAAATACAATGGTATAGGGTTGTTCGCGAATTTCATTGCATGAGGGGGTCCACAAAAATTCGGATTGTATAGTGCCAAATCCCGAAACAGAAGTAAAGGTAGCTTTACTACTTACTTTTTCTAATGGGCCACCACTTGCACTTAAAGTTATGTAGTTGTTGTCAATATCATGAGCTTTTACTGTAAATCTTACAGTATCATTAGCACGTATGCAAATGTTTTCTATAGGGTCAATCATAGGAGTATTATTATTTGATTGAAATACTTCTATTTGAATATCACGTACTACTTGACCTATGAGAACGCCTTTTCGCCACTCTTTTACTACCATAGCTACATTGTATATACCTAATGCAACAGGAGCATCCCAAACCAAATCACCCGAAATAGAATCGACATAGAATTGATTACTGGCTTGCGGAAATGTATAATTTGGAATAGGTTCTCCGTTTTGCCCGGTACATACAGTAAGAGCATACGATAAGCTATCACCATCGGGGTCATATGCTGCAGGGTTATGTACAAATCGTTGGCCCAATGCAGCTTTGTCAACAGGAGGGTTTAGTAGAATTGGGGTACTGTTATTACCTAATATTGCATCTATTCGCAATGTAGTAGAAATTGAAAAAGGAATATTTACTGAATCAAAAATATTTGCAACACCTTGATTCCTATTAGGATCTTCCATTACAATACGAAATGTACCAGGTCCGGGAAATGTATGAGTCATCCTATAAGTATTTCTGGTATAGTTATCAGGTAAATATTCAATTTGTATTCGAGGTATATTACTCATAGTTCCATCGCCCCAATCAATAGGAAGCACATCGCGTGTTTCATTGGCATAGCTTGGAGTGTATGTATATGTTATAAGTGTAATTTCATAAGTATAAGCCGATATTTGCCGATACGTTATTTCACCGGCTCTGTTATGCGTTGCATACAACAGAGTTGCATACAGTATACTAAATATTATGGTAATGATTTTTTTCATTGTTTAATAGATACAGGTTCTGTTTGAATAATCAAGGCTAAAACCCTTTTCTTGCGAATTACATGATATTATTACTAAATTTTTTTGATCATGGTATATGTTACACAATAAATTATTTTCAACCGAAATATTACAATTTGCAGTATGCTCCTTTGATATAAAATAGTACCATTCAGCAGCGTCTTGTGATTTTTTTTCTTTAAATGTAAACACTACCGGTTTACCGTTTATAGTAATTTTTGTAGTTGTAAGAATATAGTTTAGAAAATCTGAGTCGGAAATAGTTTTTTTATTATAATATGATTGTACAGCTTGTGTTAAATCATCGGAAAATATTTTTACTAACATTTTTATCTCATTGCCTTTATTTTCAATCTTAGTGTATGAAATATGAATAGGATGATATACCGATGATGATAAAAATAAAATAAAGAATATGGCATACAGTAGAGTTTTCATCTGTATTAGTTTTCTTTGGGCATTATAAATGTTTTAACAGCAGAAAGTTGCGAGATGTTTGGAAACATAATTGTACCCGAAGCATCATAATATTGCACATATTTAGCATTGTCAACAGCACATGTTACATATATTTTTGTACCTTCTTTAAAGCCATTTTCATAGAGTTTGTCAAGTGGTTTTTTTGTTGTAAACGATTGTTGTATTCCCCCTTTACCAATAGCAGCTCCCGACATATATGCATACATGTGTTTGGTACTGCTTACTTGTGCTGTAGTGTCAAAAAAATACCATGTAGAGAGCATATAATTGTTGGTATTTGATGAAGTAAAAGATACAGTACGTGATAAATAGAGAATAGAAGAACGTACCGATACAGAATCAAAAATAATTGAAGCTTGAGGTTTTTGAGATAAATACAACATATCTAATGTGTCAGCTCGTAATGTGTCATATTTGTAATTGTATACAGAGTTTTTACAAAATCCTTCTTTCCAAAATTCTATATAATATAGCCCTCCGGGAGCATTGTTGTATTGCCACATACCTTTGGAATCTGTAGTAGTTGAAAGTATAGTATCCAATACTATAGCATTACCCGAATTATCTGTACCTAATGTATCTATACAGTGTGCTGTAACAATTATACCTTCATTGTTTTGTAGAGGCAATCCATATTCATTATATAATATAGTTTGTCCCCAAATACCTCGAATTGTATCATTTTCATCAAACCCGTATTGTTCTTGTTTGTTACATGATAGGGTAAAAACTACAGTACTTATTACAATTATTTTGAAAAAATGTTGAATCATGCTTCAATATAGATTTATTAATGTAAAAGTACGTAAAAAGATTCTGTTTTGTATATGTTTAAAAATAAAAATCTCCAATACATTAAAGTATTGGAGATTATAATATTTTTTTATTATGATTTTAGTTTATTCTGCGAAGAAAAATCCTAATTTAAGTTTTAAATATTGGTCGCGAACTGTTTGATCCATTCCAATAATTGCACCGGCTTTATATTTCAGTTTTCCCGAAATTATTTCTGCTCCTACTAATACTTTTGCAACACGTATATTTATACCATACGAATAATTAAGTCCTAATCCAATACTGGTTTCTTCAACTGTTCTTTTATGTATTTTGGGTTCACCATTCGGTAAAAATATATTAGATTGATTTTCATTGGTATAAATTCTGTCATAAATACTTTCCCACATAGGAGCTCTTAAATAATTAACTGCAAAAGTAGGTCTTAATTTAAAATATAAGTCAAAGTATATACTTTTTTTAGGACTATATGTAGTCATAGCTCCTACATTAAGAGAATATCGTGCTGTAAGGTCATGAC
>Ga0116190_1000531_pt1 | contig 37890 bp, 32 predicted proteins | sample AD_JPNTR4_MetaG_FD_89808 | JGI IMG/M metagenome (GOLD analysis project Ga0116190, IMG submission 89808) | Active sludge microbial communities of municipal wastewater-treating anaerobic digesters from Japan - AD_JPNTR4_MetaG | ecosystem: Engineered > Bioreactor > Anaerobic > Digestate | place...
ATGCTTAACCTCCTTCCAATACGGAAATCACACCTAACTTTATTAAAACTAAAAAAACCATTTTTTGCAAAAAATGATTCTTTCAGTTTTTTATCTTGTCAATTTAACCTTTTCTTCTATTATGAAAATAATAAATTTTTACTTACTATCCATAAAATGATATCATTTTATTAATTAAGGGAGTTATTTATGAAAAAGAAAATAAGCCTCATAATTCCTTGTTATAACGAGGAAGAAATGATTGATATTCTCTATGATGAAATTAATAAAGTTTTAGTAAAATTACCAAAATATGATTTTATCTTTCTTTTTGTTGATGACGGATCAAAAGATCAAACACTGTCATTAATCAAAGCAAAAGCAAAGAAAGATCATCGCGTTAAATATATTTCTTTTTCGCGAAACTTTGGCAAAGAATCTTCAATGCTTGCCGGCCTTGAAGCCGCACAAAAGCTTGATGTTGATGCAGCGTTACTTATGGACGCTGATATGCAAGATCCGCCATCTCTTATGCTTGAATTTTTTAAATATTATGAAGAAGGCTATAAATATATCTTTACCCGTAATAAGACACGCAAAGGACAAGCGCTTTTAAAACGCTTCTTCGCTAACGCATTTTATGTGATTTATGCTTGGCTTACAGGGGACAAAAATAGTGTGCATAGTGCCCGCGATTTTGCCCTTCTTGACCGTGATGTTATAAATGCTTTCCTGACTTATAAAGATAAACATCGTTATTCTAAAGGAATCTCTTCACAAATTGGTTTTAAAAAGAAATGCATTGAATATGATTTCCAAGAACGGCAAGCTGGCACTACTAAATGGTCGTTTAGAAAGCTATTTAAATATGCGATGACGGGGATTAAACAGTTTTCACATGTTTATATTTTAGTGCCTAACCTCATCAGCATCTTCTTAAGCATTGCTTTAATCTTACAAATTATATTCGGCCATATTTATAAGTATGACTATCGTTATATTTATATAGCAATTACCGCTGGGGTTTTATTGCTGAACATTACGCTTAAATATGTCATGAAGTTAGGATACGATATTCGTGATCAACTCTTAAATCGGCCACATTACTTAACTGCTGAAACAAATATCGAGTAAAAATACCGATATGCTTATATCAATGTTGTTATTTTTAAATGTTTTCCTTTATAATAAGGCTGACGGAAAATTTTCCCGTAATGCAGAAAGGTTTCTTTTTTTATGAGTAAAGAGAAAAAACAAATATCCAAAAACCTCGTATACCGTGTCCCTGTATATTTAACGGTCTCGCGCCGTCTTTTAAAAGATGGTGCCCGCTACATAACTGCACCGCAAATTAGTGCGATTACCGGGATTAATGTCGAAACAGTTAAAAAAGATTTATCGCAAATTTGTAAAACTCCAGGTAACCCAAAACTTGGCCGCGAAGCTGATGTTTTAGTATCTGAAATTATTGAATTTGGTGTGTACACAAAATTAACTAATGCCGTTATTATTGGTGCTGGTCATCTTGGTAGTGCCTTGCTTAATTATGATGGCTTTAATGAATGGGGTCTGCAAATTATTGCCGCAATTGATAATAATCCAGCATTAATTAACACTACAATTAATGATAAACAAATTCATGGAGTTGATGATCTAGATAAAATCATTAAAGAGTACACCGTACAAATCGCTATTATCACCGTACCAAAAGAATATGCTCAAGAGTTAGTCGATCACGCTGTTGCGGCGGGTGTTAAAGCAATTTGGAACTTTGCTCCTACATATATAAGTGTACCAAAAGATGTTGTCTTACAAAATGAGAATATGGCAAGTAGTCTCAGTCTTTTAAATTACAATTTAAATTTAAAAACATCAAAACAAAAAAGGAAAACAAAACGGAAATAATAAGGAAAAGGGCTGCAAATTGCAGCCCTTTTAATACAATTTAAGCTTTAATCGTTTTTGCTTTCTAACACTTGTGTTAACTCTTTTAATTTACGTTTAAGTGGAGTTATAACACGCCGTACATTCCCATCTTCAAACGGATTACGAAGTTTAGCTTTCGCTAGTAATTCCACAAATGGATAACGACCACCAAGGCGGCAAAGTTTCACATACTTATTCCATGCACGATCACGATTCTTCCACATTTCTGTTGCAAATTGGAAAGCAACGACTTGTGCTAAAGTGTAGTCAATATAGTAAAACGGACTACTAAAGATATGACTTTGACGGAGCCAGAATGTACCTTTTTCTAGGAAAGGAGCGCCCTTGTAATTACGAATTGGTAAATATTTCTTTTCTATTTCCCGCCACATGGCACAACGCTCTTCATGAGTCATCTCTGGATTAGCGTATACGCCTTCTTGGAATTCATCAACGGCAACGCCATAGGGCAAGAATTTAATCGTACCTTCTAAGTGTGACAAGCGATATTTATCAGCGTCATCGAACATACTTTCCATCCATGGCCAAGCAAAAAATTCCATGCTCATGCTATGAATTTCGCAAGCTTCGAGTGTTGGTTGACGATATTCACTAACTTTAATATGACGACTTTCGTACCCCTGATAAGCGTGTCCTACTTCATGCGTTAAAGTGTCGACGTCACCAGCTGTTCCGTTAAAATTAGCAAAGATAAATGGTGCTTGGTAACGCGGGAAGTAAGTCATGTAACCACCACCTCTTTTACCAGGACGAGCATCTAAATCTAAAAGTTCTTTATCAACCATAAACCGGAAGAATTCTCCGGTTTCAGGACTAAGTTCATCATACATTTTAGTTGCGGCTTTCACTAAATATTTACTGTCACCTAGTGGCACTGGGTTACCATCGCTAAAGCTTTGGTTTAAGTCATAATGACGTGGTGACTTAATACCTGCGCGGCGTAAACTTGTGCGATATAATTTATGCGCAAGTGGAACGACTTCACGATAAATTTGGTCACGATAGCCTGCGACTTCTTTAGCGGTATAGTCAAGCCGGCCTAATTTTAAGTAACCAAGTTCAATAAAGTTTTTATAACCAAGTTTAACTGCCATTGCATGGCGAACTTGCACAAGTTCGTGATAGATACGACCAAGCTCATCATTGTTTTCTTCAAAGAATTTAACAACAGCGGCACTAGCGCGTTTTCTTACATCACGATTCTTATCTTGAGTAAATTTACCCATCTGCGGGATATTGTATACTTCACCATCAAACTTAATTTGTGCACTGGCAATAAGCTTTGAATATTCATTCGTGAGTTGTGATTCTTTTTGTAATAATTCAATGATTGAAGGATCAAATGTTTTAAGTTGAGTTTCAATCATCTTGAATAAGTAACTTCCCCACTTCTTTTCAAGTTCAGCGCGGAAGGGAGAAGCAACGAGCAGTTTATTGTACTCATTCATTAATGCACTTAAATACGGGAAATGATGATCGACATATTCTTGGGCTTTCACATATTCTTCATTGCGTGAATCTTGCGAGAATTTAACACTAATAATAACAGCATCAGTGACAAAGTCATCAACATACTTAGAAATCTTGCGCATAACACGAGATGCCGCATTTGTGTCTTTAGCATTTTTAAATTGTTCAATATACTTTGTTAATTGCTTTTGAATTTTTGGTACGTCAGGGACGTTAAATGGATATTGACTAAATTTCATATTTGTTTTCCTTTCTAATTTTTAATTATTAAACTTGGTTCAGTCATTTCACTAGGCGGGACTTCCCCAAGTAATTCAATGATTGTTGGGGCAATATTACTAAGTTTGCCACCTTCTTTCATAAGTTTGATATCTTTACGATTAATCCCAAAGCGTACTGGATTACTCGTATGAGCGGTAAATGGTTTACCTTCTTCGTCAAGTAATTTTTCCGAGTTACCGTGGTCAGCTGTAATCATAATCGTTGCATCGTGTTTTTCCACCCATTCAAGGATGCGCCCAACACATGCGTCCACAGTTTCAAGTGCTTTAATCACTGCACTTTCAATTGCAGTATGACCGACCATATCAGGGTTTGCATAATTTAATATAACAACATCAAGATCACCTTTATCTAATTCTTTAAGTAAAGCATCCGTGACTCCTGGCGCTGACATTTCTGGTTGTAAGTCATAAGTCGCTACTTTGGGGGACGGCACTAGGATACGACGCGCACCTTTAAGTTCAGGCTTTTCAACACCGTCATAATTAACCGTGCCATCGAAGAAAAATGTAACATGCGCATATTTTTCTGTTTCAGCGATTCGTAGTTGTGTGTAACCTTTATCCGCTAAAAAGACACCTAAGCCATTATCAAGTTTAGGTAGTGATAAAGCGATATGTCCATGAACTGAATCGGCATATTTCATCGTACATGCGTAATAAATATTTTTTAAGATTGGGCTTGGCACAAATGCTTTATATTCTGGTTTTCCATCTTTTAGTGGTGGGTTTTGATAGAAATATGGATTAGTGACAATCGTTCCAAATTGAATCGCACGATCTGGACGGAAATTAAAGAAAATAACAGCGTCATTATCTCCTAATTGGCCATTGACATTTTTATTAATTCCGGGAACTAAAAATTCATCACTTGGATCAAAGCCGTTTTTGGGTAATGTTTCGTATTGTTCTTTGAAATATTCTCTAAAATCACTAAAGAATAAGCCCTTACGATTCACAATCGCATCGTAATGGACATTCGTACGAGTTAAATTCTTATCACGATCCATTCCGTAATAACGGCCACCGATGGTAGCGAGCTTACCAAAATTAATTTTCGCCATATAATCCACTAATTCTTGGATATATTCTGGGCCAGCTTGGGGCGCTACATCGCGTCCATCCATTAAAGCATGTAAATAAACCTCTTTAGCGCCATGCATTTTTGCTAAATCTAAAAAGGCTTTAATGTGATTAATATGTGAATGAACACCGCCATCACTAACTAAACCCATTAAATGCAATTTTGAATTGTATTTAAGTGTATGTTTAACGGCATTAACAAATACTTCATTTTCAAAAAAGCGACCATCTTTAATTAGTTGATTAATATAAGTTAGTGATTGATAAACAATGCGGCCTGCACCAATATTTTGGTGACCGACTTCACTATTTCCCATCTGCCCAGCGGGTAAACCTACCGCTTCGCCTGAGGCTTCAATTAGGACGGTCGGATTATTTTTATAGAATGCGTTAATGTTTGGGGTTTTTGCTTTTTTAACGGCATTCCCTTTTGTTTCTTCGCTATAGCCGTAGCCATCTAAGATTGTAAGTATAATAGGACGTTTATTCATAATAAAAAACCTCTTTCCGATAGTAATTATATTACTATAAAGGGTAATTGTAAGCAAAAATGCTTATTTAACTAGATTTTAGTAAGTCTTTTTAATCGTAAAATAACGACAAACAATGAAAATATAACAGAATCAACATTAACATTAATGTTATCCACTAGTTTGTTATGACGATATATTTCATTACGAATAAGTACAACATTCTCACTGAGACCTTGTAGTAGTTGCGCTGTTTGTGGAGTTGTATCTTTCTTTTTCGCTGCTAACTCTTGATAAGCGCGCTCTTTTTCCGCCGCTAGCTTATTAAGTTCGGTAAATTCACGTTTTTCCAAAAGTTCATTCATTACTTGTGCTTCACTATTTGGTGACTCTAATTCTTTACCAATCATTGCAAAAAGGGCAATTTGACCTGCAAAAAGGCTGTGAATTGTTTCTTTGCTCTTTTTTAATTGTCGTGTGTAGTCGAGTGAAATATGCATAAAAACAAATGCTAAGAGCAAGTATATAACGACTAGAACCAAAATAATAATACGCACGATTTGCATAGTTTAATTATAACATACAACGATTATTGTAAATTAGTGATTTTATTTAAGATTTATTATGAAAGCGTTATATTAACTTTTTTCAAGAATAAAAATAGCAACTTACCAAAAGAAAGCATATTTAAAGAAGTTTCCATTAAAAAAAGATAAAATATAGCTGTATACAAAAGGAGGAAATTAATATATGGAAAATATTGTTAGAATGCCAATTCTTGGCGAACGCTTCCCCGAGTTAGATACAATGACAACTTTCGGGAAAAAGAAATTACCTAATGATTATGAAGGGAAATGGTTTATTCTCTTCTCACACCCAGGTGACTTCACACCAGTCTGTACGACTGAATTTATTGCTTTTAATGAAGAAATTGAAGAATTTAGAAAAATGAATGCGGAACTTATCGGACTTTCAATTGACCAACTTCAATCACATATGAAGTGGACTGAATTTATCGGTAAGATTACTGGCAAAGAAATTGGATTCCCAATTATCGCTGACGAACTAGGCCGTGTCGCTAATGCGCTTGGTATGGTTCATCCTGGTAAAGGCACAAATACTGTTCGCGCTGTCTTTATCGTAGATCCAAAAGGCGTTTTACGCTTAATGATGTACTACCCACAAGAAGTTGGCCGTGCAGTTTACGAAGTAAAAAGAGCACTTAATGCGCTCCAAGTCGCTGATGAACATAAAGTTGCTGCTCCAGAAAACTACCCAAATAATGCTTTCTTAGGCAAAGACATGGTCATCTTACCGCCACCAGGAACCGAAAAACAAAAAGCAGATCGTCTTGCGTTACTTGAACGCGGTGAAGCAAAGAGTTATGACTGGTGGTTCTCTTATAAAAAATTAAAATAAGAATTGCTATAACTACTAAACAAGGTGCTACAAAACGCACCTTGTTTTTGTTTATAATACTTTTCAACGATTTAGTGGCTATTTATAAGTCCTTATTCGTTTTGACAATCACTCTATTGAGTGATATTATGTTATAAATGGAGGTTTTTCAACATGGGTACAGCTAAACCAATTATTGCTATTATCTATGACTTTGACAAAACATTAACCACCACAGATATGCAAAACTATAATTTTATTCCTGCGCTTGGTATGACACCAGAAGAATTTTGGGGTGAAACAGGAAAATTTAGTGATAAAACTGGCGTTGAACGGATTTTATCATATATGTATATGATGATTGTCAAAGCTCGTGAAAAAGGTATTAATTTAACGAAAGAATTTCTTTATGAACAAGGCAAAAACATGGAATACTTCGATGGGGTCTTAACTTGGTTTGACCGCATTAATGAATATGGTGAGAAAAAAAGCATTAAAATTGAACACTATCTCATTAGCAGCGGCACAAAAGAAATCATTGAAGGTTCAGAAATTGCTAAACACTTTAAAGCCATTTTTGGTTGTGAATTTTACTTTGATCCACAAACTAAATTACCAGTATGGCCAAAACTAGCGATTAACTACACCGCTAAAACACAGTTCTACTTCCGCATTACTAAAGGTATCTTAGATGTCAGCGAAGATAATGCCTTAAACCGTAAACTAGTAGACCATCGCATCCCACATCGCAACATTATTTATATCGGCGACGGGATGACAGATGTTCCGGTAATGCTCCTTGTTAAACAAAATGGCGGTCACTCAATTGCTGTTTATCCAAAGGGTGAACGCGAAAAAGTTGAGTACTTATACACTGATGGCCGGGTAAACTTTGTTGCTCGCGCTGATTATACAGAAAAAAGTGATATTAATTCCATTGTTCGCTTAATTATTGACCAAGTGTCTATCGCCGAACAAATTGAAAAGAAGAAACAACTTCTTAACTAGTTATGAACATTTACGAACTAAATGAAATTGTCGAAGGCACTATTACTGAAATTAGACCATATGGTGCCATTATTACCTTTCCTGAAAATAGGACTGGGCTTTTACATATAAAACAAATTAGTGATGCCTACATTAGTAACATCAACACATACTTGCAACTTGATGCACAAATTAAAGTGCGGATAATTGAAATTGATGAACATAATGGTTTCTTAAAACTTTCACTTAAATCCGTTCCTTACAATGAACGCATTATTTTTGAACGCGATAAAAAAGCAACAAACATTAATCCGGCACAAACTGATTTTAGTGCACTTGAAAAAGCATTGCCGCTTTGGATTGAAAAGGCTATTAAGGAGGCGCAAAATGATTAGATTAAATTATGACAATGTATTAGCTACGATTGATTTTGAAAAATACCGCTCTAAACTTGAAAAAATTAATGAAGGCATTAATCAAAAAAAGGGAGCAGGAAATGATTATCTTGGTTGGGCTGATTGGCCATTACATTACGATAAAAAAGAATTTAATTTAATTAAAGAAACAGCCTTAATGATTAGAGAAACCTTTGATACTTTAGTCGTTACTGGTATTGGTGGTTCTTATTTGGGGGCAAGAGCTGCAATTGAAGCAATTAACGGATTATTGCCGCAAAAAGGACCTGAAATTATCTTTTTGGGTCATACTTTTTCTCCGACCTTAACAGCGCAAACGCTCGAATACTTAAAAACAAAAAACTTTGCGATTAATGTTATTTCTAAAAGTGGTACCACTACTGAAACAAGTATTGCTTTTCGCTTATTAAAGCAACTATTAATCGAAAAAGTCGGTGAAGCAAATGCTAATAAGGCAATTTTTGCGACTACAGACGCTAAAACTGGTGCGCTCCGTAAACTAGCGACACAAAATGGCTACACTACTTTTACATTGCCAAGCGATATCGGTGGTCGTTATAGTGTTTTAACCGCTGTTGGACTTTTACCACTTGCTGTTGCGGGAATTGATATTGATGACTTAATGGCGGGGGCTCTTAAAGCACGCAGCGAAAGCGTCGATAATTTAGATCATGACCTTTATAAATATGCAGTTATTCGCGACACACTCTATCGTCAAAATTACAAGAGCGAGCTCTATGTTGTTTACGAACCACAATACGCTATGTTTAATGAGTGGTTAAAACAACTATATGGCGAAAGCGAAGGTAAAGAAAAGAAAGGTTTATTCCCAACTTCAGTTACCTTCTCCACTGATTTACATAGCTTAGGACAATTTATTCAAGACGGATCTCCTATTTTATTTGAGACAACGCTCTTTGTTGAAAATCCAAACCAAGATGTCGTCATTCCTAGTGAAAAAGAAAACTTAGATGAATTAAATTACCTTGCGGGAAAAAACCTTGCCCTTGTCAATAAGCAAGCTTTTAAAGGCACACTCGCCGCCCATGTTGAAGATGGTAAGGTTCCTAATCTTGTCTTTGAAATTGCTACACTTGATGCCCACACTCTTGGTTATATGTTCTACTTCTTTATGCGCTCATGTGCCGTAAGTGCTTATCTACTTGATATAAATCCTTTTAATCAACCAGGCGTCGAAGTTTATAAAAAGAATATGTTTGCCCTACTTGGTAAACCTAGCAGAAAATAATAACAGGCCGTTTTGATAGTATTATTTGTTGACTAAATAACTATCTAATGATATATTAAGTAAGCATAAATTAGCGACCAGTCCCGGATGGTTAGCTCAGCTGGGAGAGCATCGCCTTTACACGGCGGAGGTCGGGGGTTCAAACCCCTCACCATCCACCATTTATTTTATGCCAAAAGTCGGGAGAGTAGCGAAGTGGTCAAACGCGGCTGACTGTAAATCAGTTCCTGAGGGTTCGGTGGTTCAAATCCGCCCTCTCCCACCATCTTTTGTTTGGGGTATAGCCAAGCGGTAAGGCAACAGACTTTGACTCTGTCATCTCCCTAGTTCGAATCTAGGTACCCCAGCCATTCCTCCCGTTAGCTCAGGCGGTAGAGCATTTGACTTTTAATCAAAGGGTCGTAAGTTCGATTCTTACACGGGAGACCATCGCCCGGGTGGCGGAACAGGTAGACGCAAGGGACTTAAAATCCCTCGGTTGTTGAGACCGTGCCGGTTCAAGTCCGGCCCCGGGCACCAGTTCCAAAAAAATTGTCCTACTACGGTAGGGCTTTTTTATTCATAAGCATTCTTTTTAGTAAATATAATTTCAATTTGTTATACTATTTGCATGGAAGATTTAAAACAAACTGAAAACAAGATTAAAGTACTACTTAACCGCATCAGACCTTATATTCAAAGTCACGGTGGTGATTTTGAATTTGTAAGATTTGAAGAAGGTTTTGTTTATTTAAAGATGCTTGGCGCTTGCGAAGGCTGCCCACTTGTTAATCAAACGCTAGAATATGGTATCGAAGAAATATTGATGGAAGAGGTACCAGGCGTTCTTGGCGTCTTACTTGATGAATAAAAGCTAGTACAAAAAGAAAAGGTGCACTTAAGATGCACCTTTTTTACATTATTCCTTACTATTTATAATAAAGTTTTGTGTCACTTGTCTTAAAATCTACTGCTATCAGTGTAGTCTAACAGCCACTTAAGGAGAAAAGTATCCCTACAAATAGTACGCGTTTTATAAAGCCTCTTTTACTTGCCTAAATAATAATCCACTGCTATTTCAATGTGCGGCGACCATATCACCACACAATTGGTATCATCTTCATAATAATTAGGATAGAAAAGCGCCTTGAATCGTAAGTCATGCTTTCCGACTTCAAAATTAGCGCCTAAAGTCCATGTTTCCGTGTATGTTTCATTATTTAAGAAAGTAACTGTTTCAGGAAATTCACTAGGCTCAATAAAAAGTGGGTATTGCCATCTAGGGGCAAAGGGCCAAAATGGTGACCAAAAATATGACATTTCAATATCTGCGCCACTATTATTTTTTAATTTAACTTCAACACTAAAATCTTCACCGCTTTTTTTAACAACCATCTCTGTTGATATACTAAATTCATAATCATCATTTATTAAAAGAGCATCAATATCCGCTTTTGTATTTTTTACAATACTGTCAATTTCTTTTTTATTCCTTGCTTTATTAATAGCTTCTTCCCCTTTTTGTACAGCTATATTTAAAGCTTCTTGATGATCATTAAAGATATGCTGCCAATCAGTGACGAAACGCGCTATTTCAGCTTTAGCATTTTCGCGATATTCGTTAAGACCGCTATTACACGCAGTTAGACTAAAAAGCATTGGAATTATAAGAATAAGTAAACTTCCTTTTCGTTTCATAAGATGTCACAGCCTTTCATTTTAGTTATAATTTGCGGCAATATTAAAGTTTTATCTCTACCCTTATTTTACAAGGTGGGGAATTTACAATACGAAAAAAGCTATAAAGTATTCTAATAAAATTAATTTATCTATTTAAATAGTGTAAGGGTCTATTTCACCGTTAGTGCGGAAATATTCAGCAATTAATTCACGAACATATTCACCAGTAACAGTATGTGGGTACTCACGAATATTTGAATACTTGCTATCACTAACATAATCGATAGTAACGATTGTATATTCTTGATCATTTTGAATATCAAATTTACCGATTGGATAAGAAGCATTGCTACCAATGAAACTTGAAGCAGTTGAGCCTAAAACATCTTCAAACATCTTAATTTCATTATCAAACGGGAAGGCTTTATAAATATCGCCATATGTTACTTCTCCTGCATCAATCCCGTCTACTCGCACACCACCATAATTATGGACAGCAATAATTGTATCAGGGTTATGCGTAATACTCGCGAAGTTATACATCACCTTATTAGCGAGTTTTACAAGTGTACTCTTATTAATATAATTTGTCAGTGAACCTATAACTTCACCTTTTACTCTTTCAATTTCTTCAGCATACTTTTCATTAAATAAGTTTAATAATTCAGTGTCTTCTGTGTAATCTCTTTTAATGTCCGCTGCTTCGGTAAATTCACGGCTAGTAACTTTAAATTCTTTTAAGTTAAAGTCATAATAGCCATGCACTTCCATTACTTGTTTACCATTACCTTCCGTTTGCATAATTGGCACATCATTAATAAACTGATTATCACGCACATGATGGTGACCGGAAAAAATAATATCCACGACTTTATTTTCGATAATAGGCGCATAAGCACCAAGACTATTAGCGAGTGAGTCATGCGTTGATAAGACAATCATATCTGCGCCTTGGGCTCGTAAATTTTCCGCTTCACGCTCAATATAGGTTGTTACTGGTTTAAATGTGTAAGGGGCAATAGCACCTGCTAAAATGGAGCCTTCAAGCATCCCAATCGTCCCAATAATCCCAATGTTAACATCGTTTCTTGTTACCATCGTACTAGCTTTAAAAGTTTCATCGTATGACACTAAATTCGTGGCAAGCTCACCGGTTTCCCGCACCATAATATTAGCGCCTAAAAACGGATAATTAGCGAGTTCCTTATTCGTTTCAATAACAGTGTCATACCAATCAAATTCGTGGTTACCAATAGTTTGCGCATCAAGCTTTAAAACATTCATTGCTTCAACTAAAAACTTACCACGATTAATATTTGAATCAGCACTGCCTTGCCAGATGTCACCAGCATCAACATACACTGTTTTATTTCTTTTAGCAGCGAATTCACTTTTTAAATATGAACCAAGTTTAAAAATACCAGGCTCACTATTTGTTTCAACAATTGACCCATGAAAATCATTAGTAGCGTAAAAGCTTAATTCCTTTTGCCCGGTTCTACCTTCAGTGCTTGTAATTGTAGTGCTAGTTGTACTAGTGGTAGTCGTGCTAGTAGGTTCTTCACTACCTAAGGTAGGTCTAGAATTGTCACTTAGAGATTCACTTCCTCTTTCACATCCGCTTACTACAAGCGTAAAAATAAGGAGCGGTATCATTAAAATAATTGTTTTTTTCTTCATAATCGTATATTTTCCTTCCGATTAACGATTAAATAACCGTTACGATTGTGTATATCAGCTTTATTATAAGTAAACTTCTTACCATCAGGTCCAATAAAAATACCGCCAGCTTCAGTCACAATGATATCCGCTGCAGCGATATCCCATTCTTTAGTGCCTGGACCACTACGATAAAATAATTCAATTTCACCTTTAGCAATCTTAATCGCTTTAAGTGTGGAGCCGTATGTTATTACATTACTAATTAAATCTTTATGTTTTTCGATATATTCATTATCAGCAGGTTTTAAATGATGACGAGAACGAGTCGCGGTTAAGTTACTAGTTTTATCATTAACACTTAACTTCTTTGTCGAACCATCAGCGAATAGTTCGTAGGCTCCTCCGCCTTTAGTAGCGTAATATATTTCGTTAAGTACCGGCACAACAATGACACCGACAACAACTTCACCTTTATAAGTTAAAGCGATACACACAGTAAATTCACCATCACGATGAATAAAATCTTTTGTGCCGTCGACCGGATCAATAATCCACACATAATCCGTGGTAAACCGAGATAAATCATCATCACTTTCTTCAGTTAAAAAAGCATAATCAGGAAAAAGTGGTCCAAGATACTCACGCATTGCTTTATCCGCCATTTTATCGGCTAAAGTAACAGGAGAATTATCATCTTTAATTTCAACATCAAAGTCACTTTCATAAATTTTTAAAACAATATCACGCGCTATTTTCCCGGCTTCAATCGCCGCATTTAATTCCTTTTTATACTTCATCTTTTAACTCCTCAGCTTTAGTAAGTTGTTGCAAAACGTCGGCAATTCGTGCTTCATTTTCTAAGCGACAGCCACTTGCTTTTAAGTGACCACCGCCACCAAAAAGCGTAGCGACCTTTTGCACATTATAATTTTTACTGCGTAATTCAACAAACACACGCCCGTCTTTTTCGATAAAAAAAGTTGCCCATAACGGATAGTCATCGAGATTTGAATAAGTATTGACATAATTACTACCTTCACTTGGTAATATGTCTAATTCTTGTAGTTTTAAGTATGGGACAATAATATAAATTACATTTTCATAAGTTTCATAATTTGATAAAAAGTGTCCGCGTTTTTTAAAGTCAGCGAGTGAACGCTTCGCTAAATTCTCATTAATTAACGCTAAATCCGCACCAATATTAGTGAGTCGCGCCATCACACTAAAAGTGTTACCGCTTGTTAAGTCGTATCTAAAACGACCTGAATCGGTAATAATCCCAAGCGCTAAGGCAGTCGCACCAAGTTTATTTGTGCGAAGCTTTTCTTTCATCATTAATTCACCAATAATTTCGGCAGTAGCAATACGCTTTGTTAACACTAACTCTTCATCAGTAAACTTTTCCACGAAAATATGATGATCAATTTTAAATGATGCTTTTGCTAATTTAAAGCGTTGATCCTCAACTCTCTCACCGTTAGCGACATCGACAATAATCGCCGCGCTTTCTTTAATGAAGTCGTCACTTACTTCATCTAACTCGCCCACAATAGAAACAAAGGGTTGGACATTACTGCCCAACCCAAAAACTTCTTTATGCGGATAACTTGTTTTTATTAATTCACGCAAGCCAATAATACTCCCAACTGCATCGCCATCAGGATAAATGTGTGAAAAGATTGCAATCTTATCATGCTCTTCAATGAACTTACGTAAATTTTTAAACACTTATGCAGCTTTCCCTATACAACCAAAGACGCGGCACTTTTCGTTAACAACTTTACGAATGCCTTTCATTCCCGGACCAATAATTTTACGTGGATCATAAACTTTATCATTATTCGCTAAAGTTTCACGGACAATCTTTGTCCATTCTTGTTGAATTTCAGTGTTGACATTAATTTTAGCGGTACCACGTTCAATCGCCATTTGAATTTGGAAATCAGGAATACCACTGCCACCATGTAGCACAAGTGGGACTCCGACTAATTTATTAATATGATCCATTTCATCAAAACCAAGTTTTGGTTCGCCTTTATACGGACCATGTACACTACCAAGCGCTGGCGCTAAGCAGTCAATTTTTGTTTTTTGCACCATTTCTAAACATTCATTTGGATCAGCATATAATGTTTCAGCAATAACGTGTTCTTCTTGACCACCGATGCTACCAAGTTCTGATTCAACACTAACGCCGCGTGCATGTGCGTAATCAACTACGCGTTTAGTAATTTCTAAATTTTCTTTAAATGGGTGATGACTTGCGTCAATCATCACGGAAGTAAAGCCAGCATCAATTGCCTTTTTACATACTTCTTCACTGCTGCCGTGATCTAAGTGGATGGCAATTGGAATCGTATAGCCACGATCTTTAATTAAGGCTTTTACCATTTGCACGACGACATTATAACCGCCCATGTATTTAGCGGCTCCTTCACTAACTCCTAAAATAACTGGAGCTTGAAGCTCTTGTACCTCATCGAGAATTGCTTGGGTCCATTCTAAGTTATTAATGTTGAATTGACCAACAGCGTACTTCTCTTTGTTTGCTTTGATAAGCATTTCTTTCATACTCACTAATGGCATAAAAATTCTCCTTTATCTTTTAAAATTATTTATTCTTCGTCTTCTTCGTCAAGTGTGCTTCTTACTTTCGCTTCATCTGCTTGACCTGTTTCATCATCAAAGTAAAGGATTTCTGGTCCTTCGTCTTCTTCTTCCTCATCACCTGCTTCATCAACTTCAGTGTAAACTTCGTTTAGTGGTAAAGCAATGTCATCAAATAAGACATTTTCACGTAATGCCCACATATTGTCGCCTAAATTAACAAAGCGACCATCCATCGTTAAGGCAGTGTAGAAGCGTGAAATTAAATCATGACCTTCAGCTTCACTATATTCATGTTCGTTAACAACACCTTGCCATAAATCATAAAATGATAGTGATTCACCGTGTTCCTTAAGTAGGGTGTAAGCAATTTCAATGTTTGTCCTTTTCGTCATATATCTTCTCCTTTATATTTTACATCGTTTGGGGTGCACTAACACCTAAAAGTGTTAAAGCATCTTTTAATACAATTTGTGCGGCTATTGATAAGCCTAACCGTGCACTAGTAAGTTGCACATTACTTTCATCTAAAATACGAACTTCAGTGTAGAAAGAGTGCACTAAACTCGCTAGTTTTTGAATATAGTTAGCGATTTTATATGGCTCTCTAGTCATTGTAGCATCACTAACAGCACTTGGGTAAGCAATTAATTGCTTAATTAGGTTAAGTTCAGCAGCTTCTTTTAAACCTTCCCCACTTGGGTCTAGACTAAACTTTTCACCGCGCGCTAAGACGGCGCTGAGTCTAGCGTGTGCATATTGAGCGTAATAAACTGGATTTGCACTAGAACTTTCAGTTGCTAAATCTAGGTCAAAGTCAAAGTGGGTGGACGCTGATTTAGCAAGGAAAAAGTACCGCGCTGCATCAACCCCAACTTCTTCGCACAATTCTTCTAAAGTAATCGCATTACCTGTCCGTTTAGACATCTTTAACTCTTTTCCGTCTTGAATAATCCGCACTAGTTGAATGATTTGCACTTCAAGTGTATCAGCGGGATAGTTAAACATTTGTAAAGCTGCTTTCATGCGACCAATATAACCGTGATGGTCAGCACCTAAGACATCAATTAAAAGTGATGAGCCACGACTCAACTTATTTAAATGATAAGCAATGTCGGGTAAGAAATAAGTAAAGTCACCATTGCTTTTAATAATGACACGATCTTTATCATCACCAAAGTCACTTGTCTTTAAGAATGTTGCCCCGTCTTCTTCATAAGTAAAAGGCGCTAGTTTTTCCAGTAACTTTGGAATCGTATTTCCTGCTCTTACTTTTGTTTCGTAACTATATACATCAAAGACAACATCAAAATTTTGTAAATCATTTTTAATAATTTCTAAAAATTTGTTTGTACCTTCAAGTTTAAAGTATTCAAGACCCTCTTTACTCTCTTTAACATATTTATCACCAATTTCAGCTTTTAAACTTTCCGCGATGGCGATTAAGTCCGTACTATGATAAGCGTCTTTTGGTAACTCTTTTTCAATGCCAAATAAATTTAAGTATCGTACATAAAGTGATTTACCTAAATTATCAATTTGTACACCAGCGTCATTAACATAAAATTCACGGATAACTTCGTAGCCACTTTTAATAAAGAGTCTTGCTAATGTATCACCAACTGCGGCTCCGCGCGCATGTCCTAAATGAAGTTTACCAGTCGGATTAGCGCTAACAAATTCAATGTTAACTTTCGTATCTTTTTTACTACCATTACCAAAATTACTGCCTTCTTTTAAAATAGTCGCAATATATTTTGATAATGTTTCTGGTTTTAAAAAGAAATTAATAAAACCAGGACCAGCAATTTCAATTTTTTCAAATGGCGTTTGATCCATCGCATTAATGAGTAAAGTCGCTACTTCACGCGGATTCTTGCGTAACGGACGCGCTAGTTGCATCGCAATATTTGTAGCGTAATCCCCATGAGCACTATCTTTACTCGTTTCAATCACAATTGTGTCTTGGTCTATATCTAGTCCCAGTTTCACAGTTGCATCTTTAATTAATTCTTGTAATCGGATATCAATCATTTCTTACCTCAACGATTAAGTATACTTTATTTAAAGTATATTATAAAGTAAATCCACTTTTCACAAGCAAAAAAGGTGATTATTGCTATAAAACAAACAACAACCACCTTTCTTTTATAAATAATAACTAGAGTCTATTATTCTGCCCACACTGTAGGCACTCCGTCAACATAACGCCAGTGACTACCATCGTAATTAGCGGTTTCACTATACCAATAAACAGGACGATTACCATCATTCCAATCAGCGTGCCATCCATCTGGTAGTGCTGTTGCTTCGGCATAAATTGTTAGATTCGCACAACTGCTAAAGGCAGAACGAGCAATATTTGTTACACTTCTAGGAATGACAATTTGCGGTAAAATGGTACAACGACCAAAACACCAACTACCAATTTTCTCCAAATTAGCGGGCAGTTTAATCTCTGGTAAAACTTTACAATTATAAAAGGCACTGCCACCAATTTCAGTCACTGTTTCCGGAATATTAACACTCGTTAAGGAAGTACAATGTGAAAATGTACCAGCATTTATCATCGTAAGTTCACCTTCAATTACGACTGTTTCTAGCTTTCCACAGTCACTAAATGCCCAATTACCGATTTTAGTGATACTTGCGGGAATCGTAATACTTTGAATATCAATGCCTGAAAATACTTCTGCTCCTAAAGCTTCAATACTTTCGACAATCACCGTATCTTTAACGGCGACCATTAATGTATTTGTGGCCGTTTCGATAATACCATTACAATTTTCGCGTGAGTCGTAATGATTATTTTCACTTACAACATTTAATGTTGTTAGCGCCGTACAATCAGCAAAAGCGCCGCTAGAAATATAGCGTACATTTTTAGGAATCGTAATACTTGTTAAACTCTCACACCCTCTAAATGACCCACTGCCAAACACTCGCAAACTTTCAGATGCTGGAAGGGTAGTTAAGGCAACGCAACTTGAAAAAGCAACGTCACCAATAAACGCTAAATTAGCGCTGTAAGTAACATTAGCAAGCATTTCACAATTACTAAATGCCCACTCTTTTATCATTGTGACTGAGTCGGGTATCGTAAGTGTTTCTAGTATTTTACAACCACTAAAAGTCCAGTCCTCAATGACTTTGAAGTTCTTACTTAAGGTTACTGAAGTTAGGCTATTACTATATTGGAACACTGATTTTCCGATTTTAGTGACACTATCAGGAATGACAATCGCTGTTAAATTAGTTTGATAAAAAGCATAATCTTCAATTGTCGTGACACTACTTGGAATGACTAAAGGCTCAGTAAATTTCCGGTAATAAAATGCTTTTTCACCAATGATTTTTGTGTCTTCTGGAATAAAACCACCATTTAGGCCGAATAGTAAACGATCGGTGTCCTTTTCTAAAATCGCTTTATTCGATGGCGAGTAAAAATGCGTGTTATTAGCGGCAACACTAAGAGAGGTTAACGCAATACAATTCTCAAATGCTCCGCTACCAATAAATGACACCTTCTCTTTAATTTCCACACTTTCAAGACTGGAAGATCCATAAAAAACACCAGGCACTATAAGATGAGTATCAGCGTGAACAGTAAATGTCGTCATCGTTTTTGTTATTACTTCCATTAAAGCAAAATACGGATTAGCGGTTTCTCCGGCGTCTCCACTTCCTAAATATCGTCCGTTTTCGTAATCAGTGTAGGTAACGCTAGTGCCATAAAAAACACTTGAATCTATTCGTTCTAAACTATTAGGCAATGTAACATCCGCTAAATCGGGACAATTACTAAACGCCTCATAACCAATTGCTTTAAGTCCTGTCCCAAAATTTAGACTTGTTAGTTTCGTTTGTTTAAAAGCAGAGTCTGCAATTGTTTCTAAAGAATTTGGTAATGTGATGGCTGTTAATTTAGACTGCATAAAGGCACCATAACCTATTGTCTTAAGATTATTACCCCATGAAGTTACTTCTGTCATATTACTTTTGTAACAGGCAAACTCCGCAATAGTCCGCGTATCAGGATGTAATTTAAATGTTGTTTGTTCTTTGTCAATGATTTCTACAAGAAGTAAATGTTCGCTAAGTGTACTATTCCCAAGATATAAGCCATTTTCATAAACTTTATATTCAACATTCGGAGACTTATTAAAAACGCCTAACCCAAAAGTTTTAATATTCGCTGACATCCGAACACTTGTTAATGACGGACAATTAGCGAATGCTTCACCCTAAATTGTCTCAACACTATCTGGTAAAGAAATTGCTTCTAAACTTGGACAATGATCAAATGCCATAAAGCCAATTTCTTGTACGCCATTACCAAAATCAACATGTTTTAAATTATCACAATCGGCAAACACATCTTCACCGATCTTCCGTAAATTATTTGGAAGTGTCACTGACACTAAATTATCAAGATTGAAAAATGCCCATTTTTCGAGCGATACCACTGGTTTATCATTGTAAGTTTCAGGAATGACTACCCTACTAGCACTTCCGTAATATCCGCATAAAGTGTAACCTTCTCCTGTATCAGCAAAGACGAAATCACGCGGATCCACAACTTCTTTTAAAGCTGTTTTATATTTTGCTACACATGTTGCATCAGCAACAACAGGTACAGGTTCAGGATCCCAGCCATTAAACGAATATGTATATGTATCATCATCAGGCCGTGTTGGTGTAGCGCCATCATACTTCGGCATCGTGCCGCGCTCCACATTTTTATCAACTTCCAGTATTTGGCTATTATAATTTTTCCATGTAATTGTAAAAGTTGTTGCTTCGCTTCCTGAGTCACCTGCACTTGTGATAGTTTCAGGCTCCGTTGTATCAGTGCTTGTTGTAACACTTGGACTCTCGCTACTTGGTTTTTTACCACATGATGTTAAAGCTAAAAACGCTAAAATAAGCCAAAAAGCTATTCTAAATTTTTCATAAAAATCTTCCCCCTACGATAACTTCATTTTACTTTTAAAAGAAAGTAAAGCAAAGCCTTTTTTTACTACCTTATTAACTTTTACAATTTATAAAAATAATTAGTTATTTATAATCAATATTATTTAAAAATTCAATTTTTTATTTGTTTTCGCACATTAAATTTGAAAAAGACAATGTCGCCATCACGCATTACATAGTCTTTGCCTTCACTGCGGACTCTACCAGCTTCTTTAATTTTCTGTTCACTACCATACTTTTCAAAATCATTATATGAATAAACTTCCGCACGGATAAAGCCGCGTTCAAAGTCACTGTGAATAATACCGGCACACTTTTGCGCACTAGTGCCATCTTTAAATGTCCACGCTCTAACTTCATCTTTGCCGGTCGTGAAAAAAGAAGAAAGTCCTAATGTTTTATATGCAACATTAATTACTTTATTTAACCCTGATTCATTAATCCCAAGTTCTGCTAAATATAATTCTTGATCAGCACTTGATAAAGTCGCAATTTCTGCTTCAATTTCAGCACTGATTGCCACAAGCTCTGCGCCTTCACGCTTAGCAATTGCTTTTACTTTTTGATACTCAACATTATCCTCATAAGTTGCGTATTCCGTATCACTAATATTAGCGACATAAATAAGCGGTTTAATCGTTAATAAACCAAAGTGGAGCTTAACATAATCTGTTTCTGCTTGCGTTAAAGTATTAACTAGTCGCGCTGGCACTTCGTTTTCTAAGGCGGGGATAAGTTTATTAATAATCTCCAGTTCAAACACTGAATCTTTATCTTTATTTACCCGCGCTTTTGTTTCAACTTTATCTTTCCTACGATATAAAACTTCTAAGTCTTTAAGAATTAATTCTAAATTAATAATCTCAATATCGCGTTTAGCGTCAACACTTTGTTCGACATGAATTATTTCTTCGCCACTAAAGCAGCGCACCACCTCTAAAATAACATCACATTCCCTAATATGTCCAAGAAATTGGTTACCAAGACCTTCACCACGATTAGCGCCCCGCACTAAACCAGCAATATCGTTAAATTCAATCGTTGCATATATTGTTTTTTCGGGTTCATAATACTCCGCTAGTTTTGTGACACGCGGGTCAAGTACACGGACAGTACCTTTATTTGGATTAATCGTCGCAAAAGGATAATTAGCGGCCTCAACTTTACTAGCGGTTAAAGCATTAAATAATGTCGATTTGCCGACATTAGGTAAGCCAATAATTCCAACACTTAATCCCATAATTTACTCCCGCAGTATTATATTACTATTAGTCACGATAAGCAATAGTGACAATAAAAGGCTGCTCATGAGAACAGCCTCTTATTTACTCATTTAAGTTAAATTATATCTTAACAATATTAGATGCGCGTGGTCCGCGATCTGATTGTTCCAAGGTAAATTCGACTTTTTCACCAGCAGTAATGGTTTTGAAGCCATCCATTACAAGTGATGAGTAGTGGAAAAAGACATCAGTGCCGTCTTCTGCGCGAATAAAGCCGTAACCTCTTTCCTGATTGAATTGTTTAATCGTCCCTTTCATCAGTAATCCTTCCATGACATATCGTCTATTTGTGTCTAAGCACAATAGTATTATAACAAAAATAAAATTTTTCGTTGCTTAAAATAGGAAATAAAAAGTAAGAAAGTCGTAAAGTTATAAATCACGTTTCGAAAACGCTAAAAAATCGAGTTTTTCATGCTGAAATTTAAAATAAGTTAGTAAGAAAATTAGTAATCCTGTTGCAAACGCTAAGACAAGTAAATATGGTTTCGGGTTAAACACATACCTAAAACTAGTTTCTAAATATTTCATCAACACTACTTCAACGACAAAAGACAAAATAAATAACTGCACAATTGCTAAAAGAATAATAACTCCTAGAAAGCGCAGGATATATCTACTAATCACCCCATGAATTGCTTCTTCGTTATAACCTACTAAAAAGAGCCCGCTAAATTGGTCGCTTGTTTCAGCAACTAATAAGTAAATTGTCATAAAAGTAATAAGGGCCGCTAAAAGAAAAGCGCCAACTGATGCTAAAAAAGTATAACGCTCTAACTCGTTTAATGTATCGGCAACAAGCACTGAAAAATCTTTATAGGGATAAGAGACACTGAAATGTTTTTGTAAATTTTTCAAGTCTTCATTAGTGACACTCTGATAAATAGCGCCCGTTATCTCTAAGGCAAACGGGAAAACATTGAATACATCTTTATAAAGTAAATATGCCCATAATGGGTGATGGTATATTACAACTTCATCATTATCGATTACCCTTTTAATCGACACTTTTATTGTCTCGTATTCTTTTAAATAACCTTCACTTGCTTCTGCAATCGCTACAAGTGCGCCAATATGTAATTCCGTATTATGTGCGTCCTTGCTTAACCCTAATTTATTTGCTAAACCAGAAGAAATAATTAGTTCATCAATTCGTAATGGTGTATTAGCGTTCCGGTAATTAAAACTAGAAAACCCATTATATTGAATGGCAAAATTTAAAATACCCTCAGGTAATTCTAAGTATGAACTAGGTGCACTATGATCATTAATATCTGCCCACATTGCCGCTTCTAATAAAGTAATATCCTGCGTAATAAAAAAGTTATGAGCAAAGCCAAGCATCATCATTTCTGGAATAAAAGTTAAACCATTACTAAATGTATAAAATTCAGCTTCACTCTCTGAAGAATAACTTTTGAACATACTATTAAAATGCGGAGGACTTTCAAAAATAAGTAACCTATTTTGTAAATAAGTTTTGTTGTAAATATATTGAAAATAGTCGTTATTTGCCGTGCAAAACACATAATTTGAGTAATTTAAGGATTGCCACAAGTAATCAAAAGCATTATTAAGTAACATATAATTTATCTTTTTAAGTGTCCACGGATATTCTTCGATTTTCGTTAAATTTAATGAACTTGGGAACATCATTTTTTCTTCAAAAATAAGGGGAATAAAACTAGGCTCACCCATAATAATTTGTGCTTCTCTGCCAAGTGTAACTGTTCGTAATCTAAATATTTGTTCATCAAAATAATCCCAGTTATTATTAGTCACTTCAAGCGTTACATAAAAGTTATTATTCTCTAGATACACTCCTAATTCACTTGGGGTTTGACGCATCGGTATTCGTAATACATTTTGGATTAATTTAAAGTCATCAAATGGTAACACTAATCCAATTTCATCAATTGCTAAATTTGTTACATATGGATAGAGTTGCTCATGTATCTCGTTTATATACAAACATTCATTTAATAAGCCAATATGAAAAGAAGGAAGGACATGGCGAATGCCTAGGTGATTAAACGACAACTCATTTTGATGTGGGAAAAAATCATTAAAATTATTTAGATAAAAAGAGCCTAATTCTTTTTCCGCGGAGATGTTTAACGCTATTTCTTCGTGTGACACACTTTTAAGCACATTAATTTCTGGTGCGAACTTCTTTTGTACATACACCGTTTCATTTGTAAATTCCCCTTTAAAAGTATTTACTAGTTTATAATTAATCGCATTTACTAACATAAATGATAAGCCAAGTCCCACTAATCCTAAGTTAACAGCACCACCAGTAAAAAAGTGTCGTGCTTTCTTCGCTTTTAATAATCCCCTAGCTATGTAATCACTATTTTTAGCATATGGTATTTCCGGCAATGCTTTTGCGACTCTAAGTTCATTATTTCTTATTATATTTACACTTTTAAATTCACCATACTCCATTGTGAAAATGGTATCAGCGTACTCATTAGCTAAACTTTCATCATGCGTTACTAAAATGATGATGTTTGTTTTTGAGTATTCCCTAATTAAATCCATTACTATTACAGCATTTTCTCGATCAAGCGCAGCGGTTGGTTCATCAAAAATATAAAGCGGGACTTCTTTTAAGAGTGTACGAGCAATGGCGCCCCTAGTTTTTTCACCACCTGACAATGTTTTTACTTTTTGATTAAGTACTTTTTCAATATTTAAACGCTTCGCTAATTTTTCGACTTTAGAGTTTACTAAATTCTCCAGTGACTTAGTGTGATTAAGCGCTACAAGACTAATGTTTTGTCGCATTGTTAATTCTTCGATAAAAACACTGTGCTGAAAAAAAGCGCTTAAATAGCGCGACCTAAAAGTTGTCGTTTCCTTTTTACTAGCGTGACGATAAGTGCGGTTAAAGAGCTCAACACTTCCAGTATATTCACTATTTAAACCGGTAATAATATTTAAAAGCGTTGTTTTTCCGCAACCTGATGGACCAAGAATCACATATAACCCCGGAGCATTAATCTCAAAACTAGCGATATTAAGAATCCGCTCTCCACCGAGTACACATTCTAAATTTTTAATACTAATCATCTATTAATAAATACAATAGTGGGCGACGCATATTTATCAAGAAAATAATTGTGATTAAAATAAGTAGTGTTAGAAGATCAGCGCTAAGCATCAACACTAACATCGTGTAATTAAGTTCAAGCACAACATAAACACCCATGAGTTTATGTAAAATGAAACTTACAACGGGTAGTAAAGAAGGTAAAAGCAAGAAACTTACCGAGCTTAATAAAAAATTAATAATAATCAGAAATAAATATATTTCGTATATTTGCTTTTTACTAGCGCCTAAAACGGCAAAAAGCGCCATTTGTCGTAATATCGTTAAAAGTGCAGTATGCGCAATCACCACATAAATGACAACACTCCCAATAATAACAAAGGCTAAAAAGAGTTTCATCAGTATACTTAAATAATCATACAATGCATTAAAACTCTCAATTTTGTTAATGTGATCACCACTTACTTCAATCCCGCTTTCATTATTGCTAACTTCATTAACAATATGCATAAATTTATCCTTTTGCGCTGCACTTTTAAAGTGACATTTAAAGCGGTAGTTAGATAGTTCATGTTCTGGATTTAAATTAAGCAAATAATTATTAAGTGTTAAACCAGGCTTTAAAAATATATTACCTAAGGTTGCATCAATCGTATTTTGGGAAATGTATAATTTAGGGACAGAAAAATATGTCGGTTCATCGTATATATAAGTAATAGGAAACTGATTATAATAATCAATTAACACTTCTTCATCATCGATAAATATTGTCGTCTTTATATAAAAATGTAGCAACATTTCATCATCCTTTATTGATACAAGTTTATTAAGTTCGTTGTAAAAGGCTCGGTTAATGCCAATCTCATTAGTGTTCTCCCCAATAATTGTAATTAAGACATTAGGAATTTCTTTACCTAAAACCATAATTTCTTTTTCATAAAGTAAGGGTGAATAATCTGGTCTAATAACAAAAGATTCTGTTACTTTCATTATCGAATTAAGGTAATCAATACTTGGTCGTCGATAAGATTTAACATTAATCAGCGGATTGTTAGTAGGTTGCGATTCATAAAGGGCAACATCCACACTTAAATATTCTAAATAACCTTCCGCAAGAGTTTGGGCTAGTGTTTCACTACTTGAAAAGAAAACTAAAAATAACATCAGCGTGATATTAGTAAAAATCATAAAAATAACCATTAATCGATTTTTCTTTATATTTCGTTTATATAAATTAGCAATAACTTTAAATAATGTTATTATCTTCATGAAAAACTCCGTTCTTAATCCTTAAAAAAATAGTATTACCACTTTTAAATAAACTTGGTTGGTGTGTTGTTACTATTACGATTTTATTAGCGCTTAATTCGCTAAGAAGCTTCGCTACTATTTGACTATTTTTAAAATCAAGATGGGCTGTTGGCTCATCAATTAATAAAATGTGTTTTCGTTCAATAATACCACGCAATATATTTGCACGCGCCTTTTCTCCGCCACTACATACATTTGCTCTTCTTTGCAAAATATGGCTGATTTGCAGTGCTTTAGTGTATTTTTGTCGTATTTTTCGATTGTTTAAATGGCGAAAAAGTGAACTAATTTTAAGATTATCAATTATCCTTAAATCACCTAAAAAATATGGATGCTGCAAAACTAAAGTAACATCATTTTTAGTAATCAGTTTATTTTTATATTTAATTTTCCCACTGTTTTTAGGAATATAATTAGCGACAATATGTAAAAAGGTTGATTTTCCGCTTCCTGAATAACCAACGATGACATATATCTTCCCACTTTTAAAAGTATAAGAAAGATTACTAAATATTTCTTTTTTGCCAAAACTTTTATATAGATTAACGACTTGTAAAATAGGAACCTCCTACTTTACAAATAAAACATTATTTCGTAAAAATTATCGTTTCGTGACTAGCAATGTGTTTTTTAAACTTTTGATTAAACTTAATCCTGCTAATTAAAACGATGTTTCCACAACCCTGACATTGCAATTTTAAATCAGCACCAAGCATCACCACTTGAAAGCGATGACTCTTATGAATGCAAGGATGCGGCTTCTTCATTTCAATTTCATCATAAAGATCAACTTTAATTAAAGCCACTAGCGAACCTCCTTCATATTAACCGCAGCAGGTACTTTAGGGAGTCCAGGCATTGTTAATACTTTACCAGTTAGGGCAACGATGAAACCTGCCCCAGCACTTAGTCTAAATTCGCGGATTGTAATATTGAAGTTTCGTGGCGCATTTTTTAAATTTGGATTATCACTAAATGATAACGGAGTTTTAGCCATACACACCGGTAATTTAGCAAACCCTTGTTCTTTAATTACCGCAAGTTCGCGTTGTGCTCTTTTACTATATTTAACCCCGCTTGCGCGATATAACTTTTTACATATAATTTCAATCTTTTCTTCAACTTCTTTCTCAGTATCATAAAGAAATTCGAACTTAGTTTCTTCCGCTAGTAATGCTTTTACTTTATTTGCAAATTCAATACCACCTTCACTGCCTTTACTCACCGAGCTAACAAGTGCATAATCATATCCTAGTTTTTGCATTTCTTTTTCAAATAACTTAACTTCACTTTTATGATCATTATCAAAAAGATTAAGAGCAACAAGAACTTTAACACCAAATAAACTTAAGTTTTCATAATGCTGCACTAAGTTTTCAAATCCTTTGGCAAGTGCATCAGTATTTTCTTCATAAATTGCACTCATTGGAACGCCACCATGCATCTTTAATGCCTTAATAGTGGCAACTACGACCGCTAGATTAGGCTTTAAATTAGCGGTACGACACTTAATATTGAAAAACTTTTCCGCACCTAATTCACTAGCAAAACCTGCTTCAGTGATAACGACTGGTGCTTTACTTAACGCATATTTTGTCGCAATGATTGAATTACAGCCATGGGCAATATTTGCAAAAGGTCCGCCATGGACAAGAACGGGATTGCCTTCTAATGTTTGCACCAAATTTGGTAATAATGCTTGTTTCATTAAGTGCATAATCGCATCTTCTATTTCTAAAGCGGCAAGACGAACAATTTCACCTTCATATGTATAGCCAATAATAATATCTTTTACACGACGAATAAAGTCATCAGGATCACTAGCAAGACACATAATGGCCATTAGTTCACTAGCGACAGTAATTTGAAATTCTTCGCAGCGAGGAGTACCATTGCCCGTACCTTGATTAATTCTAACTTTGCGTAAGCCACGATCATTCATATCTAAAGAGCGTTTCCATGTGATACGTTTCGGGTCTAAATTTAAAGCATTGCCTTGGAAAATATGATTATCAATTACTGCGGCAATTAGATTAATGCTTGAAGTAAGAGCGTGGAGATCACCTGTGAAATGAAGATTAATATCGTCACTTGGATAAAGCTTAGCGCGTCCTGCACCAGTGGCACCACCTTTAATCCCAAACACTGGACCAAGTGAAGGCTCCCGTAAACAAAGTAAACTCTTTGTTCCCGTTTTCCACATTGCGTCTTGTAGAGCAATTGACATTGTCGTTTTCCCTTCACCAAAAGGTGTTGGTGTAATCGCAGTTACTAAAATTAATTTACCTTGTGGATTAATATCAGTAAACGGACTTTTAATCTTTGCTTTATCTTCACCATAAAGTATTACATCTGCAGGTGAAAGACCAACTTTCTTTGCAACTTCTAAAATGTGTAATGTGTTTTTCATAATGAGTCCTCATACTTTCCTCTTAGATAATTAAACGCTGCTTCTTTATCAGTAAACCATTTAGCGGCAAACTGATTACGAAAAAAAGTTCGCTGTCTTTTCGCATATTGTCTTGTACGTAAGGCAATTAAATTTATTAATTCTTCATCAGTGGCATTAGGATTTTGCACAATCTCTTTATAACCAATTGCCTGCATTCCCTGTGCATTTCGCGGGTATTTCTTGCTTAATGTCATCGCTTCTTCTCTTAATCCCTTGTCAAACATTAACTTAACTCTTGTTTCAATATCGCGATGGAGCATTTCATTTTCTTTATCTAAACAAATCATAATATACGGATAAAGTGGCTCACTTGATGTTACTTCTTCAAGCGCAGTTTTTGTTTGAGCGTGAGTTTTAATTAAAGCGAGTGCCCGCAGTACGCGCTTACGATTATTAGGATGAATCTTAGCGGCAGCTTCTTTATCTAACACTTCTAATTCTTTGTGCAGTGAAGTATTACTTATGTTAGGGTCATCAACAATCTTTAAGTCCTTTTCCGGTTGTAAGTTATAATTATATAAGGCTGCTCTAATATAAAGACCGCTGCCACCAACGAGCACTATCGGAATTTTTTTAGCTAAATACTTATCTAATATAATCCGTACTTCTTTTTGATAGTTATAAATAGAAAAGCGTTCATCTAATGAAATATTGTTAAATAAAAAAGTCGGAAGCATCGCTAATTCTTCTTTGGTTGGTTTAGCAGTTCCTATATTTAACTCTTTATAAAAAGCAAACGCATCAGCGTTAATAATAATTCCGTTTATTGCTTTAGCAAAGCGGAAGGCTAAATCACTTTTCCCGCTTGCGGTCACACCACCAATGACAAAAATCATGTGCCTGTCCTCTTAAACATTTTTTCTAATTCGTACTTCGTAAACTTAATAATTGTCGGCCGACCATGCGGACAACTAAACGGATTATCACACGCTAGTAATTCTTTTATTAAATGTTGCATTTCCATAATTGAAAGGCGGTGATTAGCTTTAATTGATGCTTTACAAGCCATTGTTGCAATAGCGTTAGTGCGTAAAAGCTCTTGATTTAAACGCTTATCAGTAATAACAGCATCAATGATATCTTGAATATAAATGCGTTCATCATATTCACCTGCCCAACTAGGCACAGCAGTAACTCTTAGTGTATTTGAGCCAAATAACTCTGCTTCAATTCCGACATCTTTAAGAATGGTAAATACTTCAGGAGTAAAAAGCGCTATTTCACTATGACTAAAAGATAAAAGTTCAGGCACTAAAAGTGGTCTAGTTTTTAAATCCATATTTAATACTTTTTGAAATTTCTCATAATTAATCCGTTCATGAGCAGCGTGTTGGTCAATAAGCCAAAAGCCCCCATCATTTACTTCGCAAATAATGTAGGTGTTATGGAGTGCTGCAACTGGATTAACAAAACTATTTTCTAATTCACTAATTGTTTTAGTTATTGGTTTTCTAATTGCTTCTTGATGATGACTATCACTAATTTTTAATTCACTAGTTTCAGTGCCAAACGGCAAATCAAAAATAAGTTGCTCGGCTCTAGGTTCTTCGTTAGTAGTGCTTGATAGTGGTTGCACTTTTTGGTGCGGATCTTTAGGGATAAATGCTTCTTTACGGAGCGCTAGCGGAATTTCTTTTAATAAAACATTGCGTAAGTCTTCTTCTTTTGAAAAACGCACTTCTTTTTTAGTCGGATGCACATTAACATCGACTAATTCTGGTTCTATTTGTAAATTTAAAATGACAAACGGATAACGCGTGGGAGCAATAAAGCCGTGATACGCTTCAATTATCGTACTTTGCACTTTCGGCATATATACATTACGACCATTTAAGTTTGTAATGATCCCGTAACGATTAGAACGAACTAAATTCGTGTTCCCTAAGAAACCTGTAATCGTAAAATCATTCGTTTTAACACTAATTGGTAATAAGTTTTTAACATATGTTAAACCATAAATATTTAAAATTGTTTCTTCTAAATTATTTCGCCCACTTGTGCGAAATCTTAACTTATCATCAAATGTTAAACTAAAACTAACATCAGGATGGGCTAAAGCTATTTTAGTCACAACATCAAGTGTTACAGCGTTTTCGGTATAATCGCGTTTTAAATATTTAAGGCGCGCTGGTGTATTGTAAAAAAGTTCAGAGACAGTAATTTTTGTACCACTACTAACTGCACTTGGCTCAATTTTAATATCACCATTTTCAATCTTAGCAAGTGCTCCAGGTTTCCCCTTTTCAGCAGTTTCAACTTGCACTTTTGCAATTGAAGCAATACTTGGTAGTGCTTCACCTCTAAACCCTAAAGTTCTTATTCTAAATAAATTGAAAGTTGAATGAATCTTACTTGTAGCATGTCGCGAAAAAGCTAGCGCTAATTCGTCGCTAGGAATCCCGCTACCATTATCTTGTACAATTATTGCTTTACGTCCGGCTTCATTAATAAAAACATCAATTTTAGTAGCACCAGCGTCAATACTATTTTCCACTAATTCTTTAACAACTGAACTTGGTCTTTCAATTACCTCCCCCGCTGCAATTTGATTAGCAAGTTCGTTGTCTAGTAAAATGATCTTAGCCATTATTTAAACCCTTCATCTTTAATTTTCTTTAAAAGAATAAGGGCATCTAGGGGAGTCATTTCATCAATATTTAAATTTTCGAGCTGTTGATACCATAATGGTTTTAGTGGCACATATTCTGTTTTAGTCGGATTGCCGCCACTATTGTTAGCGACAAATGTTTGTAAATGTTCTTGGGCATTACTTAAAATTTCTAGCGGTAATCCCGCTAAACGGGCAACAATAATCCCGTAACTCTTATTCATAGGACCAGGTTTAATTTTATAAAGGAAGGTTACATTATTTTCGACTTCTTTTACTTCAACATGAATGTTTTTAATATTAGGATAATGCTCATCAATTGCAGTAATTTCGTGATAGTGCGTGCTAAATAATGTCTTTACTTTTAACTTGTTAGCAATATATTCAAGCATTGCGTAGGCTAAAGCCATTCCGTCATAAGTTGAAGTGCCGCGACCAATTTCATCAAATAGTAAAAGTGAATTTGGTGTTGCTTTGCGTAAAGCATAATTTGCTTCAATCATTTCAACCATAAATGTTGATTGTCCGCTTATTAAATCATCGCTTGCCCCAATCCGTGTAAAGATTTGATCAAAAATCATTAAGTTTGCGCTCTTTGCCGGAACAAAACTGCCAATCTGCGCCATAATCACAATTAGCGCTAATTGACGCATAAGTGTCGATTTACCACCCATATTTGGACCAGTAATAATCACGATATCGGTCGCTTCATCTAGCTCAATATCATTTGCAACAAAGGCGTGGTCTTTAAGTAATTTACTTAAAACAGGGTGCCGTGCTTCTTTAATATCAACCACGCGTGCATCGTTAAATATAGGACGAACATAATTATTAGCGACCGCCACTTCCGCTAGAGAAATAAAAACATCAATTTCACTTACAACATCGGCACTTTGTTGTAATAATCGTGTTGACTTCTTTAACTCATTTAAAAGCGCACCGAAAAGTTCTCTTTCTAATTGTTGCCGTCGTTCTTCAGCACTTAGAATTAGTGTTTCTTGTTCTTTAAGCGCTTCATTAATAAAGCGTTCACCGTTCTTTGTTGTTTGTTTGCGGATATAACCAAATTCATCTTTAACTTGATCTAAATTGCTATTACTAACTTCAATGTAATAACCAAATACACGATTATAACCAATTTTCAAATTTTTAATTCCTGTCCGCACTCGTTCATTTTCTTCAAAAGCACTAATCCATTTTTTACCACCATGCGCTAAATCAATTAGTTCATCAAGCGCTTCATAATATCCATACTTAAATATTTCGCCACCAGTTATTTGTAGTGGGGCGTCTTCACTAATTGCTTTTTCCAGTAAGGTAATTAAAGGAATATTACTTGCAAGCTTATCATAGAGTTCACTAATTTCAGGTTCTCTAATTTTACCTAAAAGATTACGTGCTTTTTCTAGTGCTTGGAGTGAAGTCTTAAGGCGCAACAAGTCACGCGGATTAGCGCTACCAAAAGAGATGCGCGCCACTATACGTTCTAAGTCATAAATACTAACAAAATGTTCTTTAACTTCCGCACGTGTTACAAAGTTAACAATAAATGTGTTTACAATATTTTGCCGCCGAATAATTTCATCATAATCGTGTGAAGGACGGATAATAAAATCTTTTAGTTTACGACGACCCATCGCTGTTGTTGTTTCATCTAATAGCCAAAATAGAGACCCGTATTTTGTTTCATTACGAATTGTTCTTGTTAACTCTAAATTAAGGCGTGAAAAAGCATCTATTTGTAAGAAAGACTGCGGTTTTGTCACAGTAATTGCTTTAAAATATGATAATTGTCGTTTTTTAGTTCGTGTTAAATAACTCACTAAACGCGCGGCAATCAAATACTCCCGCTCATCCTTAACATCACTAAATAAATCTTCATATTCTTCATCAATTTTTGTATTCTCTTCAAACGATATAACAAGATTTATATTTGTTTTAATAACACCTAAAAGCTTATCACTAAACTGTGGACTCACAACAATTTCACGAGTGTTTAATCCGTTTAAATAACTTACTAAACTCGTATCTTCACGCGGTAAAGTTGTGACGAAAATGTCACCAGTAGAAACATCTGCGTAACTTACAGTAAAAGCATCAGCGTAAGCATCAACCGCCGTGATAAAGTTATTATCACTATCTTCAAAATCGACAATCGAACCAGGAGTTACAATTTGGATTATTTCTCTTTTTACAATCCCCTTTGCTGAACTAGGATCTTCCATTTGTTCAACAATTCCAACCTTATGCCCAGCGTCAATTAACTTGGCAAGATACGGACCATAAGCGTGATGGGGTATCCCGCACATTGGGATTTTACGATTATTTCCTGCTGCTCTTTTAGTGAGCACTAATTGTAATTCTTTAGATACAATTTCAGCATCTTCAAAAAAGAACTCATAAAAATCACCAAGTCGATACATAATTAAAATACCCGGGTTTTCCCGTTTAATTTCTAAATACTGCTCAATCATCGGCGTGTAGACGATTTTTTTCTTCTCTTTTCCCATAGTGTCATTTTACCATAGTATGGTAAATTGCTTATTCAATTACTGTTTTTAAAGAGTAAAGTAAATCTTCAATTTCACTTAGCAAACTATTATAATTTATTAGATAAGGATGCGTTTCATAATTGTTTTTTAGTCGTAAATATTCTCTTTTATACTCGTTATGCTTTTCTTCGTTAAAGGCGTTTTGTGTCATTAATCGTTGTAACTCTTTAAGCCGTGCTTCTGCATTTTTTAAGTAAGCATCACTTTCAATCAGTGCTTTTACTTTTTTAAATTCTACGACTCTTTTGTCATTCGCTAATTCAGTCGTTAATGCATTTAAGGCTATTTCAACTTTATTCATTCACTAGTTCTCCAACAAATGAATAAACGCGTGACTCAGTAATTTTAACTTTAACAATTTTACCGATTAAATCAGGAGTACCTACAAAATGAACAACACGATCACTTTCGGTGTATCCACTTAATACACTCGTATCTTTTTTACTGTAACCATCAACTAAAATAAGATACTCATTCCCGACATATAGCGCTGCATTAGCTTCGGTTTGGCTATCAACGAGTGCTTTTAACTTGTTAAAGCGCTCACCTTTTTCTTCACGCGAAACATTATCTTCCATAAGGGCAGCGGGAGTACCCTTGCGCGGTGAATAAATAAAAGTATAAGCATTTTCGTAATTTACCTTTTCAACAACTTTTAATGTTTCTAAAAATTGTTGCTCTGTTTCATTTGGAAAGCCAACAATAATATCAGTAGTCAGTGAAATATCAGGCATTCTAGCCCGTAATTTAGTAACTAACTCTAAATAATCTTTAACCGTATAGCGGCGTCCCATTAACTTTAAAATTTCATCACTACCACTTTGTAACGGTAAATGAATTTTACGCATGATATTAGGATATTTAGCGATAATATCAATCATTTCATCATCAAAGTTCCATGGGTGCGAAGTAATAAAACGAAGGCGTGGAATGCCAAGTTTTGCTACTTCTTCTAAAATATAACTAAAAGTTGTGCCATCTTTTAAATCAATACCATAAGCATTAACATTTTGACCAACGAGTGTAATTTCTTGATAACCAGAATCCACTAAAATTTGACATTCTCGTAAAATATCAGCAGGTAATCGTGAGCGTTCTTTCCCCCTAGTGTAAGGGACGATACAATATGTACAAAACTTATCACAACCATATGTTATATTGACAAAAGCTTTATGCGGGGCAATGCGTTGCACAGGGATGTTTTCATAGACATCGACATCATCACTAGGCACATCTACTACTTTTTTATCTTCCGTTATTCGTAAGGCAATTAAATCAAGTAATTTATGAATAGCGTTTGTCCCCATAAAAATATCAACATATGGGAATGTTTTTCGTAATTTCGCGAGTGATTCTTCTTGTTGCACAACACAACCCGCAACAATTACTATTAAATCTTTATTATTTGTTTTTAGTCCTTTTAAGTTACCGACTTGACCAAAGATTTTTTGTTCAGCCCCTTCACGAACAGCACATGTATTAATAATAATTACACTAGCGTCTTTTTCTTCTTCAGTGCGTCGCATATTAGCCATAATTAAAAAACCGGCCATACTTTCTTCGTCGCGTACATTTGCCTGACAGCCAAATGTTTTAATTAAGAAAAATTTACCACTTAACTTCGCACTAACAATTGACGGTACTTCAATCTTAAGATTTTGAACTATGGACGGATAACGTCTTCGTGCTTTAGTGAAGGAGGGTAAATTATTAAGTAATGTTTTACTCATCTCTTCTCCATAAGTAATAAAGTGGTGTTATTTTTTCTGTTTTAAATGTATGTTTATTAATTTCTAAAATAACAGCGCTAAATTGCGCTTCTTTATCTTTGTACTCATAAGTAAACGGTACTTGTTTATCAAACCAAGTCCGCTCGATTACGCGTTCTCTATCTGCACCAATGATGCCATTATATGCCCCCGTCATACCAACATCACTAATATAAGCTGTACCTTTTGGCAAAATACGGGCGTCACGCGTTTGTACATGAGTGTGTGTACCTAAAACAGCACTTACTGCACCATCAAATTCCCAGCCAATCGTCATTTTTTCTGCAGTAGCTTCTGCATGATAATCAACGATATGAATCATCTTTTCTGTATCAGCGTTAAGCATTTTAAGATTAGCGTACGGACTAGTAATGATTTCTTTCATAAATGCTTGTCCTAATACATTAGTGACGCGAACTTTGTCACCTTTTTTCGTTGTGACAACGACAGATCCTTCACCAGGATAATTTTCAATTAAGTTTAATGGTCTCACTAAATTATGCACTTCGGTAATGTAATATTTAAGTTCTGGACGATCATCAAAATGATTACCAAGTGTGATGACATCAATCCCAAGATTTACTAATTCTTCATAATGTTTTTTCGTTAATCCGCGCCCATGCGTTGTATTTTCGCCGTTAGCGATAATTAAATCAAAGTCATGTTCACGCTTAAGTATAGGCAGGAAATGGGCGAGAGTTTCTCGCCCGATTTTGCCAACAATATCACCAATAAATAAAATTTTCACCATTACTATTTTGCTACATCACTTGCACGGTATTCACGAATAACCGACACTTTAATTTGACCAGGATAAGTCATTTCATTTTCAATCCGTTCACGAATATCACGAACGAGTTTATTGACCATAATATCATCCACCTTATCAGGATGGACCATCACGCGTACTTCACGGCCTGATTGCATTGCAAAGCTAGTTTGCACACCGTCATACGATTTACAAATTTCTTCAAGTTTTTCTAAACGTTTAATGTAATTTTCAAGCGTTTCAGTCCGAGCACCTGGTCGCGCTGCACTTAATGTATCAGCAGCGATGACTAATTGACTAAAGATAAAACGCGATTCTTTATCACCGTGGTGGCTTTCAATTGCATCAATAACATAATCTGGTTCATTGAATTTTTTCGCTAGTCTTGCTCCAACTTCAACGTGACTTCCTTCAAGTTCAAAATCCGCTGATTTACCAATGTCATGGAATAATCCTGCACGTTTAGCGCGCGTAATATCAAGCCCTAATTCAGCAGCCATAATGCCACATAAATGGGCGACTTCAATACTATGTTTAAGTGCACTTTGTCCGTAACTCGTGCGGTATTTTAAGCGGCCAATAAATGGAATCATATCTTTGTGGACATTAGGAATCCCAAGTTCGGCAAGAGCGTCTTTACCAGTCTTAATAATAATTTCATCAAGTTCTTGCGTTGCTTTTTCCACAACTTCTTCAATACGACTTGGTTGAATTCGGCCGTCTTTGACTAATAGTTCAATCGTCCGTCTAGCGGTCTCACGGCGAATTGGATCAAAGCATGACACAGTAATAACTTCTGGTGTATCATCAATTAAAATATCAACGCCTAATAGTTGTTCAAGTGTGCGGATGTTGCGTCCTTCACGACCGATAATGCGTCCTTTCATTTCATCATTTGGTAATTCGACCGTACTAACAGTGCGTTCAGTCGTCACTTCTTGTGAATAACGCGCAATCGTGTTTGCTAAAATATCACGAGCTTGTTCATTAACTTGTAGTTCGGCTTCTTCTTCTTTTTGCTTAATATACAGCGCGATTTCTTTTTCCAGTTTAGCGTCAACGCGATGATATAATTCATCTCGCGCCTCACTAACTGTCATTTGTGCGACTGTTTCAAGCTCGCCTAAAATTGAGTCAATCTTAATTTGTAGGTCTTTTTTGAGTTCATCAGCTTCTTTGATTTTCACTGATAAGTTTTCATGACGAGCGTCAAGTGACTGCTCTTTGCTATGTAATAATTGATCGCGACGTTCAATTCCTTTTTCACGATCATTAAGGAGCCTTTCTAGCTCACGAATTTGGGCACGCCGTTCTTTGCCGGCTTGTTCGAGTTCTTGTTTTCCTTCATAAATGATTTGTTTAGCGTCAAGTTCAGCATTCTTTACAATGTGTTCGGCTTTAATTTCCGCTTCTTTTGTTAATTTTTGTGCTTTCGCAAATGCTTGCTTCGCTTTAAATGCTGGAATGAGGAAAAATAGTCCGATTCCAAGTCCAAGTCCGACAAGAAAGAATAGTGCATAGTACAAAACTTCCATTTTGTGTTCCTTCTTTCTTTGTTTTTTAAAATTTTGTGTTTGAAAATATATACAAACGAAAAATAGTCTGTTACCTAAATTCCAATGTTACATCATTAATGTTTAGCGATGATTTATGTAAATAAATTTCAATAAAGTGAATTAATAACCTAACATGAAGTTTAGGTGAACGCACTTAGTGCGCACTTTGATTATAACAACTTTTTAGCATTAATTAAAGCAAAGATGATTAGTAAAGTACACAATTTTAAAAATTGTTAGATGACATACTTATCTTTACAAATAAAGATTAGGAAACTTTTAAATTTTATTTTCTCTTTTTTCGTCTTTTTTATAAGATAAAGATGTGGTTCTGCTTATGCTACGAAAGGAGG
>Ga0116190_1000542_pt1 | contig 37403 bp, 29 predicted proteins | sample AD_JPNTR4_MetaG_FD_89808 | JGI IMG/M metagenome (GOLD analysis project Ga0116190, IMG submission 89808) | Active sludge microbial communities of municipal wastewater-treating anaerobic digesters from Japan - AD_JPNTR4_MetaG | ecosystem: Engineered > Bioreactor > Anaerobic > Digestate | place...
ACTGAAATAGTTAAACTTCTTCTTGATCATGGCGCTAATATACATGCTAAAGAAAATGAGGCTTTACGTTTAGCAAGTAAACATGGACATACTAAAATAGTTAAATTTCTTAAAGATCATATATCTAAAGAAAAAAATTAAATTAAAGAATCTTTTAATGAAAGATTTTATTGATATTAGAAATTTTTTAATATAATAAATGATAAAGAATATATTAAAAAATAATTAAATTTTTTAATTATGGTATTAATATATATGCTAAAGATAATAAAATTTTATATTTGGTAAATAAATGTAAATATACTGGTATAATTAAATTTTTTAAAAATTATAAAGTTGAAAGAAATAAAAATAAATATATAAATAAAATTATAAATAAAATGAAAACGGTTAAAAAAGAATTTCCTACATATTTTGATTTAAAATATTCTAAAGAATCTTCTATTTTTGAAGCAGAACAAATAAAAAATTTAACGCCAGAACAAATACGAGAAGCGGAAGAATTTTATAATCTTCTTGTAGAAAAACTTCAAAAAGGAGAATCTATCGATGAAGGAATTTTAGGTTCTATAGTTGGTGGTGCTGCGGGATTTTTAGTAGGCCCTGCAATAGGAAAGGCAATATGTTCAGTTTTAGGAATCAAAGAAGATGGTCCTCTTGGAAAACTTTTAACTAGTAGATTAGTAACTACTGCATTAGGAATTGCACTTAGAAAATAATGTTACTTTAAGTATTCGAAATATAAATATTTTAATGAATATATAAATATAAAAAATTAAAATTAATGTTATATAATTATGAAAAAATATGTTTCATCCGATTTTAATAAATATTTATTAGAATCAAAAACTATACCATTAAAGCGTAAATATGGCGAAAGACCTACTATAATGGCTAGTATTAATGGGCCTGTACGTAATAAAGTATTATCTTTTGTTGCTGAATCAGGATCTGTGTCGAAAAGAGAACTTAAAGAATTTATTCTTGGTTTAAAAGAAAATCGTTCTAATCTTGCTGCAGCAAATATGTTTCTTAAAAGAAATGCTAAATATTTTATTACCGAAAATAGAAATGGTATTACTTATTATAAACTTTCTGATTTAGGAAGACGATTATTTAATAGACTTACTAGTATTGAAGATTTAAATATTTCTGAATCAAAAAGAATTCCTATAAATGAACCAAAAAGAAAACCGTTAGATGTAACACTTGATGATGAAGATCTTGAAGATAGAGATTTTGATTTAGAAGATCGTGACTTTGATGATGAAGATCTTGAAGATAAAGATTTTGATTTAGAAGATCGTGACTTTGATGATGAAGATCTTGAAGAATATACAGAAGAAAAACAGGAAGTTGAAACAGATCAATTTGAATATGAAGAAGATAATGATAAAATACAACTTACATATTATAAAAATCCCGATGCACATGAATTTGAAGAGGACGATGAATTAGAGGAATCTGAAGAATTTGATGAAGATGAAGATGAATTTAAATTTAAAAAAGATATTAAACGACCCAAAGAACCATTTAGAAAATATGATTTTAGAGATAAAGGACAGCCCGGAATTCAAGATGATCTTGAAGAATCTTTAAATGAAAAAAGATTGAGATCTCAATTTGAAATACATAAACTTTCTGGAAAAAAGAGATCAAAATTGGGTGGAAAATATAAAATAAGCGATTATCATAATCTATTAGATGATGATGAATATAAAGATGATAATGAAATTAAAAATATAAGTGTTAAATCAAAAATGAGTGGTAAACTTGATGAAAATAAAAAGGATGATGATAAATTAATGACAGCAAAAGAATTTGAAAATTTTATTGAAAGTCTTATTAAACTTGATAATGTTGAATTAGCAAAACAAACACTTAAAGAACTTTTTGAAAAACATCCCGAAATGAATAAACATACCGGAGATGGAGTAGGAATTAAAGGATATACTGACAGATATAAAAAAGGATTAGATTTATTTAGAGAATATCTTTTAAAAGAAATGAAACCTGTAGATGCGTTTGAAAACAAATATGAAAGAAAAAAATTTCTTCTTAAAGAAGCAGAGGAAGATGAAAAGGTGAAGGAACCTTCAGAAGAAGATGAATTAAGCGATGAAGATCTTGATATTGATATTGATTTAGATACAAAGGATATAGAAGATACCGAAGATAAAGAGGTAGAAGAAGTTGAAATTACCGAATTTATTATTACAGTAGATGATGTAGATGCTGCTATTAAAGAACTTGAAGAATTAGGAATAAAGGCGGAAAGAGTTCCTATTGAAAAACCAGAAGAGGAAGTTCCCGTTGAAATAGAAGAAGAGCCTAAAGAAGAAACTGAAGATAAAGAAACTATTCCTACTTTAAAAGATAAAAGTCCAGAAGAACAAAATGAAGTATTTAGAAAATTTATAACAAATATTTTAAATGAAGCTGAAGATGCTAATAAAGAGAATTCTCCTAAAGAAGATGATGTAGATTTAGGTTCAAGTGATGAATTAAATTTAGGTGACCAAGAAGAAAAGGCACCGGAACTTAAAGATGAGGAACCCGTAGAATATGAAGAGAATAAAATACGAGTTAGCGCGGAATATTGGGATAAATTAAAACCCTGGTTAGAAGAAAAAGGTGTAGATATTGAAGAAATGTTTGGTGGTGAAATTGAAACAAAGGAATTATCTGATGAAACCGAAGAGACGGAAGATAATGAAATTGATTTTACGGGAATAGGAGATGATGATGATACTAAGGTAGAAATGGATTAAATGTATAAAATTTATTAATTTAAATTTGAAAAAAGTGAAGAGATCTCTTCACTTTTTTCATTTTAATTTTTAAAATATATATTTTATAAATAATTATTATTTAAATGAAAAGAGCATATATTTTTGATTTTGATGAAACATTAGTTACTACTGATGCAAAAATACATATTTTTAAAAATGGTGTATATAAAACAGATATATCACCAAAAGAATATAACGAATATAAACCTCAAAGAGGAGAAACATTTGATTTTTCAGACTTTGATGATCCTGATTTAATTTTTAATGCTAAAAAATATAAAGCATGGCCAATTTTAGAAAATATATATAAATCTATTAAAGAAAAAGAAAGTATATCTTCAATTTATATTCTTACTGCTAGAAATAAAGCAGTAAAATTTGCAATATATGAATTTTTAAAAAATAATGGAATTATTATTAATATAAATAATATACTTACTATAAGTAATAATAATTTAATAAATATTCCTGAAGAAAAATATAAGCGATTAAAATATTTATCACAAAAATATGATGAAATAATATTTTTTGATGATGATATATACAATCTTTCGATGGCAAAAAAAATTCCTAATGTAAAAACTTATTTAATTGAAAATGCAATGGGTGGTGTAAGTACACCAATGGCTACATTAAATAATACGCCAGGTATGGGAAATATTGTTCCGCCGGGTCCCGGAACAATAGGTTCGGGAGATAATTGGGGATTAAATATAAATAAAAAACCCTTTACTCAAGGAAAAATAAAAATAAAAAGGAAAAGAAAAAAGAAAAAAATAGTTAAAGAAAATATTAATACATATAATTTTAATCTTATATTAAAAGAAAAAAAAATTTATGAAGCTGCAAATATTAATCCTTATGATAAATTAGGAGTAGCAATGGCCAAAAAATTAAAGGTGCCACTTCCATTTAAAAAGAAAAAAAATAAAAAAAATCAAAATGCCATGATACAAGTAAATTTTAAAAATAAATTAGTAAATGAATCATTAGATGAATTTCTTTTTGAAGCAAAGAAAAAGAAAAAATGGATTCAAGCGGCATTTAAAGATATAGAGAAAAGGGGAACCGAAGGAAAATGCTCTGGGGATAAATTTGGTGGACCATCTTGTCCTCCGGGAAGTAGACAATATAATATGGCAAAAACTCTTAGAAAAATTGCTAAAAAACGAAAGAAAAAATAATATATTTAATTATGATTAAATTTGTTAATGAAAGTCTAGACGAATTTCTTTTTGAGGTAAGAAAGAAAAAATCTAAAGGCCAGAAAAAATTCGAAAAAGTGCTACATCATTGGAAAGAAGGAAAACAACATATCGGAAAATCCGATAAAATAGTTCCAAGAACAAAGGAAGGGCACAAACAGGCACTTGCCATAGCATTTAGTGAAAAAAGACGAGCAGAAAAAAAGTAAAAAATTTTTAAAACTTTTAATCTCTTGTATTATATTATTTAAAAGTTATAAATTTTTTAATTATGATGCAAGAGATTAAATTTCTTAAAATTCGTGATGTTAAATCACCAAGTAGAGCATATAAATATGATGCCGGTATTGATTTTTATGTTCCAAAATTTACTACTAATTTTATAAAATCGTTAAAAGAAAAAAATCCTCATTTATGGGCAATTACTACTAATAATAAATCATCAGTATTAAATGATAATGCACATGATATTAGTCAAAATAATAAAGTTGATAAAGTTATTAATTTTGATGAAGATCTTGGAAAGGCATATTTTATATTACCACCATTTACTAGTGTAAATATTCCATCGGGAATTAAATCAAAAATGTCTTCTTCTGAAAGAGCATTAATTGCATTTAATAAATCAGGAATAGCATCAAAATATGGCCTATTAGTAGGAGCGCAAGTAATAGATTATGAATATATGGGGGAAATTCATATCAATGTAATAAACACATCATCAAAAGATGTTAAAATTTATGAAGATATGAAAATAATTCAATTTATTGAAGTACCAATATTTAATTCTAATATAAATGTAAAAGAAATAAATTTTTCAGAAAATATTACAGAAGAAGCTAGAAAATTAAAAATAGAAGTGGAAACTACAAACTTTTATAAAGATATGAGTTCAAATAGAAAAGAAAATGGATTTGGATCAACGGATAATAAATAATGAAAAGAATAAGAGTATATATAGCATCTCCTTATGCCGTTGGAAATAAAGAAGAAAATGTACGGTTTCAGATGAAAGTAGCATATGAATTACTTAAACTTGGGTTTAATCCTTATGTGCCTTTATATAATCATTTTTTACAAGAAACATATCCCGATTTAAATGATATAATATCTTGGATAGAAATTGATAAAGAATGGCTAAAACAATGTGATATGGCAATAAGATTTCATATTAAAGATAAAAACGGAAATGAAATCCCAAGTTTAGGAGCAGATGAAGAAGAAAAATTTTGTAAAGAAAATAATATTCCAATGTATCATTTTAACTCAATAGAAGAAATGCGAACATATCTTGTTCTTTAAAAATTTTTAAAAATAAATTAATTATGATAGTAAATATTGAACAACGATCAAATAAACTCATTATTTCTTATGTTAAAAAAGATGGAAATATAGGTTTTACGCAATTAATAGTGCCGCCTTCTCAACAATATTCATATGTATATGCTTCAAAAAAACAAGGTATTCCAAATCTTATGTCATGGGATTTTAAACCTGTTCGTAAAGTTCCGTCACAATTTCTCAATAAACATAGAATTCAAGAATTTTTTATAGATGCAGGGGAAGAAAATATTAAACATTTATTTGAAAATAATATGCCAATATTTTCTGCGGCAGATATTGAAGTAGAAGTAACAGATGAAGGTTTTGCTGATCCAGAATTAGCTCAAAATAAAATAGTTTCAATATGTTTTGTAAAATATCCAGATATTATAGCATTTGGAAGTAAACAACTTAATTCAGATGATTATAAAATTATAGAAAATAAAATTAATAATCATATTAATAATATTAAACATTATAATTTTATTTATAAATATCATTCAAATGAGGCGGATATGATTTATGATTTTTTATATAATTATGTTCGCAATGTACCTCTTTTATCTGGATGGAATTTTTGGGGATATGATTGGAGATATATTTTTAATAGATGTAATAAATTAAATATGGATATATCATGGGTTTCTCCAACCAGTCAATGGTATCAATATAGAATAAAAGATAAAAATCGTACTGCTATTTGTATGTTACCACAACATAAATTAATTGTAGATTATATGAGTATTTATCAAAAATGGGATAGAATAATTGAAGTTAAAGAAAATGATACACTTGATTTTGTGGCAGAAGAAGCACTCGGTATTAAAAAGGTTAATCATTCAGAAACACTAAAAGATTTATATAATAAAAATTATGCAGAATTTATATTTTATAATGCTATTGATACTATATTGGTTGATCTTTTAAATGATAAACTTAAAACTTTAAAAACATTTTTAAGTTTATCTAATATTACAAGAGTTGAGGTGATGTCAGCCTTTTCTCCTATTACTATGTTAGAATCAACACTTGCAAGATATGCATATAAAAAAGGCATGGTTTTTCCTAAAAGTGATGAAAAACGAGAAAGACAACCATATGAAGGGGCCTTTGTGTTTAACCCTGAACCTGATTTATATGAATGGGTAGCATCATTCGACTTTGCATCACTATATCCTTCAATTATGAGACAATTTAAACTTTCAATAGAAAATTTTAAATTTAAAAATAAAAATTATATACCTACGCAAAATGAAATTAAAACATCCAGTGGAGCGGTTTTTGATAATTCTTATGAACCTCTTATTCCAAAAATTCTAGAGGATTATTATACACAAAGAAAAAATGCTAAAAAAACATATTTACAAGCAGAAAAGGAATGTAATGAACTTGAAAAAATTTTATTAAATAGAATCAATACATAAAATATTTTTTATCTATTTATAATTATATATCTATTAATTAAATAATCATTTTAAATTAAAAAAAGTTAAAATTGTATATATAAAATATATTTTATATTTTTTAAAAATTAAATAAAATATGAATATTGAATATAATGAAAAAGATTTATTAAAAACGGGAAATGAATATTTTGATAATGATCAACTTGCAGTTGATGTCTGGATTAAAAAATATGCTCTAAAAAATAATGATAAATGGCTAGAAAAAACACCAGTTGAAACTTTAAATAGAATTATAAATGAAATACTAAGGGCTGAAAATTTATACCCAAATCCTTTATCTAAAGAGGAAATAGAAGAATGCTTACAAAATTTTAAATATTTTATTCCTGGCGGTTCTATTTTATATGGTTTAGGTAATAATTATCAATTATCATCACTGGGAAATTGTTTTTTTATTTATAATGGAATAGATTCATATGGAGGAATATTTAATACCGATGAATCTATGGTACAATTAATGAAAAGAAGAGGGGGAGTTGGAATTACTATTGAAGATTTAAGACCATCACAGGCAAAGGTTAATAATGCAGCACAAACATCTACGGGTGCAGTTTCTTTTGCTCATCGCTTTTCATATTCTACTTCCGAAGTTGCACAAGATGGCAGGAGAGGGGCACTTATGATAAGTATGGCAGTATCTCATCCTGATATAATAAAATTTATTACTCTAAAAGATGATATAACAAAGGTTACAAGTGCAAATATATCTGTAAAAATTACAGATGAATTTATGAGAGCAATAGAAGAAGATAAAGATTTTATTCTTAAATGGCCTATAAGTGATAAACAACAAACAATTGACGAACAAATTCAATATTATAAACTTTATAAAAGAGATGATGGCTCATATATTATGAGAGTTAGAGCAAGAGAAATATGGGATTTAATTATTAAACAAGCTCATAAAACTGCTGAACCCGGAGTACTTTTTTGGGATAATATTATAAAAGAATCTCCTGCAGATTGTTATGCAAGTGATGGATTTAAGACACTTGGGACTAATCCGTGTATTACCGGAGATACACTTATTGCTGTTGCCGATGGTAGAAATGTTGTGTCAATAAAACAATTAGCAAAAGAAGGAAAGGATGTACCAGTGTATTGTTTAGATGATAAAGGAAAATTGGCTATTAGAATAATGAGAAATCCAAGAATAACTGGTTACAATCAGCCCATTTATAAAGTTACTTTAGAAAATGGACATGAAATTAAAGTCACAGGAAATCATAAATTTAGATTAACAAATGGAGAATATAAAGAAGCAAAAAATTTACAATATGGGGACAGTTTACACATTTTAACTAAATATACTGTATCACCAGAAGAAATTTTTAAAGAATCGAATTTTAGAAACATAGATTATTGGTGGCTTAAAAATGGAAATGAATCAGATAAACCGGAATATGAGTTTATTTGTGAACAATTAAATAATAATAAAATCGAGAAAAAACAAATAATTTATCATAAAAATAATATATTTGAAAATCTTAAATATGAATATAATGATAAAGATATAAGAATTTTAAGAAAATATCAAGAGGCATTATTAAATGGATATAATGTTAAAATAACCGATGATAATCAATTATTGGTTGAGAAAACTTGTGAAAAGTGTGGAAATAAGTTTTGGACAAATTATAATACAAGAGAATATGCATTTTGTTCAATTGATTGTTCCAATAAGTATATTAATAAAAAATCATACAAAATAAAAGAAGAAAAAAAGACTCAACAACTTAAAATATTTAGTGATTTGAAATTTAAATTAAAACGGGAACCAAGTTATTATGAATGGGTAACAAAGTGTAAAGAAAATAATATATCATATAAATTAAATACAAAACATGGGTTTAAATCATTTAATGAAATTAAAGAAAATGCGGAATTTTATAATCATAAAGTTATTTCTGTAGAATTGTGTGGATATGAAGATGTTTACAATGGTACTGTTGATAATTATCATAATTTTTTTTGCGGTGGATTTAAAGAAAAAACAAAATCGGATAAAACTAAATTATTATTTATAAATAATTTACAGTGTGGTGAGGTACCTCTTTCTCCGTATGATTCCTGTAGATTAGGATCAATTAATTTAAATAATATGGTAATAGATCCATATACTAGTAATGCCAGATTTGATTTTAAATTATTGGCAAGAGTTACAAGAATCGCTCAAAGAATAATGGATGACATTGTAACACTAGAAGAAGAAAAAATAAAGAATATTATAGCTAAAATAGAAAATGACCCAGAAGACATAGAATTTAAACGAACTGAATTAAATTTATGGAATAAAATACTTAATACATTATTAAAAGGTAGACGCACAGGAATAGGAGTTTTAGGACTGGGTGATGCATTTGCTAAACTCGGATTAAAATATGGAACAAAAGAAGCCACGAATTTTGCAAATGAAATTTTTAAGACTATTGCAGTTAATTCATATAAAGAATCTGTAAAATTGGCTAAAGAAAGAGGCGCCTTTCCTATATGGAATGCAGATAAAGAAGCAAATAATCCATTTATTATTAGAGTAATAAGTAATAATTTTTCAAATAAGGAATATAATGATTACTTAACATATGGAAGAAGAAATATAGCTACTATGTCAATTGCCCCTACAGGAAGTCTTGCATTATTAGCAAGAACAACTTCTGGTATAGAACCTGTATTTAAATGTTATTATAAAAGAAGAAGAAAAATTAATCCTAATGAAGAAAATGTAAGAATAGATTATAAAGATGAAAATGGAAATTGCTGGCAAGAATATAATGTATATCATCCGGAATTTGAAAAATGGTATAAAAAAAATTATGATAAAGATTTATCATTATTATCGGATAATGAACTTAATGATATTATTAAAGTATCACCGTGGGCAAATTCTCAATCACATGAAATTAATTACATTGAAAAGGTACATATGCAAGGTGTAATACAAAAATGGATAGATCATAGTATATCTATAACTCATAATTTACCTCAAAATATAAGTTTGGAGGAAGTAAATAAAATTTATTTTACAGCATGGAAAGAAGGGTGTAAAGGTTGTACTATATATAGAGAAGGTTCAAGACAAGGTGTATTAATAAGTAATAAAGAAAAAGAAGATGAGATAAAAGTAAATAATGCTCCCAAACGTCCAAAAGAATTAAAGGCAGATTATTATGTAACATCGGCGAATGGTATAAAATTTGCTGTAATTGTGGGGTTATGGAAAGATAATACACCATATGAAATATTTGCGTTTGAAAATCCCCCAATGGATAAAAATACAACAGGAAAAATTATAAAGGTTAAAAAGGGTCATTATAAATTTGTAAATTCAGATTTTGAAATAGATAATATTCAATTGGCAGCGGAAAGAATAGAACAACGGGCGCATACAATATTTTTAAGTATGCTCTTAAGACATGGAGTTCCTATAGAATATATAGTAAAAGTTGCCAAAAAGGTTGATGATAACATTACATCATTTAGTTCCGCTTGTAGAAGAATACTTTCTCGATATTTAATATCAAAAAATATAAATGAAAAATGCCCAAATTGTGGTGGAAATCTTATTAGAGAAGAGGGGTGTATACACTGTGATTCTTGTGAATATAGTAAATGTGGATAAATTTTTAAAGATAATATAATTTTATTATATAAGTAAACAGATATATTAAAATGATTAAGCCTTTTTATAGTACTGATACTAGATAAAGAAAATAAGTTTATAATTTAACGTAAAAAAGTGAAAAAAATATTAAAAAAAGAAAATATATATTAAAAAAAATAATAAAAATAAATTTTTATATCATGAAAGCAAAATTAGTAAAAGAAAGTTTATATGAAAAATATGAATCGGAATCTAGATCAATAGATGATGAATTAATTGAAGCAATTCGTGAATATAATTATGAAATAGTTAAAAAACTTCTTGACGCCGGTGCTAATGTACATGCTAATGATGATAGAGCTTTACGTTATGCAAGTGAATATGGAGATATTAAGATAGTTAAACTTCTTCTTAATCATGATGCTGATGTACATGCTAATAATGATTATGCTTTACGTGCGGCAAGTTATAATGGACATACTGAAATAGTTAAACTTCTTCTTGATTGTGGTGCTAATGTGCATGCAAATAATGATGAGGCTTTACATTTAGCAAGTGAAAATGGGCATACCGAAATAGTTAAACTTCTTCTTAATGCTGGTGCTAATGTACATGCTCATAATGATTATGCTTTGCGTGTGGCAAGTTATGATGGACATACTGAAATAGTTAAACTTCTTCTTGATGCTGGTGCTAATGTACATGCTAATGATGATCAAGCTATGAGAATGGCAAAAAAGAACGGATATACTGATATAGTTGAACTTCTTCATGATTATGGCGCAGAATATTTTTAATCTTGGAAAAAACCTGAATACGAAGATTAATTATAAAATAAGGGATATAAATGCCGCTGTCAATATAAGAAATGCAGGGGTAGGAAGCTTCGGTGGGCCTGTGGAGTCGTCCCGATTGTGGGAGGCAATGAAGCAGGAAAAAGTTAGTGTAACCAATTAACAGATAATTCCGTAAAATAAATAAACTTGTTTAAAATGGCGTACATATGTACGCCATTTATTTTTATTTATTATTTAAATTTTAATTTATAATAAATATATAAAATAAATTATAATTTAATGAAAAAATTAGTTAAAGAAAAATTATATGAAAATTTTAAACATGAATTTTATACTAATATTGAAAAAGAAACATTAAATAATAAAAATTTTAGAAAAATACTATTTACTGGAAAAAATCTTCAATTGGTTTTAATGACTCTTAAACCTAATGAAGAAATTGGTTTAGAAATACATAAAAACGTAGACCAATTTTTTAGATTTGAATTTGGTAAAGGAAAATGTATTATTAATGATAATGAATATATTGTAAGCGATGGTGATTGTATAATTGTTCCTGCTAATACAAAACATAACATAATAAATATTGGAAAAAGTGATTTAAAATTTTATACTATTTATGCCCCACCAGAACATTAATTTTTAAATATATAAAGATATGAATTTAATAGGAATAGATTTTTCAATTAATAAACCGGCCGCTTGTGTATTTTCAAATAATAATTATGAATTTTATGGGTGGCCATATAATTTAAAAGAAGATATAATAAAAATTTATAAAGAATCTGGAGTAAATATTATACCTCAAGAAAATAAAGAATTATTAATTGAACACAATCAACATGATTTAATGAGACATGAAATTAAAAATTCAGAATATTTATCAAATTTAATTATAAATACATTAAAACCATTTCTTAATGAAAATACTTTAATTGCAATTGAAGGTTTATCTTATTCATCTTCGGGTTCTGTAGTATTACAATTAAGTGGTTATAGATATATTTTATTATATTTAATACAAAAATCAGTTCCTCTTAATAATATTTACACATATACACCTATTACAATTAAAAGCATTGCAAATTGTGCTAAAAGAGGAATGAATAAAGATGATATGATTAATGCTTTTATTGAAAGAGGGCCTATGTGTAAATTTAGAATGAAATTATTTGAATTTCCAGAAAAATTTAAAACACCTAAATCTAAAAAATGGATAATTCACTTAGATGATTTTGTAGATGCATATTTTGTTTTAAAAACATTACAAGAAAAAGAACTTATTCATCGTCTTTAATAACTTCTATTTGACCGCCAGAAATATTTGGAATCCCCGCTGTATATACAGTTTCATTAATTCTTCTTATGATTCTATATCTATTATATCCTAAATCTAATGAGAAGGTATTAAAATTGGTGAGTACGGTTGAATAACTTACATTAAATGGAGACATTCCCAAAGGAACTATTTTTTTAAATTCAAATGCCATTAATTCAAATCCATGATGATCCATATAACTAACATATAATGATGGCCAGAATGGATTAGTTTCTCTATATAATTGATATAATTCTATTTGATCAAATAGCATCCAATATGTTATAAATCCTTCTGATAATTTAAATGTTATTGTTAAATTTTTATTAAGAATTGGTTCAAGCTCTTTTCCTCCACGATACATTATTTTAAACATGGTTTGAGGTTGTGTAACTGGAGGTAATACTACACCCGGAAAAGAAATATTTTGTATAGTAGCATTTATAAAATCTTCCAATGTTTGATAAGGTAACTTTAATCTTTTTACAACAGGCGTCCAACGTTCTCTTATCTCGGGATAAAAGAAATCTTTTGGAAACCAGATAATAAATTGATTTAATTTTGCATTTAAAATACCCATTTAATAAAAATTATTTTGTTTTTTCTATAGATAATTCATTATTAAGTCTTTGTATTTCTGCTTCTAATTCTGCAATCTTAGATTGCATATCTGTTATAGTATATAAATTTTTATATTGTTGTATAATTTGATCCTGATTTAAGATGTCATAATATATTCCTTCATAAAATGTATATGAAGTTCCATCAGGATTTTTTACAATTATTGAGTAACTATTATTTTTTTGTTTTTTCAATACTGAAAGTTGATTTTCTGTTAATTTAAATTCAAGTTCTCCCAATGTTGTATTCATATTTGTTGAATATGTAGGAGAAATCTCAATTTTTGTATTATCATCAAGCTTAAATTGTAATGCATAATTAAAACTACCAGATAAATCTACATTAATTTTATTTCCGTTTATATCTATTTTTTCAAATTTAAATTTATAAAGAGAATCAAAGGATTTTAAAAATAAAGGGCCGGTTCCTTGTGGAAATATCTCATTAAATGCATTCATTAAAATATTTGTTGTATCATAAAATACTTTAACATATTTTGTTTTTTCTACACCGGTTTTTGTAATTATATTTGGTTTTTCGGCTTCAACTTTATTAAATACTTTATAAGGAATAATATTATCAATATTTAATCTTGTAAACGTTAAACCATATTTTTTAGGATCATTTGATACGTATGAAGCTTTTCTTATAATTTGTGTTCCATCAAGTCTATTGGTTAATCTACAAACATATTGAATCATATAAGATACTGCAATATCAGCATATTTTATAATTGGACGAAAATAATTTGGTTGAGCAAATGCACTATCTTGTGTAAATGAAAATTTTTGTGTTAATAATGATGTATTATTTGCCAATTGCTCAAATACAGATATTTCATGAATTATTATCCATTTTCTGGCATTTTCTCCAAAAATATTTACAAATTCCTGATAATTATCATTGGGTATATTTGAAGTATATAAAGCAATTCTTCCACTTTCAATATCATTAATCCAATCACCTATAATATCATTATTCCATGTTGCATAATATTCTATAAAATCCCCATTTGTAGATTCAGCTATAAAACAATTAAAATTATCTGCTATACTTGTTACAGGAAGTTGTAAATTTATTTGTTCATCTAAAAAATATTTATTATCTGTGATTTCATTTATTCCACTATATGTAATATAAACATCACTTAAAGAAGCAATATTTAAAATTGTTTCAATATTTCCAGAACCTATAGTTTTTGCACCTAAATTATAAATAGAAGGAATTGAAAATTCTACATATTTATCGTAGAATCTATTTCCTAAAAATAGTGCGTTTGAATTAAATTTTATAACTTTATTTCCAAATGTTTGCGGTTGTTTTATATATGTAAAATTAGAAAGACTTACTAAATATCCACTAGAATCTTTTGCTTTTATCTGAAGTAAAAATCCTTCAATATCTTCAAAATTATATCCTGAGATAATATGAACTTTTATATTATCACATGGATATGATATAGTTGTAATTACAACCGATGAATCCCAATATGAAGGATAAGTAATTTCATATGTAGAATAATCTATAAACCAACTGGTTCTTTGTGCATTTTCGGGAATAGAATTTAACGGAAGAATATTATTAGTAATACCCAATGCACTATCACTTTCAAAAAATAATTTTATACCAAATTCATCTGTTACAACACGCGGTGATGATAAAAATGTTTCAACATTATCTCTGTTGAATTCGTATTCAAGAAGTAAAAAATCGTTTATCTGAACATATTTTGAAATATTTGTAGCCATTTTATTTTATTATTTTAAAATCTATATATAGTATAATGAATTGATGGTCCTAATACCAATCCATATTTTCCTGTTGTAACATTAAATCCTCCGGCAGCACCTATTCCTACGCCAAATCCTTGAAACCAGTGTTTTTTGGGTGCTATATCTGTATAATCTTTGGGGTCAATTAAAATACCATGTAAAGATTTGGCAGTAAATCCGGGATAAGAGGTCTGTACAAAAACTCTTATTTTTTTATTTTCTTCTTTATGTCCAAATGTAAGATCTATTTGTGTAAGTTTTTCAATTATCTCGGAGTCTATGTGCTCTAATTCCAAAGGATATTTATTTTTAATACCTATATATGTTCTTCCTTTTATTACTTCAAAATTTGTAGAATCATAAATAAATGGAAGTGTCCACCCCGCAACATATGTATTACTATCTACTTGTAATATTTTTTCAATTATTTTATTTTTTTCATCAAGCGCCTTTCGTAAAGTTATAGAATCTTGTCGTAAAACAATTATTATATTATTTAAATCTATAATTTTTCCTTTTTGTTGTTCTAATTCATCGGCCAGTTTTTTATTTACTTTTTTAAGAAGATTTATATTTCCTATATATACATCAATTGATGCTTGCATTTCACCATTTTTTTGTTTTTCATATTTAATTGTATCTTTTAATGCGCTTTCATTTTGTTCATGTATTAAAATTTGTCTTTTTAATTCTTGTATTCTTGAATACTGATAAGCACTAAATCCAATTAATAATAATATTATTATTGTTGTTATTAATATACTATATTTTTTAAGTATTTCTAGAAAATTTTTCATAATAATTAATTATTTTTATAACATATAATATACTGCAGCATAATATCCTGCATAACCATTCCATATTATTTTTGGGGGCACTTCTTCTAATATAAGAGGAGTTATATATGTACTTCCATCTGTATCTGGTTCACCCAGATATAAGTACATACCATAATATTCTGCATTTCCATCTATTGTCATAGAAGGAAGCCACTCAAATCTTAGCGGAAATTCTGAAGGCTGTAAATATGTAATTGAAATATTTAAATTATAATAATCATGATAATCAACCGATGTCTCTACATTATTTGAATAAGTTTTAGTTATCTGTAAATTATTATTTTTATCATATACGTTTAAAGTATGAGAATAGGAAATTTGACATGTAGTTGTTGGCATAACAAATGTTGCAAATTTAATAGACGTATCTACTTTCCATAATGAGACTCCCGATTCTGTTAATTTTGTTCCCGTTAAAATATGATTATTATATCCCGATATACTATTACTACCAGCAGATAAAGTAGAAGAAATTAGGTCAAAATCAAATATACAAGTTACTATAGAACCATCTTGTATCATAGTTATAGTTTTTTCTATTCCACCATTTGGTATAACTTTAATAATTCCAGTTCTTTCAAATCCTATATTTTCTAAAATATCTATATATATTGAACCGTCTAAACCATCAACAGATGAGCATCTGATATTATACATAAAATCAGAAGGATTTGATGTAACATTTATACTCCAAGGAATATTTGTTATTATATTAAATCCTATATCAGTACTAGCATTCTTTGTAGCATAATATAATGAAGGTTCAACTTCAAGAGATCCCCCATACATAAATTTAACATCTGATAATCTTGTCCAACCATTTTTAGAAAGTTTCATATAATAAGCATATATATCACTTAAGCTTAAACCTGTTATTTTTACACATCCGCTTGAATCTATATTTTCAAATATTAATGGTCGTAATTCAGAAGAATCGATATTATATGTATTACCGTTAAACGGAGATTTATATTTAAATACATATAATGATCCTTTAACATCTTCATCATAACCATTTGTAAAATCTTCTAAGTTCCAGTAAATAGATGCTTCTAATGTTGGTGATACTAAAGCAGTAAAAGATTCTGGAGAAGAATTAAAATTAGGATTAAATAATGAATTTGCATTTATTTCATAATTTGTTAATACTGTGCCAAGTGGTGTATTTTGTGAAAAACCATTTAATTCACTTTTATTTTGACGTAATAAAGATACGTCAAATATTAAATTAACATTTCTAAGATTTCCATCAGAATCTAGATTGCCTATTCTAAATGTATTTGTACTAATTTCTCTAATTATTGCAATTGCAGTATTATTATTATCACCTGATGTATAAACGGTAAATGGATTAAATCCTTCATGATTAATATTAGTATATTCTATTCTTGTAAAATTATATGGGTATATCTTATATATAGTTGAAGGAATTTGTGTATAATCAATAGATCCACCAGTTGTATATACATTATCAATAATATATTTAGGTGAACTATTATAATTAAAGTATCTTTCAAATCCTTGTGCCGATGATATTCCTAATGGTTCAAAAAATCCTCCTAAATTAATATCGGCAAATTTATATGTAAAATCATTATTTTCGGCATCTATTTCATAACATTTTCCATTACTGTCAAAAAATAAATCTCCTGTTTTATAAACTCTTCCTCCGGGTAAAAATTCACTTGTCCCTTTCCATAAAATATAATTATTAGCTATTTTTTGTTTAATGGCGTTAGATTCCAATACCGGATCATAATCAGTAAAGTATATTGATAATCCTTGTTCACCATCTTCTCCCCTTTCACCTTTACTACCAAATCCCGGTTTTCCTGGAGCATATTGAAAATAATTACTCATATTTTTTATTTAATATTTATTTTATATATTTAAATAGTTACATTTTTTATACTTGAGCTTCTTATCCATCCATCTTTTATGATCTCAATATAATAAATATAATCTCCAGATGTTAAATTATTTATTGTTACATATCCAGAAATATCTATATCATAAAATACTAATGGAGAATTAGTTAAACCACTTAAAATATTATATGAACCACCATTTTGCATCTTTTTTTCAAAATATAATATTCCAATTACATCAGAATCAAATAAAAAATCTGATATATCCCAGTTTATTGTTACACTATTAGTTCCAGTAGAATGTGAAAAAGATGTAGGATTTTCATTAAAATTAGGATCAAATAATAAATTAGTACTAACTTCATTATTTGTTAATATTGTACCAAGCGCTGTATTCTTATTAAATAAATTTGAAATTTCTTTTTTATAAATTAATGAAGATACATCTAATAATACATTTACATCTCTTATATTATTACTTATATCTATATTTCCTATTCTAAATGATGATAATGATGTATCAAATACTATGGCGATTGATTTATTATCATCTAAAACAATATTTTCTCCAGCAGAATATGTTGAAAATGCATATGTACATGAATCTAAAATATTAGTATATTCTATTCTTGTGAAATCCTTTAAACTAATATTATAAATTTTATAAGGAATAGAACTATAATCTATAGATCCAGTAGAATATACATTATCTATAAGATAATTCGCCGAGCTATCATATTTATTATGGTATCTTTCAAAACCTTCATCGGATATTATTTCAATATATTGATCAAAATAACTTAATTTATTTAATTTTAAATTTGTAAGAATATATGTATCATTTTCTGCATCTATTACATAGATATTTCCGTTTTCAAATAATATAAGATCACCCGTTTGATATTTTCTATTATTTGGTAATTTTGTATTTGGAAGAGATGAAGAAAAAAGAACCTCATCATTAGATATAGCACTTTCAATGAGTATTTTATTAGAAATAGGATTATAATCACAAAAATATATGGCAAGGCCCTGTAATCCTAAAGATCCATCATTTCCTTTAATTCCATAACCTAATAATCCCGGTGAATACTCAAAATTCATATTACAATTCAAATAATGTTATTTTTATAAAATATGAATATCTTGGTGTCATTAATGGTAATGTAATATTATACACATGTTCATTATTTATATAAGATAAATTACTCATAACATTTTTATTTTCACTTAAAGTAAATGTATCATCTAATGTATAATATATTAATTGTTCATCATATTCTTTATAATATATTTCTAATTTTATATCTTTTAATGATATACTATAATATGGAAGAATTGTATATTTTATATAGTTATCTATTATTATATCTTCACTAGTTAATCCCGACCAATTATTTAAAAATTTAATATTTTCCTTAAATATTTTTATAATAGATTGCGTTAAATTACAATTTATAAAAATATTATTATCTTTTATTTCATAATATAATGTATTTGCATTCCAATTATCTAGAGATAAATATTCGGGTAATTTAGGTAACTTTGAACCAAAAAATGATGGTAATTCTGTATTACATAAATATCCATTTATATAAGATGAATCTTTTATATAATAATTAGCATCCCATGTAGATTTAAACATATCAAAATTATTTAATAATACAATAGCATTTCCTCTAGTTATGTCATTAGATGTAATAGAAGACACAATTTTATTTCCCCACATTTGTAAAAGAGTATTATAAGATTTAATATTAGTGTTACTAAATATAAAATCTTTTTGTGTATTATCAATTATTTCTTTTTCTTCATTAAATTTAAATTTAAAAATATCAATAAATTTTGGCTTATACCAACCATTATAAGTTATCATATTTCTATATGTTTTAGGACTATTAATATAAATATTTAATGGATTGGTTATACTACCAAAATCATAACTATTATATACTTTATTTCCTCTAATTATATAATACATTACATAATTTTTTGCGGGATTTAAGTAATATAAAAGAGAAACATAATTTGTAGTATTATTTACATACCAGTTTTTATTATTATCATAATTATATCCATAATTAATCACATAATCTCCATATGTATTTGAATCTCTATAATAATTATATGAAACGTATTGTGAAAAAGTATTATAAGTATTTCTATCAGGATCTGTTATAAATATATTAGAATTTATATAATTATTTGTTCCATATGCATTCCAGATTGAATTAAATCCCTTTAAATTTTTATTTAATTGTGCATATCTATTTGTAGTATCATTGCTATAATCGCCGGTACCATAAAAATTAACAATAGATTTTGTAATAGTAGAATTATTTACATAATAAGGTGTTTTAACAAAAGAATAACTACTATTATCATGAACAAATCCATAATCATTTGAATCCAATAAAGATTTTCCGGGTAAGAATGAAGAATATCTATATGTGTAGTTAAGTTCATCATTACCTTGGTACCATATCATTAATATTGTTTTAGTATTTTCATTTATTATTACTTCTATAGGTCTTTTATTATCTTTATTTTTTGATGGGGTAGATATAAATGAAAATCTATATTTATCATATTCTTTAGGATTAATTATATTTTTAGCAATATTTGATACCTTTATTGAAAAATTTAATCCTAAACATATTACATCTAGTGTATCTTTATACTGATTATAATAAACTATTGACGATCGATCTTTTCTTGAATCAATATTATAATTAGAATATACTAATTTTGAAAAGAAATCTACATAAGGATATTTAAACATCGCTTCTTTAATTGTTAAATATTCTGATGTACTGATATCATATATCACATCATTAATATCATAAAATATATAAGATTCCCATGCTTTAATACCGGGTGTAAGATATTTAAATTGCGGATATGATATTTCTTGTGTAAATTTAGATAAAGTAGGTATAAAATTTGTACTTACATCTAAATTATCAACATTTAATTTCAAACGTAAAGGATTTCCTCGGCAGTCATCTCCCAATGTTACCCATTTTGAAACATATGGAACAATGAGACCATATTTTAATTTTGTAGAAGAATCATAATAATTACTTAAATTTTCATCATTTCCTAAATATCCCTCTTTAAGAGATTTATAATTATAAGACCCATCCAAAACTGCATATGTAATAATTGTATCAGAAGAAGCGGTTATATCTACACTAGAATCAAATGTATTAAATAATGTACCGGAATTATATATTCTATAAGAATTAAGTTGTTTTAATGTTCCATTTCCGCTTTCAACTACATATGATCCTTTTATAAATAAAGAATATTCTGATGAAGAAGGTATAAATATTTTATATGAACTTGCATCATCTTCTCTTTTATATGCATATTCATTTATATATCCTAAAGAAATATCATATACATTGTAATCAATATCTTTAACAGGATTTATTCCCATTAATGATATATTTAATGGATATATGCTATATGCATTAAGTTTATTTTTTACAATCGAAATATTTGCGTTTGTCATTATAAGTATTTTATCTGAAATACTTAATGGATCTTTTATATATTGGTACGAATTATTTTTAATTTCAAAATCTATTATTTTTCTATACCATAAACTAGTATCTTGATATAATAACGGATTAACAAATTTATTTTTAATATTATCTGGATAACTTAAAGAGTATAAATTATAATTACCTTTATTAAAGAAATCTATGGTAATACTTTCTCTATCACCATAAAATTCAAAATCTATTGGACCATATGAAGCATCATATGATACTATTTCTATATCATTTTCTGTAGGTTCATATACTCCAAAAAATGTAATATCATCATATGAACCAGATAAAGATAATATTCTTTGAAATACCCATTCTTCATCTACACTAGCATCATCGTTTAATATTAAGGATATCCAATTTTCTCCAGAAATTCCTACTCTAAATAATATATTTTCATAATTTTTAAATGTTTCAAAGGCTGTTTCTATCTCTTTTATTTGATCAGATATTTCATTTTTAATATTAAAATAAGTTCTATAAACAGTAGGATAATTAACATTTTCAGATATTGTACAATATCTTTCACTATTATCAAATGTACTTGCATCTACGCTATATATTTCCCATATTTTATTTTGTGTTTTATTTATTACTCTTAAATGTTCTCCGGGTGTAAGTAAAGAATTTAATGTTAATATTACAAATGGATTTGTTTCTCTTTTTTCTGCATATGTACTAAAAACATTTTCATATGGTTTACTTACATAAGAATTTTTAATAGTGCCATTTATTTGATTTACATTAGTTATTCTATATAAATTATTTCCATCATTTAATACAAATATCCTATTTTTATAAATATCATTTATATTTCCGCTAGAATCAAAAATTAATGAATTTATAAATATGCTGGAATCTTTTCCATCTAATGATATTATATCAATATTTCCGTCAGATGTATCAGAATAATACGCAATTTTATAAAGAACATTTTCTGTTAAATATAAACCAAAATATCTATTTATTTCATATAAACTTACATCATTATCATTAAATAAGAATTGTAAATTTAATAAATTTGGACACAATAAATTATTTCTCTCAAATCCTAAAGAAACAAATGCATTAAGATCTGTATAATTATTTGATTTAAGATCAAAAAAATATGTTGTTTCTGATCTTCCAGTAACTATTCCTTTATCAACCGCAATTCCATACCAAGTATTTGGATCTGTTTCTCCTATTATATTAGTAGGATTGGATAAAGATAAAAATACGGGCGTTCTAATATCTTTTAAATCATTTAAATGAGTTTGGAGATAATTACCTAATGTATAATTATTTTTTAGTGACCAGCTTTTAACTATGCTACTATCTTTAAAATATTTTAAGAAATCAATATTTTCATTATTATAAGTTTCTTCATTATAAGTTCCATTTAATCTAAACACTGTAAAATAATCAGGTAACTTTGAATTTATCCATAATGGTGCCAAAATAGCATAATCTTCATCATAAAGATCATCTTTTAATAACCTTGCGCCATAATTATATGTAGTATAAAATTGTTTTTCTAAATCTGTTTTTGGTTTAGATATATCAAGCGTATCTTCTGATTCAATTCTAAACAATTCACCTCTTGGTAATGTTGAAAATATATTTTTTATATCATGCGATAATATACTATTTGCTGATACTTTTTGTTTTCTATATTTTTTATTAGAAAGAATATCAGAAACTTTAAATGTATCTAAATAAAGATTTTCACTTGAGTCTATATTTAATACTATATTTCCAGTAAATTTAGGATTAGTTCTTAATATTAAAAATGATGCCTCATTATCAGATAAATAATCTTTATTATCATAAAAATTAATATCTTCTATAATATAAGGACGATTTAATATTGATACATCATATGTATATACACTTAAAGTTCCTATAGAAAAATCTGGTATATCATAACATTTAAATTGTATATTAATATCAAAATTATAATTTTTATCAGTATAAATATGAAAAGATGCATAATTATTAGTAGAATCTAAAACTAAAGAATATCCCGTTGAATAATCATAATTATTTATATCTAAACCATTAATATATAAAACTCCATCTTCACTAGTACTTCCTTCAGGATAAATCCAGAGATCTTCTGAATCATAAGAAAAATTCAGAAAAGCTTCAGGATTTTTTGATGTTAATACTACAGTATTATTAAAATTCTTCATTCAGAAATATATTTTATGTTGTTATTAATGAAACAAATTCATCATATATACTTGGGCATATAGTAACTATTGATTGAAATAATTGTTGCATTGTTCCTGTAATATTTGAATATGTACTATTTGCTCCAGAAGGTTTAGTAAGTGTAATATAAGTATTTGATGCAATATTTTCTATATGACTTTGTAAATCCGTTGTATTTACACTTTGTAAAATATTATCTTTATCTTTTGTTTTTACATCAAAGGCAAGATTAATTGATTGATGTTTAAAATATGTACCAGACCCAGATGCAGGATTAGGAATACTATCTGCTATATGTGTATCAATTCCTATTGATGATAATGTTTCTTCTAATTTAATAGTTTCTTCTTCAATTTTTGATTCTTCAAGAATAGTAGCAACCTGATTACTTGGTTCTATATTTGCGGGAAACTCCATTATAATAGAATTTGACCACTCGGATTTTAATGGATTAAGTGGCCATCCTGCTTCTGAAATTGAACGAATTTTAAATTCAACTTTTTCTCCCTTTGAAATAGGAATATCTATTTGATTAATGTTATATGTTTCTCCGTTGGCTATATCTTCATCTTTCCAACGATATATTTTTAATGTTTCATCAAAATATCTTTGTTTTATTGGTGATTGAATTATTACCCAATCTGTATATGTACCTCTTATTTTTTGGCCCGTTGAAGGATCATCAATTTCAAATGTTAATAAAGGATTTCCGGTATTATCTAATCGTAAATAACGATAGGCGCATTCAAATTGAATTATTTCTTGAGGAGGAGTTCCTTTAGGCTCAGGAATAGGAAAGAAACCTCTTATTCTATATTTAGGTTCAAATGATACAATATTATTTTCATACGCAAGAGTAGCTAATGATCTTACTAAAGATTGATATTCTACAGTCTTTTTTGCCAAGTCATTAACATTTGCTGAAATTTTTAAATTAAGATCTGCTCTTTCACCAACATCTGTTAATTCTACTAACTGCGCCTTTTGTTGTGCTATTGTATTTTTTAAACTATTAATTATTGTTTTGAGCGACTCAATCTGTGTTTGTGTATTCTTAACAGCATTAACATCCAATGCAGCATTTAATTGTGTATTTATTTGTTTTACTGCAAAATATTCAGATTTAAGAACTGGTGCATCAGGTGTTTCACCAAAATATGCAGGTATGAAACGTTCTTTTGCTTGTCCCTCAAGTTGTTTTCCAAAATCCATTACATAATTCATGTAATATTCTTCAAGTGTAATATTACTATCGGTTAATGTTAATTCATTTGTCCAGAAAGGAATTCCATATCCCCAATCATTGGCAACAATATTAAAATCTTCATTTACACCTTTTAAGAAAATAATATTACATTCATCATATCCCACAGCAATATTAATTTCCTTTGTTGAAAATGGAGATGTATATATTTCAAAAGAATTATTTATAGTAGGATGATCTACTCCAATAATAGGAATTAAGTGAATTCTATTTTCATTTGTTACAATATCATCAATCTTCCATACAGAATTATTATATCGTAAATAATTTCCAATGGATAATTGATAATTATTAATTACCGGTGAATCTGATGTTTTACCATAGTTTAAAGTATTAAGAAAATACCATTCTTTTTCATTTATTGTTTGTTTATCTAAAATAATAAATGTTCCCGTATATGGATTAGTCTTAAGAGGTAACTCATAGACTTCTTCATCTTCCCAATATCTTTTATTATTCTCATTTAAAAATACTATGGTATCATAATATGATCTCTCTTTTCCTTTAATATTATCTAAGAACCAATCAGTTTCTTCTTCATTTGAATTGTCAAATATAATTCTTTTAACTAATACTCTATCCGAGCGATCATCTATTTTTCCTTTAAGATCAAATGTAACTATTATTTGTGGAAACATTAAAGATTCAAAAAACCAATTACTTTTTGTCGAAAATTTTGTAGGTGAGGCAACATTAGTTATTGGATCAGGCGCCTTTGCTATAGGAATTGTTTTAACTTCTCTATATGTTCCATCATTAAGAAGAACAACACCTTCACCTTTAACAAACGTATCAACAGTTTGATGTATAGCATTAAGTTTATTTAAAATATAATTATATGATGGTAAAGTATATGTAACTGTAGAAGGATCACCTGTCACAGGATCAATTTGTTCTGCAGTTACTATTACTGTATCATTTTGTGTAGTTAAACTATTATTAAGCTCAACTAATGCATTAAGAGCATTATTTACTTGATTTACTAATTTATCTACAGTTTCTGTAAAAGAATTTATATTTGACATTTTTAAATATTATTTTTATTTTATTTATTAAGATGATTCATATATTTTAACAATAACATGATATCCATAATTAGGAATATTAGACATACCCAAATATGCTGATTTTGGGCCGACATCATAAAATGGACCAGTATCCTCATAAATTAAAGAATCTATATAACTTTCATTTACGGGATTATAATTTGCATCATACAATGTAGCAGTAACCGTTACTGTATTTGATCCAGTATATGATGCATTTGTCCATGACCAATATCCTGTTGTCCAATTCATTCCTTCACCATCAATTATCCAGTTGGGCGGATCTGTTTGAGCATCACCATCATAATGCCACTCTGAAGCTTGTAAAATTTTTATACTTGTTGCATATGATGTAGTATTTGGAAAAATATAAGCAACAGTATCCTCTAAATAATCAATATCATTTGTAGATGTTTCAGCAACATAGATATAACAAGAACAATCTGTATTTGAATATACCGGATCTTTTGATATTGCATATAATGTAATATTATAATCAGTAATCCCAGATATATCATTATATCCCCGCCCAAATATTGTTCCATCTAATTTATTTCTTATTAAAAGTAATACACATGGATAATTTTCGTGAATTTCGCCCAATGATATATCTAATAAAAATTCAGCATAATTACCCGAATTAACCCAAATATTTGCATCTGGTAGTCTACTTATCCCGGGAATAAGTGCGTTATGATTATATCCCGCAAAATCACTTAATTTAAAATTATTTGTGGGATATAAAAATATTAATGATGAATCAAAATAATTTGCGTGACTTGGTAAATGTTTAATAGGACCAAATGCACTCCATTTATTTATATTTGGATGTGTACATAAACTTTTTAAATTATATGTATTTGCATTTAATACGTTAGATATTTGAGTAATACTCATATTCGAACATAGTATCCCATTCTCTGTAGTTGTTATATAACCAAACGATGGACACGATGATCTATATTGTAATTGCGTAGGAATATAACCTCGATATTTCTGTTTTAAAATTTGTGCCATAAAAATATATTATTTAAAGAGTTACATTCCCTATTATATCTCCAGCTGCCATTAGACTTCCATCTATACAGAATTTAAATAGGGTTACATTATTATATTTAAATAATAAATTATTATTTCCATCAATTTCTGCAGTCCATAAATTAATACCAATTAATCCTTGCGCACCCTGAATACCTTGAATTCCTTGTCTTCCTTGAATACCTTGAGTACCTTGAGTACCTTGTGTGCCCTGTATACCCTGTGTTCCTTGAGCACCCGTTGTACCCTGTGCTCCTTGAGTACCTGTTGTACCTTGTGCTCCTTGAGTACCTGTTGTACCTTGTGCTCCTTGAGTACCTGTTGTACCTTGTGCTCCTTGAGCACCCGTTGTACCCTGTATTCCTTGGGCACCTGTTGTACCCTGTGCTCCTTGAGTACCTGTTGTACCCTGTGCTCCTTGAGCACCTGTTATACCCTGTATTCCTTGAGTGCCCTGAATACCCTGACTTCCAGATCCTCCTCCTGTTGTAATAGGATTTCCATTACTATCTAATAATGATGCATCAAAATATACATCGGAATATATTCTTAAATTTCTTGATGCATCAATATTTAAAATTGGAGAAGAATATCCTGCATAAAAAACTATTTCTTGTGTTCCAGTTGAACTTCCTATTTGTGTTGGTGACCCATATCCTATTAATAAATTACCACTTGTATCATATATTCCTTTTTCAATTATAAGATCTTTAACTTTTACACTTGAATCAATTTCTACAGGATATTTTGGTGTAGGTGTAAATATTCCCACTCTTCCGTATTTCATATAAATTGATGAATCTATCAAAGGATCATCACCACTTGAAAACATAGGAATTGTATTTTCTGTGCCTTTAATATCGGTTGCAATATCCGTTAATTGATATTCAATATCTGAAATTGCGTCTAAAATATTTTTTTGATTTGCTTGTATATCAAGATATTGTTCTGTTATATAATTAATAGTTCCGGTGTGTCTATTTAAAATTGCTAACGTTTTTCCTAAATTATCAAATACATCAGACCAATTTTCTAATGCTGTTTGTGCAGAAGTTGATTCATCTAAAATTTCTGCCGCAGTATCATCTATCATGTAATCGGATTTTATGTTAAGTCTGAATGAATAAGATGTTCCAAATCCTGAAATACTGCTCTGTAATTTAGTTATTGATGGTAATAATATATCAGTACTTGGCCAACCACTAGTATTACCACTCGGAGGATCTAAAAACATTACTCCAAATAAATTAGTTGCTAATACTTTATCTAATGATTTATTATATACAGAATAATAAATTAATACAGTATTAAAATCAAATGAATTATTTATTGAATAGGTTGTAGCAAGACTATCAAAGGTTAATGAATCGTCGCCAAATATTGTTTTTAAATTATTTAAATCAAATTCAATAGACATACAATCTACTTTAGATCGTAAGAATTGAATATTGGCTCCATTATATTTAAGACCTATATTATAGATTCCTTCTGCTATATAACTTGAAGTATCAACAAAATAACAATTATCATTATAAATAGGGAAATTTTCATATGTCCACCACCAGCCATTTGTCCATGAACCTGTGCTATTATCATATTGTAATGTATATCCCCCTACACTTATACTTGAATCTGCTAAATCATAATATGCCTGAATATCAAGTCCATCAGGATGAGGGTGAGTATAAGATTCTCTTCCTAAAATATTTGTTTCACCATTTGTAATTGATAAACCATGATAATAATTATCATCTTCAACTTGTTTAAAATAAACGGGGGTTTGTCCAAAGGATGTGGGAACTAATACATATGTTTCATTAAATGTGCCAAAGGTACTTGTTCTTACGGCGCCGGCGCTGATCGTTCCTATACATTTAACTACTGAATTATACTCTGACGAATCAAGTGTATATTCTTCTTGCCAATAAGTTCCTGCGGAAGTATCAATCGGTCTCCATCGTATTGCCCCAGTTTCTTTTAACCATTTCCAAAATATTCTTTCTGAGATAGTTGTAGTTAATGATGGATTGTATGACGATTGTGAAAGAATATTTGTTTCTAAATTTAATGCATAATTTTGAAAACTTTCTGCGATAAGTACTCTTCCATCTTTAATGTTACCACTATCTATAAAAGATTCATATGCTCCCGGAATAGCAAGAACATTAAATTTATTTTGTAATGAAGAATCAGGAATTCCAATTGAAGGAATATTTAATAATGCAAAATGAGAAAGTTTAATAATATTATTTCTTTCATTTATATTTAAACCTATATCTTCAAGAGCTGAACTGAAAGTATATATTGTTCCGCCTTGAGTTCTCATTCTTTTTATGAATGGTGTAATAAAAGCCATATTTTATTTATATTTTTATTTTATATATTTATGATAATTAAAAATATTTATAGTATTATAAAAATTATGGTAATCCTCCTACTACACTAATTGTTGACCAATGTTTACTTGATACATTACAACTATCATTTAACAATTCATAACAAGCCTCCTTACCTGATGTTGGCGGACAGGCTGCTTGATAAGTTCCCGAAGGTGCTGCGTTACTCGAATCACTGAGATTAATGAATCCACCAGTATTTGTCTTTAATGGAAAAGCATCATAAATACCCAAAAGAATATTATTAATTTCTGATTGAGTTAGTCCCATTGTGATTAAATATAAAATCACTCTATACAATGTTGCAAAGTCATTGCGAGAAATTGTCTTTATAAGATCTGTTGTGTTAAAAAACAAATGATATTCGCCAACAGTATAATTTTTGAAATGAGAAGTATTGATATTATATGTGCCAGATTGAGAGAAATGTAATACTAATGAATTCGACACCATATAATTTTGAAAATGCTGACTGTTGATATTATATGTGCCCGATTTAGAGAAATATAGAACACATGAGTCTGTTATTGCATAATTTTGAAAATGTTGACTATTGATATTATATGTGCCAATTTCATCGAAATATAAATACAAAAGATTTGTTAATGTATAATTCTGAAAATGTTGACTGTTAATATTATATACACCAGGTTGATAATAAAATAAATGTAAAGTGGATGTTAATTTCAAATGTGCCAAATCAGATGAATTAATAGTTCTTCCTGCACCTAAATTGTCTAAATAAATGCCTGTAAGATTATTCCCGCATTTCAAGAATTGATTTGTATTAAAATTGGTAAGTTTTGAATCTCTAAATTCAATATAACTAATATTTAAAGGATTGGCAATTTTTACCGTCCATGTGCCAGCACCAGAATAAGTATGAGACTTTAGATTTCCATTATAGGTTGAAGTATAACTATTTGAATTACCATCACCCCAGAAAATTGTAATACCATCACCTGCGACACAATCGACGTTGGTTAGTGTTAACGTTTCTGCTCCTGTAGTGGTGCATTCCATCGTGAACCAATCAAGTTGAACAATGGATGAAGGCGCGCCTTCTTTTGTGCCTTTGAAATAAATTACATACCAATACCTATTGCTACCTGTATCAATTGAATTATGCGTGTAACTTGTTGTACCTACTGGTAAATTGCTTCCCACCTGTGAGTAATTTATTCCATCGGTTGATGAATAGACACGTATGCCATCACCCTGATTACCCACATTTGTCCATGTAAGTTTTGCTGAAGTTGCTGAAAGTACTGAGACTGAAACATTTTGGGGGCTGTTTTTAATACTTAAAGCCCTTTTATTTAAACCAATAATTTTATTATTTATTTTTAAAAGACTTTTATTTGAAATAGATGACATATTTTTTATTTTTCAAAAATTTTATTTATTGGTATCCAATTATTTTTATCTAATGGATAATTTGAATTGGTTATATTATCAATAATAAGTTGTTTATATACACTTCTTTCTGCTGTAATAGGATAATTTACATTCATTTTGTCTAACCATTCTCTATAACAGGAGACACATTCAACATCAATGCGTTTTTGAATAAGTGCCTCTTCAATAACCTGTTTATAGTTCAAAAATTTTTCTTCAGAATCAAATACTTTACAATAATAACCTTCATTGGGATAATATACTATTGTATTATCTTCAACTGTATCAGCAAAAGATATTTTATTTTCATTATATATTATCACGTATTTCATATCTTTAAATATTATGGTGATCCTCATACTACGTCAACTGTTGCCCAATGATAATCTGATATATCACAACTATCATGTAATAGTTCATAAGCCGCTTCTTTACCCGATGTTGGCGGACAAGCTGCCCGATAAATTCCAGAAGGAGCAGCATTACTTGGATGAGAAAGTATTATACAAAATCTATCATCATGTTTTGGTGGAAGAAAAAAAGCATCATAAACACCAAGAAGAATAGCATCAACTTCATCCTGAGTAAGACCTATTCCCAATTCTAAATCACCTAATCCACATTTAGCAAAATCACTGCGGGAAATTGTCTTTGTGAGATTTGCTGTATTAAGAAATAGACCAAAATAGTATCCATTATCAATAACATATTTAAAATGAGAAGTATTTATTGTATATGTACCCATGGGAATTATAAATATAAAAACTTCTTCGCCTATCATATTTTTAAAATGTTCACTATTAATTATAAAGGTCCCTTCACAATTTTTATCAATCCATAAAAATGGATAATTTATTGAATGAGAAAAATCAACAGAATTAATAACTAAATTTTTTGATGTTAAAAAATTAAGAATAAACCTACTAAGATTATTAAGTTTCCTAAATTGATTTGTATTAAAGTTATTAAATGTACAAGTATTATCGTTCAATACGAGCCTCCAAATATTTTGTACATTGGCTATTTTAATAGTCCAATTTCCAGTATTTGGATAAATGTGATTTTTATATTGATAATTTTCTGATTCTGTATAAATATTTGATGATCCATCCCCCCAAAAAACTATAACTCCATCAGATGCACTAGGTACACAATCTACCATAAAACTAGTATTAAGAATATTTACATCATTCATTTGACATTCAAAAATAAACCAATCAAGTTTGACAATCGATGAAGGCGAACCTTCTATTGGACCCTTAAAATATACCACATACCAATATCTATCACTACCTGTATCAATAGAGTTATGTATATAACTTGTAGTATCGATGGGCAAATCACTTCCCACCCGAGAATAATTTACTCCATCAGTTGAAGAATAAACTCGTATGCCATCACTTCGATTGTTTGAATTTGCCCAAGTAAGTTTAGCAGATGTTGCTGAAAGAACTGAAACTGAAATATTTGTTGGTCTTAGCCTTTTATAAACAGATCCTTCACTTAAATTAAATGTGTTATTTTTTAATGATATAGACATATAAATTTTAACTTATAATATTTATTGAATAATATGCTTTATATCCATCATAATAAAATATAACTTTATTCATTACACCCGCACCACTATCCCAATTTTCACTACCACTAGATTTAGTAAAATAAGTACTTAAATCTGGTATATGATATCCGTCTGCAATAAATATAATTTCTGCACTACCACCAATAATAGGATAATCCCCTAAAGTAACAATGATACTACTATCAACAGTATAATTTTTATAACTAGTTAATAATCTTTGTAAACTTATAGTACCATCAAATGTTTGATATACTAAAGGAATATCAACCTCGGATGCTCTATTTCTAATTATCCAATCGCTTTTATATAATGTACTATCTTCCGTCGAAACATCAACATTAATACAAATTAATGAAAGATTACTTGTTAATAAAGCTTCACCTGCTTGTATTATTAAATTTTCTTCATCATTTAATCTTATAGTAAATGGAGAATTTCCTGAAGCATCAAATAAAATATTTATTGTTTGACCTAAATTTTTTGTTTTAAATGCTATTGAAGCATCATTTCTAATTTTATAATATGAGGATGTAACATCAACATATTTATAATTAGGATCTTCCCACTCTTCTATTGATGCATCTCTATATGTTGTAACATCATTACTATAACAATTATAATAATCTACATCAATTATAGTATAATTTTCATACCAATTAGTATATTGTTTTTTAACTATTAAATTATCCGTAATAACATTTACAAATTCTCCAGTAGATCCCTTAATTCTTCCTGATGTATTTACAGGAACTACAATTACACCGTTGGTTTCATCATAAATTATATCTAAATATCTTTTTAATTCTACATTATTAGAATTATAAATTATAGGAAATTCTGATAATAGTGTATTTAAATTAATATTTTTTAAATCCATAAATAAATTTATTTTTATTTAAAATATATATCTTTTATTTTGATACTTTATATAAATAAAAGATTGTTTTTCTCATAAATATATATTTAATATGTTTAACCCTCTAAACTAAAATAAATATGAGTGAAAAAATCTTTGGTAATTTCGATTGGGAATTATACGATAATTGTAAAGGAAATAATACTCTAATCCCAAATAATTCAATTATAGGAACTAATAAGAAAAATATCTGCTTCTCTAGGGAACCTTATGCACAAAAATTATTTAATATTTATACCGAACGATACCCTGATATAGTTAAAAAAGATCTAAAACCTGGTGATGTAGTTCGGGTAATTAACATATATAATTATAAAAATACATTAGTAGATATTGAATTATCCGTAGGCTTAAGTATAACTATTGACTTATTAAGAGAAAAGAAATTTTTACAAATTTATGGATATAATTCACCGGAGCAATTTATTCATGATCTACAAAATGAAGAAGTTAAAAAAGAATTTATTAACCGTGGTGTATATGTATACATTATTGAGTCTTCACCGGCACTCAAAGTTTCTTTATGGAACGGTCATTTAAAAACTCTTAGAAATGAATTTTTAGAACAAATAGAAAATCCTACAAAATTTTATATTGCAAAAATTGTTGAAGCAAATAAAGGAGGATTTTTTGTAGATATATTAGGTCTTGAAGCATTTATGCCGGGATCACTTGCAGCACCAAATAAAATATTAAATTTTCAATCATATATTGGAAAAGAAGTTCCGGTAATGATAGAAGATTATCTTAAAGAAATAAATTCATTTATTGTATCCCATAAAAAATACTTATCTTACATTCTACCAATTAAGATTCATGAACTTGATCTTAATAAAAAATATATAGGTACAGTAACGGGATATACAAATTTTGGAATATTTTTGGAATTTGACGAGATATATACAGGTCTATTACATACATCAAAAATGGATGAAGAAACTAAGAAGATATTTGAGTCAAAATCTTTAAAACCTGGTGATAAAATGGAATTTTATATATCCGAGATAACAAAGGATAATAGAATAATTCTTACAAAAGAAAGCCCTGAAGAAAAATTAGAAAGAATACAAAAATTTATTCTTGAATCTAAAGATAAAATTATTGAAGCTTCTATTTCAGCAATAATGAATTTTGGCGCAATCATTTCAATAAATGATTTGGCTGGATTAGTTCCACTAAAAGAATTTAAAAAATATAAAATATCAATAAATAATTATGTAGTAGGAGATAAAATAAATGTTATATTTGACTCATTTTTAAATGATAAACTTATTTTTAAATTAGCAAAAGAAAAAAATAATTAAAAAATAATTTAAAATAAATATATAAAATAAAAATAATAAACGGTATGAAAAAGAATTTTAATGATCAAGAAAAATATTATAATTTAACTGTCGATGAAATGGCATTTAAAATTTCTGAAATTATTCAAGTTTTAAATAGCGGTTTTATAGAAATAGACGACGCGGATTATATATATAATTTATTAGAAGAATATGTCCAATTGGGAATAATTAATAATGTTAATGATTTATCTGACCCCGTAGAAATATTAAATACATTAAGTGATGAAGAAATTGAAAATATTTATAATAAACTTGTTAATACAGGAGTTGTAGATGAAGAAATTGAAGATCTAAAAGATTTAGATAATATCGAAGATTTTGATGATGAATATTTTGAAGATGAATATTTTGAAGATGAATCGGATGAAGATGATTATTCAGAATATGATAATTTAGAAGAAGAGGAATATTAAAAATATTAAATACTATAGTGAATGGACGAAAACCAAAAAATTATTCTATTCTTGAAGTTTTAAATTTTTCTGATGTTGGATTAATATTTGAATTTTATTCAACAAAAGAAACCGGTTTTATATCTAAAGAATTAGGAAGTTTAACAGGAAAAAATATAATTTTAGTTAACGAGTCAAATTTTCGTGTTCCTACATTTATGAATGCAATTCTTTTAAAGGAATACGATGCCAAGCGACCTCGTTATAGGTTAATTTTATCTCCACAAAATTATCATTCGGTAATACCTTTAATTGATGTAATAACACAATGGATAAATGAAAATTGTGAAACTACATTTGATACACAAATGAAAGTATCTTTATCTTTTGACCATCGTCATCTCAATACACTTACCGATATTTCACATATGAATCCTATAAAATTAATTCTTAAATTTGATGAAAATGAGGTTTATAAAAGATTTCCAGAACAGAAAGATTCTCCTTATGCATTATCTATTAAAAAATTATCACCTATATATAATTATATTAATGAATCCTATTTAACTAAAAATATTAATAATATTTTAAGTACTCCATATGCAGAATTTTATGGTATAAATTTTAAAGAATATACAAATGGAATATTGGAAATGAATTATATTGGTGGTAAAAATTATTCATCACAGTCTAAAGAAATAAAAGATCTTATTGAATATTTTATAATTAAAACATATCAAAGTATAAATAATATTAATGAATATGATGAATTTGAAAAATTTGAAATAAAGCGATTAACTGAAAGTTTAGATAAATATCAAATGGCATATTATGATCCAGATATATTTGTAAAAGAATTTCCAAATATTAAAATATATGTAGATCTTAAAATGTCGGATCAAATTTTAAAAACATATTGGAATACATTAAGGCAGCCTCTTTTTGAAATGATAGTAAATGGTGAATTAAGAAAAGGACAATTTAATTATGATACACAATATTCAAGATTTCAATTACGAAAGGCACAATTAAAAAATATAATATTAAATAATATGGATTTAGTATCCTGTGAATTATCTGGCATAATGGAAAATTGTGTATTTTTAGGATGTAATGTAAAAAAAGCTAGAGTATATAATTCACATTTTTTAAAAACCAATATAATAAATGAATCATATTTAAATAAAGTAACGATAAAAAGCAATAATATTATTAATAATTGTTTTATAGAAAATACAGAAGAATTAATTGGGTGTGATGTAAATAATAGTGTTATAAAATTTGCAACTATTGGAAAAAGTGCAAAAATAGATGAATCAAGCACTATTATTACAAAAGAAGAAGAATTACCACAAATATCTGGTGCATTAAAGGTTGATGAAATAAGAGATTATACATGGATAAAAAATATGAGAAAACAAAATACAACAGAATTCGCAAATGAATACAAAAGAAATAAATATTTTAAATAATTAAAAAACAAATGACTAAACAAGAATTTATAAATATTGTTAATGCAGAATTAACCGCAAGTTGTAATATACCATTTTCTGTTCCTACACAAGAACTTGAAAGAATAATAAGAATAGAATCTGAATGGTTATATCGTGAATATAGGGATGCTGTTCAAGATGGCTGGTATATTCTTGACAAAATTTATTTTAAAACCGAAGAATGGAAAAAAACTCGTACATTTCAATTACCAGAGTGTGTAATGGCAGTAAAATATGTTTATGAACTTGGCTCAGGGCAAAGAGTTTTTGGTATACATGATCCAGATTTAACATTTGATAGATTAATGGCTGCAGATCTTTATTTAACACCACTTTCATCTGATCAAATAACATATAGAACAATACAATGGAGTTTTTGGGATTTAGCAAGACAATATAATTTAAGAGATATTCAACATCATTTTAGTATAAATACAAAAAGATTAATTATTACGGGTAGAGATCCCGTTGAATCACTTTTTATAGCAACTTTAAATAAAATTCCAGAGGAAAATCTTTATGAAGATCCCGTTTTTCTTAAATGGGTAATTGCCAAAGCAAAAATTCAATTATCAAGAATTTTAGGTACATTTAATTATACTCTTCTCGGAGGAATACAAATTAATTATAGCGATATCAGAGAACAGGGCAGAGAAGAATTGGCAGAATTAAAGGAAAAGATTAAAACTGATAGCCCACCAGATTGGTTTATGATGATAACATAATTTATAAATGGATAGATCTATTAAAATAGTAAGAACCTCTTTGTATGAGCATAAGCATAAACATAAAGATAGTAAATATTTATGCGATGAAAGTAATATTCCCGAAAATGTAAAAGAAAGAACATCAGAAGAATTTGGTAGAAAACCTACCGCATTAGAAGAAAAAATTATTAATAAAACAAAAGAATATATAATGACTTTACCCGATGGATGTAAAGTGTATTTTGTAGATATTAAACCAATTAGAGATATATCTTATGGTGATTTTGTAGAAGGAGGAAATGATGAAGCATATCCAAATTTTATTCCTAAAGGTGAAATATGGATAGACAATGCATTTAAAAATGATGGAGATAGAGTATATCAAATAATTTTACATGAAGCAATTGAAAGAAAATTAATGCAACGCGATCCTCATAGAAAATATTTTAAAGAAACATATAAACCTCGTA
>Ga0116190_1000568_pt1 | contig 36297 bp, 31 predicted proteins | sample AD_JPNTR4_MetaG_FD_89808 | JGI IMG/M metagenome (GOLD analysis project Ga0116190, IMG submission 89808) | Active sludge microbial communities of municipal wastewater-treating anaerobic digesters from Japan - AD_JPNTR4_MetaG | ecosystem: Engineered > Bioreactor > Anaerobic > Digestate | place...
CGTCCCAGTTGGTGTAGACCACCCTCTCGCCGCTCACCCAGCGCCAGCCCCCGGCCGGTTCCTGGGACCCGGCGGGCTGGTAGAAGCCGATCCAGAAGCTCTTGTCGTTGCCGAAGGTCCTGACGAGCCAGTCGTTCTCCTCCCGGGAGTTGATCGTCGCCAGGTGGCCGCCGTGACGGATGGCCTCGGCCTCGGCCTCCGACCAGGTCCCCTCCACGGTGGTCAGTCTGTACTTGAAACCCTTGAATTGGACCCAACCGTCCTGCCCCTGGGCCATCCCGGCACGGGCCGCCACGATGAACAGGACCATCGTCACGACGATGCAAACCTTCTTCATCTCTTGCCACCTCCAAGGAAATTTTGCCGGAAAGGGGAAATGGTACAACAATGGCCCCCTGTTTTCCTCCGACCCGGCCGCTTCATTTTAGGGGCCTCGTCACCCCGCGTCAAGGTCCGTTTTGCCCCCGTTTCCGGGGTCCGACCCCCTCCGGGCCCGGGCCGGGGGCGACGCGGGGGGCCCTGTCGCGCCGGTTGACTATTTGTCCTTTGTCCTTTAGGATGACGAAAAACCTGGGAGAAGGGGATATGATGCGGAAGAGATGCCTCAGCCTGACGGCCCTGCTGTCTTTCCTGATCCTGGTGGGCGCCTGCGCCACCTACGAGCCCACCGTCGTGCCCTTCAAGATGCCCTCGGCCTATCCCAACGCCCGGGAGGTCGCCGGGGCGGTGGTGGCGGCCCAGGGTTACGCCGAGGGGTCGGAGGCCCAGAAGGCCTTCGGGTTCGACATGGTCGAGGCGGGTATCATCCCCGTGCGGGTCGTCTTCGACAACAAGGGCCCCCACCCCCTGGACATCGTGGCCTCCCAGACCTTCCTCATCGACGTCGAGGGCAACCTCTGGCCCGTCCTCGACGAGGGGATGGCCTATGACCGCATCCACAAGAAGACGGAGTTCGGGAAGGTGGCGCCCGAGGCGGCCAAGTACGGCGGCCTGGCGGGCATCGCCGGGGGCGTCATCGGGGCGGCGATCGGCATCGTCTCCGGTCACAACGTCGGGGACGCCGTCATGAAAGGGGCGGCCATCGGCGCCGCCACGGGGATCACCATGGGGGGCGCCAAGGGCCTGAGCGACCGGGACGTCCAGGAGCGGATCAGGGCGGACCTGGAGAGGCGGTCCCTCGACCGCCGTTCCGTGAAGCCCGGCGAGATCGCCCACGGTTTCATCTTCTTCCCCGGCGAGGCCAAGAAGCCCGCCGAGCTGAGGCTGCGCCTCAAGGAGGCCGACACGGGCCGGGAGCACACCCTCATCATGAAGTTGTAGGTCCCCCCGAGGCGACGGCCCCTTTTCTCGGCACAAGGTCCGGAAAACGGGCGTCTCGGGCATTTCGTTCCCTTTCCCCCCAGCGGAGGATTGCTATGGATCAGATATTCGTCGTGCCCGTGGGTGTCGGGGAGATGGCCGCCGTCGAGGCCTTGACCCTCCCCCCCGCCCTGGTGGAGACGGTCGGGGGCGCCGGCCCCTGGCACGTCACGGGCATCCTCGAGGAGGGGTCAAACCGGGCCCTCTGGGAGGAGATGGCCCCCGACGATCTCATCCTCTATTACCGGGACGGTGCCATCGTGGCGGCGGCGACCGTGGCGGCCACGGCCCACAGCCCCGACCTGGCGGTGAGGCTGTGGCCCCGTGACGTCTCGCCGCCCCGGGCCCTCTTGTGCTTCACCGACCATCCCCACGAGGGGGAGGTCCCCATCATCCCCCCCATGTACCGCTACCTGGAGCGGGAATACAGGGGGCTCACGAGGCTCCAGGACGAGCGTGTAGGTTATATCCTCAACGATTACGGGTCCTTCGAGGTCTTCACCCGGCTGTGCCTGAGGTACGACTTCCCCTTCAGTCTCCGCCATACCTGAAGGGGGGCCATAATCCCCGTTTTTTACCTTTTCGCCCCCAAAGGGGCTTCCCCCCCTAGTCCCCCGCCAGTTTCTTCGCCAGGAGGGGCATCTGGGCGAGGAGTTCCTCCTCCCGGCCGACGGGACACTTAAGGGAACCGATGGAGAGGGTCCCCATCGTCTCGATGTCCGTCCTCTTCGCCTGGAGGATGTAGGTGTTGCCCAGGGTGTGGAGCCTGCCCGTGACGGCCTCGGCGGCCGCGAGGCCCTTCCCGAGGCGCACGGCCTGCTTTTCGTCGATCATCCCCGACTGCTGGACCTTCATCTCCCCCGCCAGCCTTCCCAGGTCCTCCCTGTTGACGAGGACGAAGTCGCCCCGCTTGAGGAGTTCTTCCCTGAGGGCCTCCGTGAGGATCAGGGAGGGGACGCTCAGGTTTTCCGGGGAGGCGAAATCGTAGACCACGATCCTCGTTTTCCCCGCCCGGGCCCCTTTGCGGAGGGGCGCGATCTCCCCCGCGCCCTTCCTCGCGGGGCGGGGCTGCGGCTCCGCCTCCAGAAACGCGTCCTCCGGCAGACCCCCTGCCCGCTCCGCCTGAAGCCCCGGTTTGGCCGCCGCCAGGGACTCGGCCTTGCGGAGGCTGATCTTCAGGAGGTCCGCCTTCGCCCCCTGGAACAGCTTCCGGTAATACCGCCGGAAGGCCTTCCGGTTCTCCTCCCCGAAGGCCTCCGGTGAGGTGGAGGGGGCGATCATGTAGGAGTCGGTGAATTTCTTCCCCGTCCAGAGGTTGAGGCAGATCACCTGGGACCGGTAGTTGTGCCCCTGGATGAACTCCCTGGTGTTGACGACGGCGAAGTCGGCCCGGACGGCCCGGCCGACCCGCTTCACCAGGTCCAGGTCATCTTGGAGCCACCTCCACGGGGGTATGTCTTCCCCGCCCCCCGCCGCGACGACCTCCTCGTCGGGCACCACCTCGAAGAACCCCTGGTCGAGGAGGATGCGGGAGACGGCGGCGATGGTGTCGCGCCGGAAGATCCCGTGGGGCTTGGCCCAGCCTACGCGCGGCGGGGTCCCGGAAAGGGGGAGGATGAGGACTCGCACCTTGGCCGTCGTCGGCGCCTCTTGGGCCCCCTGGCCCCGGGCCGGCGCCGCAAAGAGGGCCGCCGCCAGGCAAAGGAAGAGGACGGCGGTCCGGTATAGGGAGGGATGGTTTGACATTACCTTTCCTTTCTCATCTGATGTCTTACGGCCGCCTGCCCCGGTAGGCCTCGAAGTGCTCCTTGGCGGCGGGTAAGGCCGAGAGGGCCGCCGCGACCGAGAGGAGGAGGATGAGGGCCGCCACGGCCCTGAGGCCGCCTGTGGACCTGATGAAGGCCGCCAAGGAGAGGGCGGCGGAGACGGCGAAGAGGAACAGCCTCATGACGGGGTCGAGGGCCATACCCCCCAGGATCAGGCAAAACGCCGCGAGGGACGCGGGCACCCGGCCGTCGCCGGGCCGCCGGCCCCCGCCGTTGCCCTTTTCTTCCCCTCGGCTCTCCATGTCCGACGCTGTAGCAGCTTCTCCGTCAAAAGACAATGAAGACCAAAAGAAGCCCCGCCGCCGGGCCCGGGGTGCCTGCCCGGGAAAACGATCTTTTTGGACCGGTTTCCCCCCGCCGGGGGGCGTTTTGGAAAAACGGTCCGTTTTGGCCCGTTTTGCCCTTCCAGGGGGAAAAAACGGGCCTTTTTGGCCCAAAAAATTTCCCGCCTCGGAAAACGGCCCGAAAACGGCCGTTTTTGGGCCGAATTTCGGCCAATATTATCAGGTTATTATGTGTGCTCTATTAGATCAAAACCGGCCGAACGCGGGGGTATGTCGGCGCGCCGACGTAGGTAGACTACCTGAAATCATTGAGGAATCGACGATCGACAAAAAATTTTCCCCTCGAATTTTTCCTCCCCGCCCCCGGAGGCGGGGCCGAGAAGACCCTCGGGGTTGCCTCATATTGCCCCTCCGGCCCGGCGTCGCCGGGTCGAAGGGGTCTCAGCGCCCCCCGTCGCCAGCCGATGAAACGCTAATTTTCAAGACCTGACCCCGGCGGCGATTTCGCGGGCGAGGGCCCGGAAGTCCTGGGCGCCGTAGCTCCGGGGGGCGTACTCGAAGATGGTCTGGCCGTAGCCCGGGGCCTCGGCGAGGCTGACGTTCTCCCTGATGAGGGTCGCGAAGAGGAGGCCGCCGAAGCGGTCCGTGATGGTCTCGACGATCCCGCGGTTGAGGCGCTTGCGGGCGTCGTAGCGGGTGCCGATGATGCCCGTGACGGCGAGGTCGGGGTTGAGCCTCTTCTTCACCGTCTCGATGGTCCCGAGGAGTTTGCCCATCCCCTTGAGGGCCATGAACTCCGTCTGGAGGGGGATGAAGACCTCCCGGGCGGCGCAGAGGGCGTTGAGGGTCAGAAGGCCCAGAGAGGGGGGGCAGTCGAGGATGACGAAGTCGTAACCCTCGACGCCGTCGAGGGTCTCCCGCAGGAGGAGCTCCCGCCCGGGGACGGAGGCCAACTCCATCTCCAGGCCCGCCAGGTCGAGGGAGGAGGGGACGAGGAGCATCCCGTCCCGGCCGAGGGCCGCCTCTTCCAGGGGGAGGCCGCCCTTCAGGACGTCGTAGAGGCTCTGCTTGAGGTCGTGGGCGGGGACGCCCAGGGCGTAAGTCAAATGGGCCTGGGGATCGACGTCGACGAGCATGACCCTCCGGCCCAGGGCGGCCAGTCCCGCCCCGATGTTCACGGCGCAGGTCGTCTTGCCCACCCCTCCCTTCTGGTTGCAGAGGGCGATGATCCTTTTGTCGCTTTTTTTCATCGTTTTCACCTCAGAGTTTTGTCCCGAACCGCAGGGCGTTCATGTCCATGGTGAGGCCCAGCTCGGCATGGAGGAGCTCCCGGTTCCTTGTGACGAAGGGCTGGTAGAAGAGGAGGGAGCCCGCCGGGCGGACCTTGAGGCCGGGGAGGGCCCGGAAAAAGAGGCGTTTGTCCGTGACGATCTGGGCCAGGATCAGGGGCACCGCCGCCAGGGCCTCCTCCTCGGGGAGGGTGGCGGGAAAGAGGCGGGCCCCTGAGAGGGTGACGGTGAGATCCTCCCCGGGCTGGTAGACCGTCAACTGGCGGCACCACCGGAGGAAGAGGGCGGGGTTGATCTTGAAGGCCGGCACCCAGAAATGGAGGGGCCGCCCCGCCTCCTGCGGGCCGACGACCCGGGGGAGGTTGGCGAGGCGGATCAGGTCGCCGACGGAGTCCATCTCGAGGCCTTCCAGGGCGACGCGGAGGCGCCAGAAGGGGAGGTAGAGGGCCTCCGGCGGCCCCTCCTTCAGGGCGTGGGGCACCAGGCCCAGGGCCCCCTTTCGGCAGGTCCAGGCGCTGTCGCAGTTCCCGCAGGTAAGGACCGCCGCTTCCCCCTCGCCCGCAAGGTCCCCGCCGCACCGGGGGCAGATGGCCGCCACGAAACGGACGTCCCGGCGCTCCTCGGGGGCGAGGGCCCCCAACCGCTCCACCGGGGTGTCCCCCAGGGGCGCCACGGGCCTCCGGAGGAAGGCGTCCCAGATCCGGCGGTCCCGGACGTAAAAGGGGCTGTAGATGAGGCTCTCCCCCTCGCCGATGAAGACCTCCGACCCCGGGGCACCGGCATCGTAAGGCTCCTGCGGCCCGGGGCGGAGGAAGAGGCCCGCCGCGGCGGGACCGAGGATGTTGAGGGTCATGGCCTGGGGTCGGACGCCGAGACTCAGGGGGAGGTGGGGGAGGTCGACGTGGATGTGGTTCGTGTCGAGGTAACGGGCCGTGACGCCCCCGGGGGCCATGGTGAAGACCAGGCCCCGGCGGCGCCGGTAGGGGACGAAGAAGAGGTCGTCCCCGTCCCCGGGCGGCGGCAGGAAGTAGCGGGGCCGGTCGGGGAGATCGAGGTAGAGGCGGCTGCGGCAATAGGGGCACGACAGGACGCGGACCGCCTCCCCCAGGGCGACGGGGGCGCCGCACTGGGGGCATTCGTAACGGATCCGCCACCCACCCCCGTTGCTCATCCCTCCAGCTTGCCTCCGCACTGATTGCAGAAGAGGGCCTCGGGGAGGTTCTCCGCCCGGCAGTGGGGGCAGGTCTTGGAAGGCGGCCTCTCGTCGGCCGCCCGGCCGCAGGACGTGCAGAACCGGGCGTTCGCCGGGAGGTTCTTGCCGCAGAAGGCGCAGCGGCGGACGACGACGATCTGATGGCCGCAGTAGGGACAGAACCGGGCGTCCCTGGGTATCTCCCCGCGGCAGTCGGGGCAGAGGACGGAGGCCGTCGACGGCCGGAGGGCGTCGGCGAACAGGGCGGGCATCATGAGGCCCATCCCCATGCCGAGGCCCGCCCCCTCCGCGCCGCCCGCGGCGGCCTTTTCCATGGCCACGGCGGCCTTCATCTTCAGGAGGCGGTTGAGGTCGTCGAAGAGGCCGAGCTTGCTCTTGTCGTCGATGGCCTGCTGGACCTCGGGGGGCGGGGTGATGGAGTTGATGTAGAGGGCCTCGAGGCCCAGGCCGAAGCGGGTGAAGTCTTCCTCCAGGGACCGGGCGAGGCCCTGGGAGAGCTCGTTGTACCGCGAGGGGAGGTTGAAGACCGTGTCGAGGGTCTCACCCATGTAGTCGTTGAAGCGGGAGACGATGACCCGGTTGAGGTAGTCGGCGATCCCGTCCGTGGTGAAGACCCCCTGGGTCCCCACGAGGGAGTTGATGAGGAGGACGGGCTGGAGGACGCGGACGTTGAAGACGCCGAAGGCCCTCAGACGTATGACCCCCAGTTCGCTGTCCCGGAAGGCGACGGGGTCCCTCGTCCCCCAGGGGAGATTGGTGAAGGTCTTGAGATTGGTGAACCAGACCTCGGCCCTCAGGGGGCTCGTCATGGCCCACGGGACGGCCAGGACCTTGGTGAGGAGGGGGATGTTGGCCGTCTTGAGGGTGTGGCGCCCGGGCCCCAGGGCGTCGTAGGCCCGGCCCTTGTAGAAGAAGACGGCCGCCTGGCTCTCCCGGACGATGAGCTGGGCCCCCCACTTGATCTCCCCCGAACCCTCCTCGGGGATCCGGTGGACCATCTCCCGGCCCGATTCGTCGAACCACTCGATGACCTCGAGGAAAATGACGTTGTCCTTACCCATCGTCCCCTCCCGGTATGTTTTGTTATGGCGTAACACGACCCGCCGTCTCCATCAACCCCTTTCGGTCTTCACCCCAGGCGGCCCGCGGCCCGGACCAGGTCCCTCACGGAGGCGAGGAAGCCCTCCGCCTCCAGGAGCCCCTCGAGGGTCAGGTGGAGACGCCAGCGCCAGTTGCCCGCCGGGCGGGCCGGGTCGTTGATCCTCTCCGCCCCCGCCTCGGGCCCCCTCAGGGTCTCGTCGAGGGCCAGGAGGTCCTGGAGGAGGAAGACGGCCCACAGGGAGGGGCTCTCGAGGTGACGGCGGACGATCTCCCGGCAGACCCAGGGGGGGCAGTCGCGGGGGGCCAAACCCCCGCCGCCGAGGTAGTTCTGGTAGTAGTGCTGGATCAGGGCCCGGTCCTCCGTCTCCCACCAGGACCGCAGGGGCGCCGTGTCGTGGGTGGAGGGGGTGGCGACGGTGAGATAGGGGTAGGAGGCGCAATCGGCGTAGGGGAGGCCCAGATCGGCGGGCATCCGCTGGACCCTCAGGCCGAGGATCCCCAGGCGCTGGAGGAGGGGGGGGATGCAGGAGGGGACCATCCCCAGGTCCTCGCCGCAGACGAGGAGATCCGTGTGGGCCGTGACGGCCTCGAGCCTCCTTCGGGCCTCCTCCTCCCAGAGGGGCTCCTGGCGGCGGAAGTAGAAATCGTCGCGGATCGCCTTCAGTCTCTCCCTGAGGGGGGCGGGGAGGGCCCGGAAGGCGAAGGTCCTCTCCATGGCGATGGCGGGGTGGTAGGCATCCCCCTCCCCGTCAGGCCGGGCGATGAGGATCACCTCGTCGTGGAGGGCCAGGAGGGCCTCCCTCGTCCCGGCGTCCTCACCGGCCTTCACGGCGGCCAGATCGGTCTCCCGCTGGGTGGCGCAGGAGGGGAGGAAACGATAGGCGCCGTCGCCCTCCTCCTCGAGATAGGAAGAGGCGACCCTCTCCCAGGCGGCGCCGAAGAGGCCCTCGAGGACCTCCCTCGTTATCCGGGGTCGGCAGAGGCCCTCCGGGTCCCCGACGCCCTCCCTCTCCAGTTCCTCCCGTCCGAGGGGGAGGGCGGGGTGGAAGAAGCCCCGGCGGGCCGTGACGGCGTCGGCGGGTATCCGCCAGAGACGGGCGAAACCGATGACGTGGTCGAGCCTCACGGCCTGAAAATACTGTCTGAGGTGCCTCAGGCGGCGGTGCCAGAAGGCGAGGCCGTCCCTCTCCATGGCCTCCCAGGCGAAGGCGGGGAAGCCCCAGTTCTGGCCGTCGGTGGAGAAATCGTCCGGGGGGGCGCCGATGCGGTAGGCCTCGTCGAACCACTCGGGGTGGAGCCACGTCTCCACGCTGTCGAGGGCCACCCCGACGGGGATGTCTCCCTTCAGGCAGACGCCCAGGGAGCGGGCGTGGCGGCTCGCCGCCAGGAGCTGCCGGTGGAGGTGGAATTGGACGAAGTAGTGGTAGGCCACCTCCCGCCAGTGGGGGCCGCCCGGGTCGGTGAGGCGCCTGATGGTCCGACGGTCCGGCCGCTCGTATCCCTCCCAGAGGCGGTGGTCGGCCGTGCCGAAAAGGTCCCGGAGGCGGCAGAAGGCCCCGTAGGGACGCAGCCAGTCCTCGGCGGCGGCGAAGAAGGCCCGAAACTCCTCCGAGGCGAGGGTCCTTTCGCCCCGCCGCTCGTAGATCCGCCGGGCGAAGGCCCCCTTGGCCGCCATGACGGCCTCGTAGTCCAGGTGGGGGAGGTCGTTGAGGGCGGCGGCGGTCCGGGCCATTTCCCCTTCCAGGGGGTCCCCCGCCTCCACGAGGTCCCCCAGGCCCAGGTAGAGGGGATGGAGGGCGAAGGCGGAGAGGATCCCGTAGGGGTAGGCGTCGTGGGTGTCGTGGACGGGGAGGAGCTGGATCATCCTCAGACCCAGGCGGTGGGCCGCCTCGGCGAGGGGTATGAGGTCGGGGAACTCTCCCGTGCCCATCCCGCGGGTCGTCCGGAGGGAGAAGAGGGGGACGGCGAGCCCCGCCCCCCGCCAGGGGCCCCCGGGGTGGCGGAAGGGCCGGTCCGTGACGACGACGCCCCAGGAGGCGGCGGCGGGGAGGGGCGAGGGGGGACCGTAGAGGCGGTCTTCCCCCTCTTCCCACAGGGTCTCGCCCCCGGGGCCCCGCAGGATGAACTTGTAGGCGAAGGGTTCGCGGGCCGTATCGAGATCGGCGTGCCAGAAGGGGTAGGGCCCGGGGGTCAGGGGGAGGGCCCGCCGGGGGTCCCACTCCCCCAGGGCGGAGACGGACCCGGCGAGGGCGGGGCGCCAGCCGGGGGGGACCCGGGGCACGGCGGCCCGGATCCTGAGGGCGAAGGCCCCCTTCGGCCGGCTGACCGGTGTCTCTCGTCGTCCCCTCTCCTCGCGGCGGAAGACGACCTCCCCGAAGGGGGCCGTGTAGAGGGGTCGGTCCGGGTCCTCGCCCCCCCGCCACCGGTCCATCAGGACGACGACCTCCCAGGGGGGATACTCGCCCAGATCGATGGTCCGCGGCGCGCCCCCCTCCGGGGCGATCGCCCCCGCTTCCCCCCCGTGTCTCTCGTAACGGTAGGACAGGGTCCCGGGGGCGCCGGCGGGCAGGGAAAAGGCGCCCTGCCAGACGCCGTAGGGGGTGCAGGCGAGGGGCAGGCAAAACAGGGGACCCGAGACCACGACGGTCTCCCCGAAGGCCGTCTCGCAGGGGATATGAAAGCGGATCTCCATGTACTGATCATAGCAGATCGGTTGCCGTGGGGCCATAACGATCGCCCCGCCGACAAATCCGTTGCGGTTTTATCTTGAATATTATATGCTTCCGCCATCATGCGGAAGGCGGACCCCCAATTCGAGCTGTATCTCGGCACGGCCCTCATCGCCGATCCCATCTACGCCTATGCCGTCTTCACCGTCCCCGCCGGGGGCCGTTCCTCCGAGAGGACGGAGAAGGATCTCATAGACTCCCCCTGGCTCCAGCGCCTCCGGAGGATCTACCAGCTCCAGAGCGCCCGCTGGGTCTATCCCTCGGCGGAGCACACCCGCTTCCAGCACGCCCTGGGGACCATGCACCTGGCGGGGGAGTTCGCCAGGCACCTCTATCCCAGCCTGTCGAGGGTCTGTCCCGACGTCCCCTCGGCGGCCTACGTGGAGGAGCTCATGAGGGTCGCCGGCCTCCTCCACGACGTGGGGCACGGCCCCTACGGCCACTTCTTCGACGACCACTTCCTCGATGCCTACGGCCTGACCCACGAGGACGTGGGGCGGGAGATCATCGTCAGGAGGCTCGGGGAGACGATCCGCCGCCTCCGCCGCGGCCCCACGGGCCCCTTCGCCGCGGGGGAGAGGCTCGACCCCAGGCAGGTGGCCTTCCTCATCAAGGCCCCGCGGGAGGGTGAGGAGCGGGCGCCGCGCTGGCTCATGTTCCTGCGCCAGCTCTTCTCGGGGGTCTACACGGTGGACAACCTCGATTACGTCCAGCGGGACGCCTACATGACGGGCTTCTCCCTCGACATGGTGGACGTCGATCGGCTCCGCTACTACTCCCTCTTCACCGAGGAGGGCCTGACCCTCCACCAGGCCGGCCTCTCCGCCCTCGGCCGCTTCCTCAACGCCCGCCTCAACCTCTACGCCCACGTCTATTTCCACCGGACGACGAGGGCCTTGGACCTCCACCTCCAGGAGATCTTCCGCCGGACCATGGAGATCATCTTTCCCCGCCACCCCCTGACGGATCTCGACGCCTATTTGGACCTCGACGAGTGGCAGCTCTTCAGGACGGTCATGTCCTGGCGGTCCGAGGGGGACGGGGAGCGGCGGGACCTGGGGAGGGAGTGGGAAAAGCTCTACGCCCGCCAGGTCAAGTGGAAGATGTCCTTCTCCACGGAGATTTCCTTCGACGAGCTCCAGAGGGGCCTGAGGGTCGCCGAGGCGGCCGATTACGAGACCTGGATCAGGGATCACCTCCCGGCCCGTCTCAGGGGACTGCCCTTCCGGGTCGACCTGGCCGCCCAGGACGTGCGGCCCATCAATCCCATGACCCAGTCCGACAAGCGGATCAACGTCTACGACCCCGCCGCGGGCCGCATCTCCCGGGAACCCCTCCTGGAGCTCTACCGCTTCATCCCGGCGCGGCTGGTCCATTTTCGCCTCTTCTCCCTCGACCACCGTCACGACCGGGAACTCTGCGCCGCCGCCGAACGGGCCTTGAGGACTCAGGTCGCGCCCATGAGGACCAACGTATGACCCAGGAGCCCGAATCGACGGACATAACCCTCTTCGTCCGCACCTCCGACGACGAGGTGACGGGCTGGGACCGGCGGCGCATCGTCTCCGCCCTGGTCCGGGAGGCCGGCGTCGCCGTCGGGACGGCCGAGGAGATCAGCCGGGAGGTGGAGAGGCAGATCTGTTCCTCCGGGATCGGCGTCGTGACGGCGCCCCTGATCAGGGAACTGGTGGACGCGAAGCTCGTCGAGCGGGGCATGGAGGAGGCCCGAAGGCGCCACGCCCGTGTCGGTTTCCCCCTCTACGACGTGGAGAGGATCATTCTCCACCCCAACCGGGAGGTCGCCAACCTGCCCCACGGACCCGAGGGGACGAACCTCATCCTCGCCGAGGGCGTGAAGAGGGAATACGCCCTCCAGAACGTCTTCTCCCGGGAGGTGGCCGACGCCCACGTCCGGGGGGACATCCACATCCACGGCCTCGGGGCCGTCGACCGCCTCTATGGTGTCTCCCAGTCCCTGGCCTACATAAAGAGATTCGGCCTCGACTTCCCCCGGACCCTCACGGCGGCGAAACCGGCCAAGCACGCCGAGGTCCTCCTCGCCCACATGGTCCGTTTCTCCGCCGTGCTCCAGGGTTACGTCGCCGCGACGGTGTCCTGGCGGGCCCTGAACCTCTCCTTCGCCCCCTATGTGGCCGCCATGGGGGAGCGGGAGATCCGCCAGTTCGCCCAGATGCTCGTCTACGAGTTCTCCCAGATGGCCGCCGGGCGGGGCGGGCAGCCCATGTTCACCGACATCCACCTCCTCTGGGAGGTACCCCCCGCGTGGGCGGGTCTCCCCATCATCGGCCCCGGGGGGGAGGTGACGGATCGTCCCGTGAAGGATTACGAGCTCCCGGCCCGGCGTTTCGCCAGGGCCCTCCTGGAGGTGTACGGAAAGGGGGACGGGAGGGGCCGGCCCTTTACTTTCCCCCGCCCGATCCTGCACGTCACGGAAGGTTTCTTCTCCTCCCCGGGACGCGAGGAGGTCCTGGCCCCGGCCTGCCGGGTGGCCGTCGAACGGGGCAACCCCTGTTTCTTCTTCCACCGGCCCGACGAGGCCTCCCGCCCGGGGGTCCTGCCGGGTCTGGGCCCCCTGGGGCCGGAGATCTCAGAGACGTGGGATATGCGGGACTTCGCCCTCCACCACGTCACCATCAACCTCCCCCGCCTCGCCTACCGGGCCGAGGGAGACGAAGAGAGGCTCTCGGCCGCCCTGAGGGAAGCGGCGGGCCTGGCCCTGGCGGCCCACGAGCAGAAGGTGGCGTTCCTCGAACGCCTCCTGTCCTTCGGGGAAGACGGTCCCCTCTCCGTTATGGCCATGGACCACGACGGACACCCCTACTTTCGGAAGGACCTCTCCTACTGTCTTTTGGGCGTGGCGGGCCTCGACGAGATGGCGGCCGTCCACGCCGGGGCGCCCCTCCACGCCTCGGAAGAGGCCATGGCCCTGGCCGCGAGGGTCCTGGCGGCCCTGCGGCGCTTCGCGGAGGAGGAGGGGGGAAGGCGGGGCCTGAGGGTCTTCCTCGACGGCAGCCACGCCGAGACGACGACCCATCGTTTCGCCCGCCTCGACCTGAGGTATCACTCCCCCCGGGCCGGCCGCTTCGTCAAGGGCGATCCGGTCTCCGGGGCCCTCTATTACACCGACGGCGTCAGGTGCGACGTCGGCGCCCCCTTGGCCCCCTTTGCCAGAATCGCCCGGGAGGGCCGCCTCCACCCCTGTCTCGACGGGGAGACGGCCACCTTCATCTGGCTGGGAGACGGCCTCCCCCCCGAGGGGGAGCTCATGGACCTCCTGGAGCGGGCCTATAAGGAGACGACGAGCCGCCAGGTCGTCATCGCCCCCGATTTCACCACCTGCCTCTCCTGCGGGGCCACCGGCCGGGGGCTCCGCGACCGTTGCCCCTCCTGCGCCTCCCCGGAGGTGGAGGGCATCGCCGCCATCGGCCCCTACATCAGCCGCGTCTCCGGCTGGAACCGGGGGAAGCGGGCCGAACTGGCCGACCGGTACCGCACGCCCTCCCTGAGGCAGCCCTGAAGGGGCCCTGATTGATCCCATCTCTTTGCCTTTTTGGGGTTTTCTCCCCCCGCGGCCTTGACACCCCGGGGGGGGATAAATATATTAGCGCCGGTTTCAGGGGTTATGGAAAATATCATAGTGAAAATATTCAGGGAAAGCTCCGAGGTCAAGGAGAGGTTCCTCAACGACAATCTCCTGAAGATCGTGGAGGTCGTGGAGGCCCTGACGGCGGCCCTCAAGGGGGGCAACAAGATCCTGCTCTTCGGCAACGGCGGCAGCGCCGCCGACGCCCAGCACCTGGCGGCGGAGTTCGTGAACCGCTTCCTCATCGAGCGCCCCCCCCTGCCCGCCGTCGCCCTGACGACGGACACGTCCGTCATTACCAGTATCGGGAACGACTATGACTTTTCCGAGGTCTTCGCCAAGCAGATCCGGGCCCTCGGCATCGCCGGGGACGTGGCCTGGGGCATCAGCACCAGCGGCCGTTCCCGAAACGTCATCAAGGGCCTCGAGCAGGCGCGGAGGATGGGTCTGGTGACCGTCGGCCTCACGGGCGGCGACGGCGGCGAGATCAAGGGGATCGTGGACTATCTGTTGAACGTCGATTCGACGAGCACCCCCCGCATCCAGGAGGTGCACATCACCGTGGGGCACGTCATCTGTCAGCTCGTGGACCTGAGGCTTTTCCAGCGCCCCGACCCGGTGTGAACATAAAGGTGAAATGAGGTTGTCTAAAGATATGGTCAAGAAACAGAAGAGAGAAGAGACGCAAGGGACGACAGGGCAGGACGCGCCCGATACCGAGGCGCCCCAGGGCGCCGGCGGGACCCGGGAGGACGCCCCCGCCGCGACGGTGGAGGAACTGACACAGAGGTTGAAGGAAAAGGAGAGGGAGGCGGCGGAGAACTACGACAAGTATCTCCGGGCGGCGGCGGAACTGGAGAACTACAGGAAGAGGGCGGCGCGGGAGAAGGCGGAGGCCTTGAAATTCGGCCAGGAAAACCTGATCCGCGACATCCTGCCCCTCCTGGACGGTATGGACCGGGCCCTGGACCAGGCCGCCCGCTCGTGCGATTTCGAATCTTTCCGGGAGGGTCTCGGTCTTTTGAGGTCCCAGCTCCTGGGGTGCCTGAAGAAGCACGGCGTCGAGGCCATCGATTGCACCGACAAGGTCTTCGACCCCAATTTCCACGAGGCCCTGATGCAGGTCGACAGCGCCGAGCACGAGGACAACGCCATCGTGGCGGAGCTGGAGAAGGGGTATCTGCTCAACGGCCGGCTCCTGAGGCCGGCCAAGGTCTCGGTCTGCAAGAAAAAGGCGGGCCGGGCCCGGGAATGTGAAGAGGAATAATCTGTCCACAGATGTATAAGGAGGAAAACAGTCATGGGTAAGATCATAGGAATAGACCTGGGGACCACCAACTCCTGTGTGGCCGTCATGGAGGGGGGGGATCCCGTGGTGATCCCCAACCAGGAAGGTAACAGGACCACCCCGTCCATCGTCGCCTTCACGGACAGCGGCGAGCGCCTGGTGGGCCAGGTGGCCAAACGGCAGGCCATCACGAACCCCGAGAATACCGTTTACGCCATCAAGCGCCTCATCGGCCGGAAATACAACTCCAAGGAGGTCCAGTACGACAAGACCATCATCCCCTACAAGATCACGGAGGCCCCCAACGGGGACGCCCAGGTGACGATCCGGGGACGCAACTACAGCCCCGCCGAGATCTCCTCCATGATCCTGGTCAAGATGAAGCAGACGGCGGAGGATTACCTGGGGCAGAAGGTCACCGACGCCGTCATCACCGTGCCGGCCTACTTCAACGACTCCCAGCGCCAGGCGACGAAGGACGCGGGCAAGATCGCCGGTCTCAACGTGTTGCGCATCATCAACGAGCCCACGGCGGCGGCCTTGGCCTACGGCCTCGACAAGAAGAAGGATGAGAAGATCGCCGTCTTCGACCTCGGCGGCGGGACCTTCGACATCTCCATCCTCGAGCTGGGCGACGGGGTCTTCGAGGTGAAGTCCACCAACGGCGACACCCACCTCGGCGGCGAGGACTTCGACCAACGCCTCATCGACTACCTGGCGACGGAGTTCAAGAAGGACCAGGGCATCGATATCCGCACGGACCGCATGGCCCTCCAGCGCCTCAAGGAGGCGGCGGAGAAGGCCAAGATGGAGCTCTCCACGTCCCTGGAGACGGACATCAACCTCCCCTTCATCACCGCCGACGCCACGGGGCCCAAGCACATGAACATCAAGCTGACCCGGGCCAAGCTGGAGGCCCTGGTGGAGGATCTCATCGAGAAGCTGGAGCCCCCCTGCCGGACGGCCCTGAAGGACGCCGGGCTTACCCCCAAGGACATCGACGAGGTGATCCTGGTGGGCGGCATGACCCGCATGCCCCGGGTCCAGCAGAAGGTCAAGGAGATCTTCGGCAAGGAACCCCACAAGGGCGTCAACCCCGATGAGGTGGTGGCCATCGGCGCGGCGATCCAGGGCGGTGTCCTGGCGGGGGACGTGAAGGACGTCCTCCTCCTCGACGTGACGCCCCTGTCCCTGGGGATCGAGACCCTCGGCGGGGTCATGACGAAGCTCATCGAGAAGAACACGACGATCCCGACGAAGAAGAGCCAGATCTTCTCCACGGCGGCGGACAACCAGCCGGCGGTGAGCATCCACGTCCTCCAGGGCGAGCGGCCCATGGCGGCGGACAACCGCACCCTCGGCCGCTTCGAGCTCGTCGGCATCCCCCCGGCGCCCCGGGGCGTGCCCCAGATCGAGGTCACCTTCGATATCGACGCCAACGGCATCGTCCACGTCTCCGCCAAGGACCTGGGCACGGGCAAGGAGCAGAGCATCAAGATCACGGCCTCCAGCGGTCTCACGGAGGAGGAGATCCAGCGCCTCGTCCGGGAGGCGGAACAGCACGCCGAGGAGGACAAGCGGAAGAAGGAGCTCATCGAGGCCCGCAACCAGGCCGATGCCATGGTCTACGGCGTGGAGAAGAACATCAAGGAGTTCGGCGACAAGATCGACGCCTCCCAGAAGGCCCAGATCGAGGCGGCCATCGAGAAGGTGAAGAAGGCCATGGAGGGTGACGACATCCGGGCCATCAAGGCGGCCCAGGAGGAGCTCACCAACGCCTCCCACAAGCTCGCCGAGGCCATGTACGCCCGGTCCACGGCCCAGCAGCAGGCGGCCTCGGGATCCCAGGGCGCGGGGGCCGCCGGTGCGGGTACGGGGAAGAAGGACGACGACGTCGTCGACGCCGATTTCGAAGAGGTCAAATAAGAGCTTCCGACCCGGATCTCGAAGGTCCGTGCCCGGGGGACGACGACCGTCTCCCGGGCGCTTTTTGTTTGACCTTCCCGGCGGTGACTTGGGGGTGAGAGCCATGAGATATCTCTTGACGAACGACGACGGGATCTACGCCCGGGGTCTGGCGGCCCTCTGGGCGGAGCTGTCCAAGGACGCCGACTGTCTCATCGTGGCCCCGGAGGTGGAACAGAGCGCCGTGGGGCACGCCATCACCATCGCCCGCCCCCTCATGGTGAGGGCGGCCCGCAAGAACGGCCGCTTCCTCGGCTACGCCGTGGCGGGGACGCCGGCGGACTGCGTGAAGATCGGTATCCGGGAGCTGGCGGACGGGCCCGTGGATCTCGTCGTCTCGGGGATAAACAGGGGGGCCAACGTGGGGATCAACGTCATCTACTCGGGGACCGTCTCGGCGGCCACGGAGAGCGCCATCCTCGGCGTCCCGTCCCTGGCCGTGTCCCTCGATTCGTACGGCGAGGCCGATTACTCCGTCGCCGCCCGCTTCGCCCGGAAGATGGCCCGTCTCATCGTCAAGGACCCCTTGCCCGGCGTGGCGGTCAACATGAACGTCCCGGCCCTCCCCCGGGAGGAGATCAGGGGCGTCGTGGTGGTGAGGCAGGGTAGGGCCCGCCTCCTGGAGAGTTTCGAGAGGCGCGTCGATCCCCGGGACAACATCTACTACTGGCTGGCCGGGGAGACCCAGCTCGCCGACGGGGACGGCGAAGACTCGGACGCCGTGGCCCTCAAGAAGGGGTTTGTCACCGTCACTCCCCTCCATTGCGACCTGACCCGTCACGACCTGCTGGGGGAACTGGCCCTCAGGATCGCCCAGGCCGGCGGGAAGGGGACGCCTACCTGGTGAGAAAGACGGGACGGGGGCTGTTGCGGATGACGTAGGAGGTGGTGCTCCCCAGGAGAAGCTCCCGCAGGCGGTTGTTGCCGTAGGCACCCATGACGAGGAGCTCCACGGCCCCCTCCTTGAGGAAACGGACGATCTCCCGCTCCTCCTTCCCCGCCATGACCACCACCTCGCTGTCCACGTGGAAGGGATCGAGGTATTCCTCGATCTGTTTCGTCAGCAGGGCCGCGTGTTTCTGGTCCGCCGTGACGATGAGGGTCGTCAGGGGCCAGGCGGCCTTCTCGGAGAGAAAGGCGGCGAGGCGGAGGGCGTTCTTGGCCGGGGGGCTGCCGTCGTAGGCGAGGGCCATGCTCTCGATCTCGACGAAATCCCGGGGCGTCACCATGACGGGCTTGCCCGCCTTCCTCACCACGGCCTCCGCCGTCGAACCCAGGATGGCGCCCTTGGCGAGGTGGAAGTGTTCCCCCCGCCGGGCCAGGATGATCCAGTCCGCCTCCCGGCCCGCCTCGATGATCGTCTCGTCGATGACGCCGTAGGCCTTCCTCGCGGAGGGGGTGACGCCCCGTTCCTCGCACCGTCGGCGGAAGGCCGCCAGGACGGCCTCCGCCCTTTCCTCGAGGCCCTTTTCGATCAGGGGGTAGAACTCCTGGCAGGGGGGGACGCCGATGGAGCCCGTGATGTCCGTGACGACGGGGCCTTGGATCATGCGGACGTCGATGACGTGGATGCCCTCCAGGGAGGCCCCGAATTTCTTGGCCATGTAGACACCGTAATCGATGGCCGTCTCCCCGTAACCGGTCCCGTCGGTGGGGACGAGGATCTTCTTCACCATGGGCCCCTCCTACCTCTCCTTCTCACCCCCGCTGAAATCCCCCAGGTTTTTGAGGAGGTCGTCGACCATCCGGTCCCTCTCCCGACGCTCGTCCTCGTCCTCCTCCTCCCCCTCGCCGTTGTTCCGCTCCCCCGCGTCCTTCGGCCGGATCTCGTTGCCCTTCTCGTCGAAGCACCTAAAAGGGCCGACGAGCTTGCCTTCGCGGTAGAGGGCCTGCTCGCGGATACGGCCGTTCTTGTAGTAGGCGACGTACTCGCCGTCCCGCTTGTCGTTCCGGAAGGACCCCTGCTCCTTGAGCTGGCCGTTCTTGTAATAGGAACGGTACTCCCCGTGGAACTTGCCGTTGGCGAAGTGCTCCTCCTCCTTCACCTGGCCGTTGCGGTAGTAGAGACGGTAGGGGCCGTCGAGGAGGCCTTCGTCGTTGTAGTGTTCCTCCTCCCGCACCTGGCCGTTTTCGTAGTAGGAGACGTAATCACCCACCAGCCTGTCCCGCCTGAAGGTTCCCTTCTCCCGGATCCGCCCGTCCTGGTAGTAGGTGACGGCCTCCCCCTCCCTGAGGCCGTTGCGGAAGAAGAGGCGGGTCATGACCTGGCCGTTGGCGAAGTAGGCCGTGTACTCACCCTCGGGTTTGCCGTCTTTGGTATAGCGTTTCTCGATGAGTTGCCCCTTGTCGTTGTACGAGAGCTCTTCTTTCAACTGTTCCCGGTGGGGCATGGCGGTCTCTTTCCCGGTCGTTTCCTTCGATCTTCCATGAGGGACAAGGCCTTGTCAACCCGATTTTTTTGCGGGCGTACTCGGAGGCCGTTTGCAATGTCTCGGGGCTTTGTGTTATTCTGGCCGCCGACTGTGGGAACGGGGTATCCCGTTTATGAGGGGCCGTCGGACGCCTCGGGAGGTTTCTGGGGGATGGAGTACCGTGAGGGACACAGCGGCGAGAAGCCCTTTAAGCGGGCCTATGTGGCGTTGACCCTCTGGTTCGTCGGCCGGGCCGTCGCGGCCGCCGCGGCCGTCGACGAGGAGATCGCCGCGGAGTTCGCCGCCCTGCCCGAAGGTTTCACCTTTTCCCTGGGCGTCCTGCCGAAGGGCCCGCACCTGGTGGTGGGGAAGGAACGAAACGGCCGGGTGCGCTACATAGGCGGCGACCCCGGCTCCCGCCGCGTCCACTTGAAGATGTCCATCAGGAATCTCGAGGCGGCCATGCTCATGTTCACCTTTCAGGAAAGCACCGCGACGGCCACGGCCAGGAACCGCCTCATCGTGGACGGGGAGGTGGCGGCGGCCTGCGCCGTCGTCAGGGTCCTCGACGCCGTGGAGGTGTATCTCCTGCCCAAGTTCGTCGCCTCCCTGGCGGTGAAACGTTACCCCGACTGGCCCTGGGAGCGGGTCGTCCTCGGCCGGGCGGGGGTGTATCTCCGCGCCCTTTTCGGCATGTGAGGGGTCGATGAACCTTTCGTCCCCCATCGGCTTCCTCTGTCCCACGAAGATCGTCTCCGGCGACAGGGCCCTCGAAAATATACCCAATGAATTGGCCGGTCTCGATGCCCGCAAGCCCCTCTTCCTCCTCAGCGGGGAGGCGGCGGCCCAGGGGCTTTTCCGGGTCGTGGAGAAGGCCCTCGCCGACGGGGAGATGAGGTACGGCGTCCTGTCGGGGGTGCCCGAGGAGGCGGATTTGACCCACGTCCGCGAGGCGGCCCTGGCCTACCGCGATCACGGCCACGACGCCCTGGTGGCCGTCGGTGGCGGGGCGGTGGCGGATGTGGCCAAGACGGTCAACATCGCCGTTTCCGGCCGCCCGGAGGATTTGGGCCGTTTCCACGAGACCGGCGCCGGTCCCCTGAAGCCCCTCGTCATCGTCCCCACCCTGGGCGGCTCCGGGTACGAAACCACTCGATGGGCCCGCCTCGGGGGACGCCGCTGGCGCTCGTGGGGCCTCATGCCGAAGATGGTCGTCGTCGATCCCCGGATGCTGGCGGGAGACGATAAAAGGGGTATCTCCGCCGCCGGGATCGCCCTGGTCCAGGCCGCGGAGGCCCTCCTTTCCGCCCCGGCCAACCCCTTTCTCAGGGCCTATGCCGGCGCGGCCCTGGCGATCCTGTCCCGTCACCTCGGCGCCTTTGTGCGGGGGGAGGGAAGGGCGAAGAGGCTTCACGCCCTCGGCCTCGTCAATGCCTCCCAGGCCGCCTCCATCGCCTTCGCCAACGCCCCCCCCGGCGTCGTCCATTGTCTGGGCCGTGTCCTGGCCCGCAGGTGGAAACAGGACCCGGGGATGGTCATGGCCTTTCTCCTGGGGGCCTCCATCGAGGAGAGGGCCCGGCGTGACCCCGAGGCTTTTACGGCCGTCACGCCCCTTTCCCTGGGTTTCGGGACCCTCCCGACGGCGGGGGCGGAAGGGTTCGGCGCCTTGGTGGGGACCGTCAAGGCCCTGGCGGGGGAGGTCCTTTCATCCCTGGGTTGGAAAGGGCCAGGGATCGTCCCTTCTTTCGACGATCGCCGGGCCCTTGCCCGCGAGGCACGGGAAGAGGCCGAGGGGGGCTTAGACGAGGAGGAATGCCTGAGGCTCCTCGATGTCGTTTTCCCCGCGGGGGAGGTGTAGGATGGAGACCCCCGGTTATTTCGAGTTCCTCTGCCCCGTCAGGATCGTCGCCGGTTTCGAGGCCCTGGAAGAGATACCGGCCCTCCTGGCGTCCGTTTCGGCCCGACGGCCCATGATCGTCACGGACAGGGGCGTGGTCTCCGCGGGTCTCCTCGACACGGTGAGGAACGCCATGGGCGGGCGGGTCGACGTGGGCGCCGTGGCCGACGACGTGCCCCCCGACTCCGACCTGAGGGTGGTGAACAACCTGGCCCGCCGCTGGCGGGAGGAGGGGTGTGACTCCCTCATCGCCGTGGGGGGCGGCTCCGTCATGGACACGGCCAAGGGGGTGAACATCGTCGTCTCCGAGGGCGGCGACGATCTCATGGCCTACAGCGGCGCCGGCGTTTTGAAGAGACCCCTGAGGCCTCTCTTGGCCGTGCCGACCACGGCGGGGACCGGTTCGGAGGTGACCCTCGTGGCCGTCGTCAAGGACCATGATCGCCTCAGAAAACTGGCCTTCGTCAGCCCCTTCATCCTCCCGACGGCGGCCGTCCTCGATCCCCGCATGACCCTGAGCCTGCCGCCCGCCGTCACGGCGGCCACGGGGATGGACGCCCTGGCCCACGCCGTGGAGGCCTACTACGGCCTCCAGAAGAACCCCCTGAGCGACGCCCACGCCTGGGAGGCCGTCCGCCTCATCGGCGAGCACCTCGTGACGGCGACCCGCAATCCCTCGGACCGCCGGGCCCGCCTCGGTATGGCCCTGGCGGCGACCCTGGCGGGGATCGCCTTTTCCAATTCCATGGTGGGGATGGTCCACACCCTGGGCCACGCCGTGGGGGCCGTCTGCGGCGTTCATCACGGGGTGTGCATGGCCGTCTTCCTCCCCTACGGTCTCGAGTACAACCGGCACCGGCGGGACGCCGTCATGGGGGAGCTCCTCCTCCCCCTGGCGGGCGCGGAGGTCTACGGGCGCATCCCGGCGGAACAGAGGACGGACCGGGTGATATCCCACATCCGCCACCTCAACGAGGAGCTTCATGAACTCACGGGCGGCAGGCACCCCCGTTGCCTGAAGGAGATCGCGGACCGGGAGGGGCGGCCCATGGTGACGCCTGAGGCCTTCCCCGAGATCGCCGCCGCGGCCCGGGGGGACGGTTCCCTCTTCTACAACCCCGAGGAGATGGATTACGACGATTTCATCGACGTCCTGGAGGCCGCCTGGGAGGGGGGCCACCTGGGGCGGTGAGGAAGACCCTTTTTAAGAAGGATTGTCCATGGGCTACGGTTACACCGGCAGGATCCTGAACGTGGATCTCACCCGCGGCACGACCTGTGTCGAGGAGGTGCCCGCGGAGGTCTATGAGGCCTATCTGGCCGGGACGGGGCTGGCCTCGTTTATCCTCCACGACCGGATACCCCCCGGGGCCGACCCCTTCGGTGAGGAGAACATCCTCGCCTTCGTCTCCGGTCTCCTGACGGGGACGGGGGCCCTCTTCTCCGGGCGCTGGATGGCGGCGGGGAAGTCCCCCCTCACGGGCGGCTGGGGCGACGCCAACTGCGGGGGGATCCTCTCGCCCGCCATCAAGCGCAACGGCTACGACGGGATCTTCTTCTCGGGGAAAAGCGAGGGACCCGTGTACCTCTACGTGAAGGACGGGCGGCCGGAGATAAGGGACGCCTCCCACCTCTGGGGCAGGGACACGGTGGAGACGGAGGAGACCCTCATCGCCGAGACGGGCGGGACGGCGACGGTGGCGGCCGTGGGCCCGGCGGGGGAACGGCTATCCCTCATCGCCGGGATCAGCCACGAAAAGGGCCGCCTGGCCGCCCGTTCCGGCCTGGGTGCCGTCATGGGCGCCAAGAGACTCAAGGCCCTCGTCCTCGACGGGAAGCGGCGCATCGATGTCTTCGACCGCGCCGAGATCAGGGACCTCAGCCGCCGCTGCAACCGGTGGGTCCGCCTCCAGCCCCCCTTCCTACCCGCGGCCCCCGCGGCCCTCATCGGGACCCTCATGAGGGTACTGCCCTTCCAGATGGCCATGGACGGCATGGTCTACAAGATCCTCCTGAGGAAGTGGGGGACGGGGAGCATGAACCAGATCTCCGTCGAGATGGGCGACGCCCCCGTGAAGAACTGGAAGGGGACGAACCGGGACTGGGGTCTCGGGCGGTCGTACTCCGTGAATCCCGACGCCGTGGCCCGGTTCGAGAGGATGAAATACCACTGTTACTCCTGCCCCCTCGGCTGCGGGGGGATCTGTGTCGACGCCGGCCCCTACGGCAGGATGCACAAGCCGGAGTACGAGACGGTCATCGCCCTCGGGGCCCTGTGCATGAACGATGATCTGGGGGCGATCATGCACATGAACGAGATGCTCAACCGGGCCGGCATGGACACCATCTCGGCTGGAGGCACCATCGCCTTCGCCATGGAGTGTTTCGAGAACGGGATCCTGACGCGGTCCGACCTGGACGGCCTGGAGCTGAAGTGGGGAGACAGCGGGGCCATGATCGCCCTGGTGGAGAAGATGATCAGGCGGGAAGGGATCGGCGACGTCCTGGCCGACGGCTCCCGGGCGGCGGCGGAGAAGATCGGGCGGGGCGCGGAGGCTCTCGCCATGCATGCCGGCGGCCAGGAGCTCCCCATGCACGACGGACGCAACGACCCGGGTTTCAACGTCCACTACAGCGTCGAGGCGACGCCGGGGCGTCACACCATCGGCGCCCAGCTCTATTACGAGATGTTCCGCCTCTGGACGGAGGTGGAGGGCCTGCCGAGGCCGCCCCTCTTCTACATGAAGGGCCGCAAGTACCTGCCCGACGAGGAGAAGGCCCTGGCCGCCGCCGCCTGCAGCCGCTTCATGAACGTGGCCAACGGGGCGGGCCTCTGCCTCTTCGGCCTCTTCCTCGGGGTGGACAGGATCCCCGTCTTTTCATGGCTCAACGCCGCCACGGGTTGGCGTCTCGAGGCGGGGGAATACATGGAGATCGGCCGCCGCATCCAGGACCGTAAACAGGCCTTCAATATCCGCCAGGGCGTCGATCCCCTCTCTTTCCGGGTGCCCGATCGGGCCGCCGGCCGCCCCCCCCAGACGGCAGGCGCCAATCGAGGCCGGGGTATGGACATCGTGGCCTGGATGAGGGATTACTGGCGGGTCTCCGGCTGGGATGAGGCGAGGGGGACCCCCGGAAGGGGAGGATCCGGGAGGTAGTATAGGGTGTCTTACGCCATCGGTGATAGATGCAACGGCTGCGGGGCCTGCATTCGTGTCTGCCCCGTGGGGGCCGTCTCGGGCGCGAAAGGGGAGGCGCACGTCATAGACGCCTCCCTGTGTATCGACTGCGGGGCCTGCGGGCGGATCTGCCCCGAGGGGGCCATAAGAGACCCCTTCGGCATCGCCTGTGTCTTCGTCAAACGCACCCGGTGGCCCAAACCTCGTTTCGACAGGAGGCTCTGCATGGCCTGCCGGATCTGCGTCGACGCCTGTCCCGCCCGGTGCCTCGTCGAGGCCGCAGGGGACGATCCCGCCGGTCCCCGGCCTTATCCCCTCCTCAAGGAGGCCAAGAGGTGCCTCGCCTGCGGTTTCTGTGTCCAGGAATGCCCCGTGGGGGCCGTGGCGATGGCGGAGGACTCCTGAGTATTTCTTTCGTTGTTTTTTTAAGGGAAAAGCAATAATGTCGACATAAGTCGTTTATCCCGACGGACCCTGGCATGGATAGGTCATTGATCGCCCCTTTTCTTGAGCCTTGGACGACGGCCTCTTTCCTCGTCGCCGGGGAGAGGCTCGTTTACGCCAATCGCCGTTTTCGGGAACTCACCGGCCAAAGCGAGGATGATTTTAGGGCTCAGGGGTTTTCCCTTGCCCCCCTGGCGGTGCCGGAGGAGAGGGAGGAGGTGGAAGGTCTTTTCCGCCGGGCCCTGGGCGAAGTCGGGCGGGAGGCGCGCTTCGAGTTCACGGCCCGGACGGCCGAGGGGAAGCGGCGCCTGGAGGCCACCCTCATCGGGGTGACCCTGGGCGGGGAGGCGTTTACCTGGGGGATCCTCCGGGACGTGACGGCGATGAAAGAGGCCGGCGAGGCCCTGCGCCTGAGCGAGGAGCGTTACCGGACCATCCTGGAGGAGATGGAGGACGGATATCAGGAGGTGGACCTCAAGGGCAACTTCACCTTCTTCAACGAGTCCTTCCGGCGGATCCTGGGCTACCCGCGTGAGGAGCTTTTGGGCTCCAACTACAGCCGCTACGCCGTCAGCGAAGAGGAGGCGCAGCGGGTCTGGCGGGCCTACAACGAGATGTTCCGCACGGGGCGGCCCCTGAGGCGGATGGAGTGGACCGTCATCGACCGGGCGGGGCGCAGGCGCGTCATCGAGTTTTCGGCCTCCCTCATCAGGGACGCGGCGGGACACCGGCGGGGGTTCAGGGGGATCGTTAGGGACGTGACGGACAGGAAGGAGGTGGAGGACCAGTACCGCCTCATCGCCGGCGGGGCCCAGACGGGCATCTACATCGTCCAGGACGGCCTGATCTGTTTCATCAACCCCCACATCAGCGAGTATTCGGGCTACACGGAAGAGGAGATGCTGGGGTCGCGGATCCTGTTTTATGTCCATCCCGAGGATCGGGCCATGGTGAGGGAGAAGGCGAAGAAGATGCTGTCCGGCGAGCTGAAGACCCCTTACGAGTACCGGATCGTGACGAAGACGGGGGAGGTGAGGTGGCTCATCGAGAAGGTCACCCCCATCCCCTTCCGGGGACGACCGGCCGTCCTGGGCAACACCATGGACATCACCCAACAGAAGGAGGAGGAGAAGAGGCGCAAGAACCTCGAGAACCTCCTCGTCCAGGCCCAGAAGATGGAGGCCATCGGGACCCTCGCCGGGGGTGTCGCCCACGACTTCAACAACCTCCTCATGGGGATCCAGGGCCTGGTCTCGTTGATGCTCCTGAGGACGGAGCCGGGGCACCCCCATTACGACCGCCTCAAGGCCATCGAGGAGCAGGTCCAGAGCGGTGCCATGCTGACGAGACAGCTCTTGGGTTTCGCCCAGGGGGGGCGCTACGAGGTCAGGCCGACGGACATGAACACCCTGATCGGGAACCTCGCCGCCGTCTTCGCCAGGACGAAGAAGGAGATCCGTCTCCGGGAGGATTACGCCGAGGACCTCTGGAGCGTCGATGTGGATCGAGGACAGATGGAACAGGCCCTCCTGAACCTATTGATCAACGCCTGGCAGGCCATGCCCGGCGGCGGAGACCTCTATCTCAAGACGGAGAACATCGTCATAGACGAGGAGATCGCCCGGACGAAGGACCTCCTGCCGGGGCCCTACGTGCGGATCGCCGTGACGGACACGGGCTGCGGCATGGACGAAAAAACCAAGCAGCGCGTCTTCGAGCCCTTTTTCACGACCCGGGAGATGGGACGGGGGACGGGTCTGGGCCTCTCTTCCGTCTACGGCATCGTCAAGGGTCACGGCGGCGTCGTCAACGTCTACAGCGAGCTGGGCCACGGTACGACCTTCAGCATCTATCTGCCCGCCTCACCGCGCGACGGGGAGGCCCGTGAGACCCCCGTCCCGGGTGAGACGGCGGGGGGGAAGGAGACGGTCCTGGTGGTGGACGATGAGGAGGTCATCGGCGACGTGACGGCGGGGATGCTGGAACATCTCGGTTACCGCGTCCTGACGGCCCGCTCGGGAAGCGAGGCCTTGGAGATTTTTGCCGTGAACCGGGACCGGATCGATGTCGTCATCCTCGATATGATCATGCCGGGCATGGGGGGCGGAGAGGTCTTCGACCGGATGAGGACCATGAAGCCGGAGGTGAAGGTGATCCTCTCCAGCGGTTACAGCCTCAACGGGATGGCCAAAGAGATCATGGACCGGGGCGTGCGGGCCTTTATCCAGAAACCCTTCACCATGGACGGCCTGTCCAGAAAGATCAGGGAGGTCCTCAGAGACTGAGGCGCCGCCTCCTCCCTCTCCTTTAAGAATCAAGGATCTGACGGATCTTCTTCGTGAGTTCCACGATGCGGAAGGGTTTTTGTATGAATCCCCTGCAACCCCGGGCCAGGATGGCCTGGGCGTTGTTGTCCAGGTCGTAGCCGCTCGCCAGGAGGACCCGGCAGGCGGGGTCGATCTCCTTCAGGCGGTCGAAGGTCTCCCCTCCCGAGAGGCCGGGCATGATCATGTCGAGGATCACCAGGTCGATCTGACGGCCCTTTTCCCAGTAGGTCGCCAGGGCCTCCTGGCCGCTTCCGGCGGTAAAGACGCGGTAGCCGAGGGACCTGAGCAACTCCCCCGTGACCTCGACGTTCATCGCCTCGTCGTCCACCAGGAGGATCGTCTCGTCACCACCCAGGGGTGCCTCTTCCGCGGCGGTGCCTTTCACCGGCGGTGTCTGGAAGCCCGTGGCGGGGAGGTAGATCGTGAAGGTGGTCCCCTTGCCGGGTTCGCTCCCTACCCGGATGCGGCCGTTGTGACCCTTGACGATGCCGTAGACCACCGACAGGCCCAGACCCGTCCCCCGCCCCATGGGGCGCGTCGTGAAGAAGGGGTCGAAGATCCTTTCCTTTACCTTCTCGTCCATCCCCGTCCCCGTGTCGCTGACGTCGATCCTGATATGGGGCGTATCGGGCATCTCCGGGTTCTCCTCTTCGCGGCGCGGCGACGGGCAGTTGGCCGTGGAGACCGTGAGATCGCCCCCCTGGGGCATGGCCTGCCAGGCGTTGACGAAGAGGTTCATCAGGATCTGTTCCATCTGGCCGGGATCGACCTCCACCGTCCAGAGGTCTTCCTGGAGGCAGAGTTGGATGCGGATCTCCCTCTTCGTCCGGCCGAAGATGGCCGCCGTCTTCTCGATGAGGGCGTTCATGTCCGTCGGCCGGATCTCGTAACGCACCCCCCGGGCGAAACCGAGGAGCTGTCTGGTGAGGCCGGCGCCGCTCTGGATCTGGTCCTCGATGGCCTGGAGGCGCTGGTAGTGGGGATGGGTGGGAGGGAGATCGAACTTCATCAGTGAGACGTAACCCTGGATACCCATGAGGAGGTTGTTGAAATCGTGGGCGATACCGCCCGCGAGGGTCCCGATGGCCTCCATCTTCTGGGCCTGGAGGAGCTGTTCCTCGAGGCGGCGGTGGGCCGTCACGTCCCGGGCCACGCCCCGGAAACCGATGATCTCCCCCTTCTTGTCCCGGATGACGGCGGCGGTGATCTGGACATGACGGGTGGAGCCGTCCTTGCGGATGATCTCGCACTCTATGATCCCCTGGCCCTTGCCGGACCTGAAGACCTCACCGAAGAAAAGGGCCAGTTTGCGGGCCGTTTCGGGGCTGGTGTATTGCTGGTAGGGGATCCCTGAAAGCTCTTCCCGCCTGTAGCCCGTCAGGGTCAGGGCCGCGTCGTTGAAGAAGGTCAGCCGTCCCGCCTTGTCCAGCTCGAAGTAAGTCTCCTCCATCGTCTCGAGGATGCTGCGGTACTTCTCCTCGCTTTTCCGGAGCTGCTCCTCCATGACCCTCCGGTCCGTCACGTCCCGGATCGATTCGATGGCGCCGACGATGCGGCCGGAGGAGTCGAAGAGGGGAGCGGCCTTCCCCCACAGGATCCTGTTCCTTCCCCGGACGTAGGGGACGTCCGTCTCCGTGACGAGGATATGGCCTTCTTTCCTTATGAAACTGTATTGTTTCTCGATTTCGGCGTCCCAACGGAAGACGAAGTCGATGAGGATGGGGCGGCGCCGGCCGTAGAAAGGCAGGGCGTATTCGTAATCACCCTTGCCGATCATGTCCTTCGCCTCCACGCCCGTCATCTCCTCGATGGCCTTGTTCCAGGCGATGACCCGGCCGGAGGTGTCGATGACGAGGGTGGCGTCGGGGAGGAAGTTGATGATGTCCGTAAGGCGCCGTTCCGATTCCCTCAGGTCGGAGAGGACCTGCCGGTAGGCGCTTATGTCTTCCACCACCCCCTCGATGAACCTGACACTTCCCGCTTCGTCCCGGACGATCCGGGCGCTGGAACGGACCCAGATCACCGTGCCGTCCTTCTTCTTGACCCGGTACTCCACGCCCGAGACGGCGCCCTCGGCCGCGAGGGCCTCAAGAAAGACCCTTCTGTCCTCGGGATCGGCGTAGTAATCCCGCGCCATGTCCCGGACGGCGTCGATGATCTCGTAGGGGTCTCTATAGCCCATTATACGGGCGAAGGCGGGGTTGACGTTGAGAAAACGCCCCTCGAGGCTGCTCTGGTAGAAACCCTCGACGGCGTTTTCGTAGAAACTCCGGTACATATCCTTCTCCCGGGTGACGCCTGGGACCGGTGAAGTGAACGGTTCCTGTTCTTCCTTTGCTTCCATACCGTTCCTCATATCAGGGAAAGATCCCCCTGTCAAACCGACCTGTTGCGGGTCCGTCGCCCCGGCGGGCGGGGGTTGAGGAGGACGTAGGTGGCGCCTGTGCCGCCGTCGCACGACCGGGCGCTGGCGTAGGCGCAGACCCGCCGCCGCCATGTCCCCCCCGTGAGCCATTGGACGATCTTTCCCTTCAGGATGGGTTCGCCCGGGGAGGAAAGGCCGCGGCCGTGGATGATCAGGACGCCGCTGAGACCCTTCCTGACCGCCTCGCCCATGAAGGCGTCGAAGATCTCTCTCGCCTCCGGGACGGTGAGGCCGTGGAGGTCGATATGGGCCTGGATGGAAAAATCACCGGCGTGGAGGCGCCGGGCATACTCCAGGGGGAGGTTGTAAACGGTCCCCTCGACGTACTCGGGGGTGAGGGAGGGGATGAAGCCCTCGCCGGTCGTCACGAGCCTCTTGAGCCTCTCCATCACCTCTTGCACCTCCGTCTCCGCCGGGGACAGCGGAAAACCGAGTCGCGGGGCAGGGCGGGGGATCTCCTTTTCCCCTCTCTCTTTGAGGGGCCTTACGCCTTCCATGGCCTTCAGGAAGAGATCGTCGCCCGCCGCCTCGCCGGTCGGCGGCGCCTTGTCGACGGGGGCGACGGCGGCCTTCTCGCGCAGGCGTTCCCCCAGGGCGGCGAAGGGACGCTGGGAGAGGGGCGGGACATCGTGTTTCTTCATGGCCCCTCCCCGTCCGTTACGACGGCGATACGGCCCATGCCGACAACGGTGTTTCTCCCCAAGTGGGTCTCGACGCAGAAACGGAGGAGGGGGAGGAATTCGGCGAGTTCCCCCCGGTAGGTCACCTCCCCCACGAGCCCCGCCTGTTGCCTCCCCGACGGTCCGTCGAACTCCAGCCGGGAGGAGGCGACGGCAACCTGCCGGGCCCGGATCATCAGGCCGCGGTAGTCGAGGGGCGGCTTCCCCATCCCGTAGGCCCGGCAGAGGGAGGCGATCCTGTGCGCCGCCTCCCTGATGAGGACGGGGAAGGGCAGCCGGGGTTGCCTCGTCTCACCCCCGCCGAGGACAAGGGGGGTAAGGAGGCGGACCGTGACGGTTTCCGAGGGCATGATCAGGGACGACCTCACGGCCGTCATCAGCTCCTTCTTGAGATTGACCGGCCGGTGATCGCCGGTCTTTTCCTCCCCCGGGAGGGGATAAACGACCTCTTCTTTCGACCTCACCGCCGAGAGGACGAAGCGTCCCCTTTCCTTGCCCCTCCCCAGGCCGAGGTGACCCGTCTGTTCGAGGCCCCGGATGAGGGGGGGCAGGGAGTCGTTGACACGGCCGAAGAGGACGAGGTGGAACGAGAAGGGGCTTTCCCGGGGAAGAAGCGCCGGGACCGTCGCCGGCGTCTCGATGACGTAGGGGAGGGGTTGAGAATCCGGCGGGGTGCCGTCTCTTCTGCCCCTGGGGACGGGGCGGGATCCCGGGACCGGTCGGGGGGGGAAAAACTGGGGATAGAGACAGCGTCTCACGAGGAGGCAGTTCGGGCAGTCCTCCCGGGGGGTGCAACAGACGACCCTCCTGAGGGCCCTGCCGAAGACGGTCCGCAAATGATAGGCGAGATCGGGGGGAAGACGTGCCTCTTCCACGAAAACGACCTCGCATCTCAAACGCCCGCACAGCATGATTCCCTGCCCAAGTTCAAGTTTTTCGGCCCCTCTCCTCCCGGTGAGGTCTTCCCCGCCGCGTCCATATATAGGCATAGACGGCCCCGTTGATCACCGCCACGGCGGCGGCGAGGATCACCTGGTGCGTCCTCGTCAGACCCTCGGGATAGATGACGGGGATCAGGTAGTGATCGATGAAGCCCCCTTGGTAGCCCGTCGTCGCCGCCAGGCGCCGCAGGGTGTTCTCCAGGGGGGTGAGGGGGCAGGTCAGATCGATCGCCTCGACCAGGATCCCCCAGATTACCGCCGGGATGTGGAGATAGATCCACCGCCGTCGACGGAGGGCCAGCAGGCCGCCGAAGGCGACGAACAGGATGAAGAGGCCGTGGACGATCACGACCCCGTCGGCCATGAGATCCCAGACCATGGCCAACGGAAAAGGTCAACGGACCGACTTGGGATAACCGACGCACTGGGCCATCATCACCCGCTGCTCCGGGCGGAGGTTCATGAGCGTCTTGAGGCCGTCGCGGTCCACGGAGCCGACGGCCACGGTATTGAGGCCTTCGGAGGCGCAGTAGAGATAGACGTTCTGGATGATGCTGCCCGTGCTCACGGCGGCGGCCGTTATTTTTACATCGTCGCTCATGTTTCCCATGCGGGCGAGATCGGCCACGTAGAGAAGGACCATGGGGGCCTCGCCCAGGAAGGGTTGGCGTCCCACCTTCGCCCTGATGTCGCCGGCGACGACGGGCCTCAGGAGATTGGCCGCGGCGTCATAGAGGTACACCCCCTCGGCCGTGATCACGTAGACATCCATCTCCTGCCGATTCAGGGCCGAGGGTGCCGTCCTCTTCCCCGACTCGGGGCGGTTGACCCCCCAGGCGCACCACAGGAGGTGGGAGACGACCCTCAGGGGCAGTTTTTTGGGGCTGAACTCCCGGGAAGATCGCCGGTCCTTCAGGGCGCTCAGGAGGAGACGCCCGCCTTCCACGCGGGGTTTGAAGAGGGGGATGGGTTTCAGGTCCTGGGCGCCGGAGGCGCCTCCGGCGAGGGCGAAAAGGAAAAAACATGCCGCCGCGGCGGCCGGGACGATTCTGCTCATGGTTTCTCCTCCTTTTTTCCCGGTGGGGCGAAAAATGGGGATATCCTTAAAGGAGCCTCGCCGGTTCTATAGCCCATGGATTCCCCCGGGCGCAACGGGTAAATTGACGGTGGCGCGGGGATGCCCTAAATTACATTTATGGACAAGGGGTTTGGGGAGTTTGACTATTGGGGGCGTTTCGCCTCTTCCTATGACGAGGGGGCCGACTACGTCGTGGGCGGGGACCTCCGCAGGGACGTCGCCCGGATCCTTGCCGGGGAGAGGGACCTGGGGGAGTTGCTCGAGTGGGGCTGCGGGACGGGTTATTTCACGGCCCAGGTCCTTTCCGCCGCCCGTTGTGTCACCGCCACGGATATCTCGGAGGAAATGCTCGCCATGGCCCGGCGACGTCTCGCCGGTCAGTGGAACGTCACCTTCCGCAGGGCCGACTGTGAGAAAAGCCCCTTTCCCCCCACCGCCTTCGACACCGTCCTCATGGCCAACGTGATGAACACCGTCTCCGATCCCCGGCGGGTCCTGAGGGAGAGCCACCGCTGCCTCCGTTACAACGGCCTGATCATCGTCATCGTCTACACCGATTGGGGGATGGGGATCTTCGAACGGCTCCAAGTCGCCCTCCGTTATCTCAGGAGATTCGGGCTCCCCCCTCCCTGGGGTTTGAGGAACTACAGCCCCGACGAATTGGGGGAGATGGTGTCGAAGGCCGGTTTTTCCGATGTATCCCTCACCGTCGTCGGTGACGGCCCCCGGGCCGTCTACCTGAAGGCCAAGAAGCTGGTGGAGGTCCGCTGACCCAACTCCGACGGGGCATCGACGTCCCAAGGGGCCAATATCGTTTGACGATGGCCCTTTTTTCCGCTAAGGATGCCCCATGATTTCCCAGCTCGACACGACGAGGATCGCCATCATCGGGCCCGGACGTCTCGGGACGGCCTTCGCCTACAAGTTCAGCCGGGACAACAAGCGGGTTACCATCTATTACCACAGCGGGGAGCTCTGCCGGGCCATAAACAAGGAACGTCTCAATCCCCGCCACCTGACCCAGGACCTGGCCCGCATCCTCGGGGGTATGGACAACGTCCCCCGTCTGGGGCCCAAGGTCCACGCGACCAACGATCTGGAGCGGGTCGTCGAGGACAACGATCTCATCGTCCTGGCCCTGACCATGGACAAGCTGCCCTCCTTCCTCAATTACCTCAAGCCCCTTTTGGAGAGAAAACCCGGTGAAACGTGTCTCATCTCGCCCATCAAGGGCCTGACTTCGGACGAGATCACGAGGGAGCTCATCACCCCCTCCCAGCTGATCCGCCACTACCTGGGTGACATCAGGCACAAGTTCGATCTGGTCTGCATCGGCGGTCCCTTCTTCGATGTGGATATCGCCATCGGGCGGCCCGTCTGCGTCACCGTGGCCGGCAAGAAGCAGACCGCCATGATGATCAGGGAGGAATTGATCCGCTTCAACCGCCGGGAATTGAGTTCCTATTACAACTTCGACATCGTGGGGGTCGAGGCCTGCGGGTCTTTGAAGAACGTCGTGGCCAACATCAAGGGCATGGCCGATTCCCTCGATCTGGGCGATTCCATACCCGGCACGATCTTCGCGAGGGCGGGCGTGGAGATCCGCTCCCTGTCCATGCTCCTCGGGGGCAGTTTCCAGGCCTTTCAGAGCCAGGCGGGCGTGGGAGACATGTACGTGACCGTCTCCTCCATGGCGAGCAAGAATTACCGTTACGGGAAATTTTTCTTCGAACTCTACAACGGCAACCCCATCGACACCCACCTCCGGGTCCTGGAGCGCATCGACGGCACCCCCGAGGGTCCCAACACCATCCGCAACGTCCACCGGTTCCTCGAGAAGAAGAACATGTACAGTCCCCTCTTCAATTGCGCCTACAAGCTCTTCAACGAGGGGGGCAACAAGAGGGACATGAGGGAGATGATCATCGAGGCCTGCCAGTTCGACCGCCGGACCAAGGAGTTCATCGGCCCCTTCTCCCGTTTCCTCTACCGTGTGGCCCCCAATCTCTGGTACCGCCGGGACAAGGGATTCCTCGCGAAGATGGAGATGTGAGGTATCGAAAAAACCTTGACAATTCTTGAGTCCCTTGCTAAAGGGCGGTCATGAATTACGGCGTGGTCAACAGGAACCTCTCTTGGTGGTGGCGGGCCTATAAGGTCTGCCCATAGAGGTTCCGTAGGTTTACGGGTCATGGGCAGGGTAGGAACTCCCATGACCGAGAGGGAAAGACAGGCCATGGGGGTATCCCCCATGGCCTTTGTTTTAACGGACGAAGTTTTTTGAAAAAGGAGAGAGCACATGAAGAGGATCAAGGTCACCCTACCCGATGAGGAGATCCCCAAGGCCTGGTACAACATCCTGCCGGATCTCCCGAAACCCATGCTTCCCCCCCTCCACCCCGCCACGGGCGAGCCGGTGAAGGCCGAGGACCTGGCGCCCATCTTCCCCATGAACCTCATCGAGCAGGAGGTGAGCGACCAGCGGTGGATAGAGATCCCGGAGGCGGTCCTGGAAAAGTATCTCATCTGGCGACCCACCCCCCTCTGCCGGGCCGTCAATTTCGAGCGTTTCCTCGACGCCCCCGTGCGGATCTACTACAAGAACGAGGGTCTGAGCCCCGCCGGTTCCCACAAGCCCAACACCGCCGTCCCCCAGGCCTACTACAACAAGGTCTTCGGTATCGAGAGCCTCTCGACGGAGACGGGCGCCGGCCAGTGGGGCAGCGCCCTGAGCATGGCCTGCAGCATGTTCGGCCTGAAGTGCCGGGTCTTCATGGTGAAGGTGAGCTACGAGCAGAAGCCGTATCGGCGCCTCATGATGGAGACGTGGGGGGCCCAGTGCATCCCCAGCCCCAGTGAAGTGACGGCGGCGGGACGCAACGTCCTGGAACAACACCCCGATTCGCCGGGGAGCCTCGGTATCGCCATCAGCGAGGCCATCGAGGACGCCCTGTCCCGTCCCAACGCCCGTTATTCCTTGGGCAGTGTCCTCAATCACGTCCTGCTCCATCAGACGATCATCGGTCTCGAGGCCCGCAAGCAGTTGGAGGCCATCGGCGAATACCCCGACGTCGTTCTGGGATGTGCCGGCGGCGGGAGCAACTTCGCCGGTATCGCCCTGCCCTTCGTCCGGGACAAGATCGAGGGACGGGACATCCGCATCGTCGGGGCGGAGCCGACCTCCTGCCCCACCATGACCAGGGGACCCTTCGCCTACGATTTCGGCGACCTGGCCAAGACCACCCCCCTGTTGCCCATGTACACCCTGGGCCACGATTACGTCCCGGCGCCGATCCATGCCGGGGGACTCCGCTACCACGGCATGGCCCCCATCATCAGCCATCTCGTGAAGGAACAGATCATCGAGGCCAGGGCCTACCACCAGCTGGAGACCTTCGAGGCGGGCGTGAACTGGGCCAGGGCCGAGGGTTACATACCGGCGCCGGAGACGGACCACGTCATCGCCGCCGTCGTGGACGAGGCGCGGCGGGCCCGGGAGGAGGGCAAGGAGAAGGTGATACTTTTCAACTGGAGCGGCCACGGGCTGGTCGATCTGGCCTCCTACGAGGCCTATTTCGCCGGAAAACTCCTCCCCTACGAGCTCCCGGACGAGGAGATCGAGAGGGCCCTGAAGGCCATCGCCGATTTCCCCAAGGCCCAATAGGAAAAAAAGACGACCCTTCGGAAAATAACGGTAAGTTGGAGGGGCCGTCGGGGATTTCCCCTTGACGGCCCTCTTTTTTTTCCCTAAGCCACGCTCATGGACAAAAACGGGGAGAGATACGATCACCTCGTCAGCCGTTGCCCCCGCCTGGGTCACGAGGTCACCTTCTCGTACTGTCGCAGGGAGGCCCTGGATCTCCCCTGCACGCGGGTGGTGGAGTGCTGGGGCTCCAGGTTCAACGTTCAGGCGTTCCTGAGGGAGTCCCTGGGGCCCGCGCTCTGGGAGAGATTCCTGAACCGGCCTCCGAAGGACAAGATGATGACCCTCCTCGAGATGATCGAGGCGGCGCGGAAAAGAGTGAGAGAACAGGGCGGGGATCCGTGACGGCAGGACTCACCCCCGATTCTTCATACCGCCCCCTGGCGGATCGGATGAGACCGCGCCGTCTCGACGAGTATATCGGGCAGGGGCATCTCCTCGCCCCGGGCGCCGTCCTGAGGCGGGCCATCGAAGAGGAACGCCTCTTCTCCATGATCTTTTGGGGCCCCCCGGGATCGGGAAAGACGACCCTGGCCCGCCTGATCGCGGGAGAG